>Ga0194113_10007473_pt1 | contig 13623 bp, 14 predicted proteins | sample TA2MahC200mmetaG_FD_146193 | JGI IMG/M metagenome (GOLD analysis project Ga0194113, IMG submission 146193) | Freshwater microbial communities from Lake Tanganyika, Tanzania - TA2015017 Mahale Deep Cast 200m | ecosystem: Environmental > Aquatic > Freshwater > Lake | place: Tanzania: Lake...
AATGGACATCTTCTCAGGATGAGTTCTATAATTTAACACAGAAAAAAGGTGGGGAATAAACCTGAAACTGTGTGGGGAATAAAATTGAAACTCGAGACTTGACAATATTGTCTTGCATCTCCGTTGCAATTTGCCTTCTGTCTCGTTGTTCAATCGATAATAATTGGGATGATAGAGATTTGAGTTGTTCTGTTCGCTTTGCTACCAGATCCTCAAGATGTTCACGGTATTTCCTCAATTCTTCCTCTGCCCAATGCCTGTAAAGGGCTATCTCGATTGTTGCCTCCAACTCCCTTTTTTTGAACGGTTTAAGTATATATCCGCCAGGCTTTGTTATCTTTGCTCGCTGCAATATAGTGTCATCCCCATGTGCAGTAACATAGACCACTGGAATATTAAAGCGAGTATTGATTTGTTCGGCAGCTTGCACACCATCCATCCCCCTGCCTAACATAATATCCATCAGCACCAAATCTGGATGCGTCTCCTCTGCTTTTTTAATGGCTTCCTCTCCAGATTCAGCAACAGCAGCAACAGTATATCCCAAACTTTCTACCATGCTTATTAGATAATCTGCAACGATGCTTTCATCTTCAACAATATAGTATTTTTGCCTTCATCTTGTGTTCCTCTAAACCCTATTCATTAGTGATAATAATCTACACTATTTTAGTAATCTTGTGGAGTAAAAAGTACAGGAAACACTTCACACCATCACTGAAGCATCGGGCTGTGAGTTACTATGTGTACTGGTAATCTTTCCGGGAACTTCAAGAGGCGTTGGTAGGAGGAAGTATCGAGCAGAGGGCAGAAGCATCGCAGAGCGTTAACTTCAATGTGAAGGTGATTGAAGTGAGGTCCTGGCACGGGCTTGCTTCTCGTTGCAAGCTCAATGACAGTCCCGCCCTATGATTCTTAAAATGGTTCCGGTTCGCTGCTGAACGGCGGCTCTTTTGCGGATTCCTCTTTGGCCCTCCTCTCTGATACCACAAGCCAACCGTCCCAGGACCCGACCGGTACAAGGTCGATCTTGACCGACTTCTTCCCGTCGTCCTTCTCCATCAAGATACCGACATTTCCCCATCTTGCCTTGCCACTTTTATTGCAGATTTTTTTCAGAGTTACAGGAAAAAATTTGATATAATGTAAATAAGCTGTCACAGGAGGGTCTATGCAAGTAAATTGGAGGGATTATATAGAAAGCACGCCCGATGTGCTTCGAGGCAAGCCAAGAATAAAAGGAACAAGGATACCAGTCAGTCTTATCCTTGGATATTTGGCAGCCGGAAATACTTTTGAGGAAATTATTGAAGAATATCCTGATCTCACAAAAGAACAGATTGCTGCATGTTTAGATTTTGCTCGCGAGCTTTCAGAATTTGAAGTAGCAGCAGTATGAGTTTGAGGTTCTTTGCTGACCAGTGCATTTCAAATTATGTTATCCAAACACTTCGAAGTGCTGGACATGAAATTTTTCGATTGAGAGATCATATATCACCAGATTCGTCAGACCATGTGGTGATAACAAAAGCCCAGGAACTTGATTGCATTTTAGTTTCTTTAAACGGAGATTTTACCGATATAATTACTTACCCGCCCAAAAATTATAAGGGAATCATCTCTCTTCAAGTAAAAAATCATCCAGAGATCACACCTCAACTCATGGAAAGGTTGAAAAAATATTTATCAACTCATCAAGACATGAACTACTACAAAGGTAAACTGTTTATCATAGAAGTACATCGAATTAGAATTAGAGAGTAACTTTAATACACTCCCCTATCAAGAGTCCTGTATTGAATCGCCTCTGAAACATGATGGGATTGGATATCTTCTGATGCCTCAAGGTCTGCAATGGTTCGGGAGAGTTTCAATATCCTCGTATATGCCCTCGCAGACAGGCCGAGCTTCTGCATGGCTGTTTCAAGGAGTGATTGGGCATCAGGTCTTAACCTACAATATTTTTTGACATGTCTTGTCTTCATCTGTCCGTTGGAATAGATTTTCTTATCATCCTTAAAGCGTTCAAGTTGAATATTTCTTGCCGAAATAACCCGTTTCCGAATATCTTCTGATTTCTCTCCGGAATACTCTGTTGTTAATTCCTTATAAGGCACTGCCGGGACATCAATGTGAATATCAATCCTGTCAAGAAGGGGACCTGAAACCCTGTGCCTGTAGCGATGTATCTGACCCGGAGTACATGTACACTGATGCCGTAAATCGCCCCAGAAACCACATGGGCAGGGGTTCATGGCAGCAACAAGCATAAATGCTGCTGGATATGTTATTGATGCGACTGCCCTGGAAACAGTCACTTCTCCACTTTCCAGTGGTTGTCTGAGAACTTCAAGGACATTCCTCTTGAATTCAGGCAACTCATCTAAGAAAAGCAGTCCATTATGGGCAAGACTCACCTCCCCTGGCTTCGGAATCTGTCCCCCACCGATTAATGCGACATCTGATATTGTATGGTGCGGTGAGCGGAAAGGTCTTGTTGCGAGTAAAGGCTGTCCATCCCTTAGAAGGCCGGCAACGCTATGTATCCTTGTTGTCTCTAATGCCTCATCAAATGTCAGACCTGGAAGGATAGTCGAAAGCCGCCTGGCAAGCATTGTCTTCCCAGAACCAGGCGGTCCAATCATCAGCACATTATGCCCGCCTGCAGCAGTAACCTCAAGTGCTCTTTTGGCATGTTCCTGGCCCTTCACCTCAACAAAATCATCCTCGTACATTGCATTTTCTTCCATAGCCTTATAAATATCTATGTCGTAAGGTTTCATGAAATTGCTATCCCTCATAAATTCAATGACCTCAGGGAGGCTTTTTAATCCAAATACAGGTATCCCCTGAACAACTGCAGCCTCTGGTGCATTCTCCTCAGGAAGGATAATCCCCTTTAAACCGAGAGCCCTTGCTCTCATTGCCATTGATAAAGCACCCCTGACAGGCTTGATCTTTCCATCAAGTGAAAGCTCACCTGTAAAGAGATACCCATCGACTGAACCAACTTCAATCACACCTTCTGCTACAATAATCCCAAGGGCAATCGGTAGGTCAAAAGATGAGCCCTCCTTCTTCAAGTCTGCAGGTGCGAGATTAACGGTTATCTGCTTGAGGGGAAAATGAAAACCGATATTTTTCAATGCAGACCTGACCCTGTCCCTTGACTCTTTCACAGCAGCATCAGGCAGGCCAACTAAAGAAAAATGAGGGAGTCCTCTCGATGTGATATCGACTTCAACAACTACAGCATGGGCTTCAATACCAATGATACTTGCACTGAGGACCTTGGATAACATGGGTAGATTATATTTTTAACCGAGTTCAAAATGCAATATGTTAAAATTATAAGATTTGTGCAAAACTATCTTAACCACAGAGAACACAGATATACAAGATGCAGGACAAATCCCCCTCAGTCCCCCTTTACTAAAGGGGGATTTAAGGGGGATTACAAAATCATGAATCATGTATCGTGTATCATATACTCTGTGAACCCTGTGGTGAGAATGAGGAGATTAGATGGCAAAGGTACCGGTAAGCATTGAAGAAGAGATGAAGTGCTCCTACCTTGATTACGCAATGAGCGTAATCATTGGGAGAGCACTTCCTGAGGTCAGAGACGGGCTGAAGCCTGTCCAGCGAAGAATTCTGTACGCAATGTTCAGGGAGGGCCTTCTTCCCGGAAGGAAATATTCGAAATCTGCTGGAGTGGTAGGAGAGGTCCTCAAGAAATATCATCCCCATGGTGATACAGCGGTTTATGATGCGATGGTTCGACTTGCGCAGGACTTTAATATGCGATACCCACTTGTAGACGGACAGGGCAACTACGGCTCAATAGACGGAGACCCGCCGGCTGCTTACAGGTATACAGAGGCAAGACTTGCAGCAATTGCCGAGGAACTCCTATCTGATATAGATAAAGAGACTGTGGACTTTATCCCGAATTTTGATGAGACAACAGACGAACCTGTTATCCTGCCATCAAGGGTCCCAAATTTAATCGTAAATGGCTCATCTGGCATTGCAGTTGGTATGGCTACAAATATCCCTCCACATAACAGTGGAGAGATTATCGATGGACTCGTGCTGCTGCTCGAAAATCCTGATGCTAAGCTGAAAGACCTGATGTCTCATATAAAGGGCCCTGATTTCCCAACTGGCGGGATTATTCACGGCACTGATGGGATTCTCCAGGCATATAATGAGGGGAGAGGACTTATTAAAGTCAGGGCAAAGGCAAGGATCGAACGTGAGTACAGGGGGGGAGAGAATATCATCATTACAGAGCTTCCATATCAGGTGAACAAGGCAAGGTTAATCGAGAAAATGGCCGAGCTTGTGAGAGAAAAAAGGATCGAAGGGATATCTGAAATAAGGGATGAATCTGACAGGGATGGTATCAGGGTTGTGCTGGAATTGAAACGGGGTGAGATGGCACAGGTTATTCTGAATAACCTTTATAAACATACACAGATGGAGAGCACCTTCGGGATAATCATGCTGGCCCTCGTGAATGGTCAGCCCCGCGTACTGGATTTAAAGAAACTTCTGAACTATTTCCTGCAACACAGGCGGGACGTCGTCCTGAGGAGAACCCGCTTTGAGCTGAGGAAGGCTGAAGAGAGGGCACATATCTTAGAAGGACTAAAGATTGCACTCGACCACCTTGATGAGATAATCGCACTTATCAGAAGATCAAAGACACCTGAAGAAGCAAGAATTTCTTTGATGAGGGATTACCCGTTATCAGAGATACAGGCACAGGCTATTCTTGATATGAAACTCCAGAGGCTTACAGGACTTGAGCGAGAGAAGATAATAAACGAACTCAAGGACATATTGAAAGAGATCGAGAGGCTCAAGGCAATACTGGGAAGTAAAGCACTCGTTTCACAGATTATTAAGGATGAACTTCTCGAGATCAAGAACAAGTATGCAGATGATAGAAGGACAGAGATTACATCAGAAACGAAGGAAATTACCATAGAGGACCTTATAACGGATGAGGAGATGGTCATTACCCTTTCTCACCAGGGATACATAAAGAGGAATCCCTTAAGCGCTTACAGGAGCCAGCGTCGCGGAGGAAAGGGACTTATTGGTATGGAAACAAAGGAAGAGGATTTTGTTAACGAGCTCTTCATAGGCGCAACACATGATTATATGCTTTTCTTCTCTAATCTTGGTCGCCTCTACTGGCTGAAGGCTTACCAGATTCCCGAGGCAGGCCGGGCTGCAAAAGGGAAGGCACTTGTGAATCTGCTTGCCCTTTCAGAAGGTGAGAGGATTACAACGGCACTCCCTGTGCGTGACTTCAAGGAAGGCTTTCTCGTGATGTTCACAAAGAATGGTATCGTAAAAAAGACCGCTCTTGAGAAATACAGTAACCCGCGAGGAAAGGGGGTTATTACCATTACCCTCGATGGAGGAGATGAACTGATTGCTGTAAGAAAGACAGATGGGAAAAGCGATCTTATCATAGGAACGAGAGGCGGCCTTTCAATACGATTTAATGAGGAGGATGTGCGTGATACAGGTCGCACTGCAATGGGTGTTAAAGGCATCAGACTTATGAAGGGAGATGAGGTCGTCTCAGCAGAAGTGGCAGGGGAAAAGACAGCCCTTCTTACCGTTACAGAAAAGGGACTTGGAAAGCGTTCAAAGATAGAGGAATATCCTGTTCAAAGTCGTGGAGGTAAAGGGGTTATCTCAATAAAAACTATTAAGAAGGGTGGTAAAGCAGTAGGACTTATGCAGGTAAGAGATGAGGATGAGGTTGTAATGATAACCAGTTCAGGAAAACTTATAAGAACCCTCGCAGGTAATATTTCCCTCCATGGAAGGAACACTCAGGGAGTGAGGCTCATGGATGTCGAGGGTGAAGATAAGGTTGTAAGCATCGGCAAGGTAGTTGAGAGGGATTGAGATGTGTTATCTGTGATGTCAATAACCATTCCGGATAAGATGTCTCTTTCAATGACCGCACTCAAAAGTCTGTTGCACATATAGCAAAATGTTACTAAATGTCATGCTGAACTTGTCGTAGCGACTCTCAGCGAAGACTCGCATCGAGTTTCAGGGTCTCATAACATATTGATTTTATTAGATGCTGAAATAAGCCTGCCCTGAAGAGATTCTGAACCAAGTTCAGAATGACACTTTCAGGGTTCAGCATGACATATAGCACTCTTTTATGACTTTTGCAAGAGCCTCACTTATCCCAAATCCCGATATAGAAAGTTGTCATTGCGAACGAAGTGAAGCAATCTCGCATTTCAGCGCTGAGATTGCCACGTACCCTTCGGGTACTCGCAATGACAGATAGATAAAGGGTCTCTGATTTCTATCTCTGTTTTTAAACTTATTCTGCAATTTATGACTTCTTGCATTATTTATAAATGGTCGCTGTCCCTCTTTCCCCCCGCATTTCTATCTCTGTATTTGGATATGGAGCCTCCATTGCTTCACATATCCTTCTTATGCTATCTTTTAAATAGATATTTTCAAAAAGCAACAGGAGGTGAAAAATGCAAAGCATAGCAAAATCCGCAAAACCCAAATATCTGATTGACGAAAAAGGAAATAAAAAAGGAATTGTCCTTAACTTCAGGGAATACAATAAAATCCTTGAATTGATTGAGGACCTCGAAGATTCAAATGACCTTCTCAGGGCAGAGAGGGAAGCAACCTCTTTTATCCCATATGACAAATTCCGCAAGACCTGGCTTAAAAATTGATTTATAAGATAATAATTGAAAAAAAAGCTCGTAAAGAAGCGGCCGATATCCCTGAGAAATATAGAGCTTCTATTGACAGTGGAATTCTTTCTCTCGCATCCAATCCAAGACCCCATGGGGCTAAGAAGCTCACTGAAAAAGAAGGCTATCGTATTCGTTCCGGTAACTACCGCATCCTCTATACGATAGATGATAAAGCAAAGATTATTGTTGTTTACAGAATAAAAATTAAAGGTAAATCTACTTACAAATAACATAAAACTTGCTCCTTCTCCGTTTCCCTGTTGTTGTCTCTATTTTCAACCTTTATCCCTCAACCTTCATCCTTTCCTTTAAATCCTTAAACTCCTGTTAGAGCACCCTTCGACAGGCTCAGGGTGACAATTCAAGACTTTTGCAAGACCCTCATGTGGTTATTATACATAGCGTCATAAATAATGCCGCATTATTGTCATTCCCGCAAGCGAAGCGTGTCGGGAATCCTTCTTAAGAAGCAGAAAGATTCCGGACAAGCCGGAATGACAGCCTATAACGAGCATGTTATGAGCAAAGATTTATAACGCTCTGTATAAAATGACCTGATGGTTATCTGCTCTCTTTTAGTTTCGAAAAATCGGCGATTTGATAGGCGGTTGTCCATATCTCTTTGAGCAATGCCAGTCTGTTCTGTTTTATCTCATCCCTTTTATCCATGACAAGGACACGGTCGAAGAATTGATTAACAGGGTCGTTTAACGAGGAAAGCAGTTGAATAGCATCATAATACTTCCTGTTTTGAAGTAACCCTGTTAATCCTGACCTGACAGAATCAAGACTTTCTTTAAGCTTCTTCTCAGATTCTTCTATCAGGAGTTCTGTCTTTAATTCAAGAATCTCTGCCTTTGGGATGATATTATTCACACGTTTAATTGCAAGTAGAAAATTATCATATTCTGCGAGTTCTTTGAATTTCTGTAAAGCATTCAGCCTTTCTTTTATATCCTTCAGTTGTAAATCAAGTGATAGCGGAAGGATTGAGTATATCAGATCAGTACCGTATCCCTGATCGGAAAATACAGATTCAAATCTCTGCTCAAAAAATTGAAGGATATCCTTCCTTACTTCTGCAAAATCCTTTATGTTTGAGAGATTTTCTAATGCCTTATCAATAAGGTCTTTTATTGATATGTCATGGCCTTTGTCTAAGATTATAGCGATGATTCCCAGTGCCTGTCTTCTCAGTGCAAAAGGGTCTTCCGATCCTGTAGGGATAAGTCCTATAGAAAAGAAGGCAGCGATGTTGTCTATCTTATCAGCAATACTGAGAAGTGCTCCGATTTCTGTCTGTGGAAGCTTTCCACCTGAATGTGCTGGTAGATAGTGCTCTTCTAATGCCTTTGCTACCTCGCTGTCTTCTCCATCAAGTATTGCATAGTACTTACCCATGATTCCCTGTAGTTCCGGGAACTCCCTGACGCTCCCTGTTATGAGGTCTGTTTTTGAAAGCCATGCAGCACGGCTGAGCTTATCTTTTTCTGATGGCAAAAACCTTCCGGCAAGAAACTCTGCAATAGAGGCTATTCGTTTTGTCTTTTCGTAGAGACTCCCAAGCCCGTCATGGAAGGTAACCTTTTTAAGATCCTCAATCCTTTCATAAAGTGGTTTTTTGCTGTCTTCTTCAAAATAAAATCGTGCATCCTCAAACCTTGCCTTGATGACTCGCTCAGCACCTACCCTTACGGCCTCTGCATTGTCTACCTTTGTATTGCTGATGACTATAAAGTTATTGGTAAGCTTGCCTTCGTTATCTTTTATGGCGAAATATTTCTGATGATCCTTCATAACAGTAATAAGTAATTCCTTGGGCAGTTTGAGATAATCTTCAAGAAAGCTACAGAGAACAGGAACAGGATATTCGACAAGAAAATTAACTGTCTCAATGAGTTCTTCATCTTCTACAGGCATTCCCCCTGCTTGAGCAGACAGTCTCCTGATGCCATCGAGAATTATATGTTTTCTCTCATAGTGATCAAGGATTACGGATTTGTTCTTAAGGGAATCTTTATACGTCGAAATCTCTTCTACTTTAAATGAACCGGGTGAAAGAAAACGGTGCCCTCTTGTCATGTTACTGCTCTTTATTTCATCAATCTCAAAATGGACGACATCATTTCCGAACAGGGCTAATAGCCAATGGATAGGCCTGGCAAACCTCATACTGCCGTTGCCCCATCTCATGGTCTTCGGAAAACGTATTGAAAGGACAAGCCTCTTGAATACTTCTGGAAGGAGGTCTTTGACAGGTATCCCCTTTTCTTCAATTACTGCGACAACATATTCGCCTTTGTCTTTGCTTTTTATCGTAAGGCTTTCAACACTGACACCCTGGGTTTGTGCGAATCCTATAGCTGCCTTAGTAGGTCTGCCGTCTTTATCAAATGCTGCCTTTTTGGGAGGGCCAAATATTTCTTTTACACGAGCCTCTTGCATTACTGGTAATCCAGTAGCGATAAGGGAAAGCCTCCTCGGCGTTGCATAGGTCTGTATTTCTGAAAAATCAATATAGGTTTCTTTTAAAAAAGTGGCAGCATTTTCCTTCAACCCCTGTATTGCTCCTGGCAAGAATCTTGCCGGTATTTCCTCTGTACCAATCTCTAAAAGAAGTGATGAGTGATGAGTGATGAGTGATGAGTTATTTCCGATAGTGTTATTCATTATTGTCTTTGATCCTTTAAACTTTGAACTTTCAACTTTTTAATACAAACGCAATAAATAAAGGTACATCACCCCCACCCTAACCCTCCCCCCTTGAGGGGGAGGGGAGGGTGGGGGGTAAGCTGAATTAATGCGTTTGTATTAGTAAAGGGAATCCCATATCTTCCCGTTGTTTGTAATATGCCTCTGCACAGAGCTTTGCAAGGTTTCTTACACGCGCAATGTATCCTGTCCTCTCTGTTACGGAAATTGCGCCTCTCGCATCAAGGAGATTAAAGGTATGTGAGCATTTTAAGCAGAACTCGTATGAGGGAAGTACAAGACCAAGCTTATTGAGTCTGATTGACTCTTTCTCACATGCATCGAACTGCTTCGATAAGAGTTCTGTATCAGCATAATCAAAATTAAACTTTGAAAATTCTACTTCATCAATATGATGTATTTCTCCGTATTGAATGCCATTGCACCAGGATAAATGAAATACATTATCCACTTCCTGAAGATACATGGCAATCCTCTCAAGCCCGTAGGTTAATTCAAGAGAAACAGGTTTAAGGTCAATCCCTCCGACCTGCTGGAAATAGGTGAACTGTGTAATTTCCATACCATCAAGCCATACCTCCCATCCAAGACCCCATGCACCGAGGGTAGGAGATTCCCAGTCATCTTCTACAAATCTGATATCGTGTTTGAGCGGATCTATTCCCAAATAGGAAAGACTTTCGAGATAAACCTCCTGACTATCAGGTGGAGATGGTTTCAGGATAACCTGATACTGATAATAATGTTGAAGCCTGTTTGGATTTTCACCATACCTTCCGTCAGTGGGCCTTCTCGATGGCTCAACATAGGCTGTTTTCCATGGCTCCGGCCCTAAAACCCTGAAGAACGTTGCAGGGTGGAAAGTGCCGGCACCTACCTCTAAATCATATGGCTGAAGCAGTACACAGCCTTTTTCTGACCAGAACTGGTGTAGTTTCAAAATCAATTCCTGAAAATGCATTAAGCCTCCCGAGAAAACAAAAATTTACTTCACCACAGAGAATACAGAGAAAATAAAATAGAACCGCATAGTCATTCTGGCTTGTCCGGAATCCTTCTTTTTCCCCGGAAAGATTCCCGTCAAGCGGGAATGACATATACTAATAAGTTCATAAGTAAAACCACATCATATGCGAATGTTGTCATTGTCCGGCTTGACTCCCGTAACGAGTACGGGACAGGCTCCTAATCCAGTCTTCCTGAGCCTGTCGAAGGATCTGGATTCCCCGATCGAGTCGGGGGATGACGGTTATGTGGCCTTACTTATGAGCTCCTTAGTAATCGAGCGATTTTTTAGAAATTTTTTGTAGCCGCAGGCTTTAGCCTGCGTTTCAAAATGAACCCATAAAATAAATAAAAAATTAAATAAAACCACGCAACCTAAAGGTTGCGGCTACATTTAAGAACATACTAAGGAGTTCATAAGTAATACCACATTGGCTGTCATCCCAGCTTGTCTGGAATCCTTCCGACTTGTTCGGAATCGTAAAGAAAGATGCTGGACAAGCCAGCATGACAAAATAGCTATAGGCATATGATCTTATTAGTAAGTAGTTCAATTTGAACAAAGAAAATCATAAAGGAAGGATTGCGGTTTTGTCAAATCTCTCTAAGAATTTTGTGGTATAATTTCCCCCATGGATAAAAAGATTCTCATGAAAGGAAATGAAGTAATTGCAGAGGCTGCAATTCAGGCAGGCTGTCGGTTCTATGCAGGATATCCAATAACACCCCAGAATGAGATACCTGAGTATATGTCCCGGAGGATGATAGAGGTAGACGGGGTCTTTATCCAGGCTGAAAGCGAGATTGCTGCAATAAATATGGTTTTTGGGGCATCTGCTGCAGGTGCAAGGGCGATGACCTCATCAAGTAGCCCCGGGATAAGTTTAAAACAAGAGGCAATATCATTCCTTGTGGGTGCAGAACTGCCTGCTGTCATAGTCAACATACAGCGGGGTGGTCCAGGTCTCGGGAATATCTCCGCAAGTCAGGCAGATTATTTTCAGGCTGTTAAAGGTGGAGGGCATGGTGATTATAAACTACTTGTATATGCACCCTATAATCTCCAGGAGTTGTGGGATCTCACAATGCTCGCTTTTGATAAAGCAGATGAATATAGAAATCCTGTAATGATACTTGGCGATGGTGTTGTTGGGCAGATGATGGAACCCTTTTATCAAACGCCCTATATAAGACCGGATCTTCCCGAAAAAGACTGGATACTCGATGGTTGCAGGGATAGAGAACCACGTGTAATAAAGTCTCTCTATATGGGAGATGGTGAACTTGAGATGCGAAACAACCTGCTTCAGAAAAAATATCAAAAGATGAGGGATTCCGAGATAATGTTTGAAGGCTACTATATTGAAGATTCTGAGGTTTTGGTAGTCGCATTTGGAATTGCTGCGAGAATTGCATTATCTTCTGTGATGAGATTGAGGCGTGAAGGATTGAAAGTCGGTCTTTTCAGACCTATTACACTTTTTCCATTCCCTGAAAAGGAACTCTTCATGCTTGCCGGAGGAAACAGGCGATTCATCACGGTAGAGATGAATGCTGGACAGATGGTGGAAGATGTGAGGCTATCTGTCAATGGGCAATCGGAAGTACTTTTTTACGGGAGACCCGGCGGGTCTATCATAACACCTGAAGAGGTTGAAGAAAAGATAAGGCTGGTATTCAATTACCAGCCTTATCTAGTGAAAAAAGACTTTACCATTTAATTCTATTGTTCTTTGTCCTTGCCCTCTGAATCTGTCATTTCAGTATCCTGTTGGGGGATGACTTCTTTGGTTAAACGTCGCTTTCTTTTCTCTTCCTGCTTTTTCAGGCGGGCCAGTTCTTTCCTTCTCTTGTCACTTTTAAATGCTCCAGCATGTCTTGCCAATGTAACCTCCTAATTTTTGATTAGCATTATATCAAATCATTTATCTTTTTGTCATTGCGAGGTCGTATCGGCAGTGGCAATCCGACAATCCCTGAGTCTATTCTGAGGGTTTGTAAATAGGTGTTTACTTTTTATTTTCAAACATGTTAATCTGCTATCGAAGTTTCAGAAAGTTTTTGTAACTGATAAGGCCGCAAAGACTTTTAGCTTTGTAGCCTTTTTTTGTTCAAGCAGAGTATATTCTGAAACTTTAGTTTATACGTAAGGAGGTAAAAGAATGGCTAAAGGAACAGTCAAGTGGTTCAATGAATCCAAGGGTTTTGGCTTTATCACAAGCGAAGACGGTAGCGATGTTTTTGTCCACTATTCTTCTATCCAGGGCAACGGATACAAATCTCTTGCCGAGGGTGATACAGTCAGCTTTGATATTGAAAAAGGCCCCAAAGGTCTCAAGGCAATCAATGTAACAAAGCTCTAATGAATTGTAAAAGTCCCCCTCCGAGGAGGGGGACTTTTACAATAACTAACTGATTTTATCAAACTCTTTCTGAAAGTACCCTGCTGTAAGGTCATCGAAAACACAGAATTCGATCAATTCAAGGCTGGTCTTTGGATTCTCCTTTATATAATTTAATGCCTCTTTCACCAGGGTCATTGCGCATCTGTCTTTCGGGAATCCAAAGATACCTGAGCTTATTGCAGGCATAGCTATGCTCTTCAAGCCCTTATCAGAGGCAAGCCTGAGACTATTTAAAACAGCATTTGTTAATTTATTATCTTCATCTCCTTCCCCCATCCTCGGACCGACTGCATGGATTACATACTTACAGGGAAGCCTGCCGGCACTTGTAATGGCAGCATTACCAACAGAGACAAAGCCGATTTTGTTGCTCTCTTCCTGAATAACCTGTCCGCCCTTTCTCACAATTGCACCTGCAACTCCTCCACCATGCTGGAGATGTGAATTTGCTGCATTAACTATTGCATCGACATCTCTCTCTGTGATGTCTCCCTGAACAAGTCTTAGGATTTTTCCGTTAATAATTTTTTCAGAAATGACCTTCATAAGACACCCCCCTCTACTCCTTACGGATTTCATTTCAAGTTAAAATTATTAATAATCAAGGCTCTTGCAAAAGTCCTGTCTTTGGTAGCCGCAGGCTTTAGCCTGCGTTTGTAACGCATTGAAAACAAAAAAAACACGCAAACTGAAGTTTGCGGCTACATGAAAATTCAAGACTTTTGCAAGAG
>Ga0194113_10007481_pt1 | contig 13613 bp, 13 predicted proteins | sample TA2MahC200mmetaG_FD_146193 | JGI IMG/M metagenome (GOLD analysis project Ga0194113, IMG submission 146193) | Freshwater microbial communities from Lake Tanganyika, Tanzania - TA2015017 Mahale Deep Cast 200m | ecosystem: Environmental > Aquatic > Freshwater > Lake | place: Tanzania: Lake...
ATCCTTTCTGATACCCAGTCCATCAGCCGAGTAATCCACCCCTTATCCACAAAAGCAAATTCCTATACGATCGAGTTCGACAAGGTCAGCAAGTTGCCGGTGGCCATGAAGCAATGGCAGAACCTCTACCGTGACGGCCCGCCGATCTTCGACGCCTTCAAGATCATCTACTACCAGGACCTGCCGGACGATATCTTCAGCGTTCCCGTTCCGAACGACGCGAAGTATGTCGAGAAACCGTTGCAGATCCCTGAGGCGACCGTGGGCATCCTGAGCGATCCCAGGGACGGGATCTCGACCGAAGGCCTGACACAGCAGGAAGCGGCCCGGAAGATCGTCCAGACGCTCTATCAGGCGGTCATCGGCCAGGATATCGACAGGCTCAAGAGCCTCAGTCCCCTGTGCCGCAACTGGGGCGACGAGTTCCTGCGCAGAATCATCTTCAAGCCGGACAAGGATGATCGTATCGTGGAGATCCTGGAGATCGGCCCGGTCGGCAGGACGGGGCAATCCCCCCTCGGCCCCATCGCCGCCGTGCCGACCACCCTGCGACTCAAGAACGGCAAGAAGGTCCGGCAGCAGATGATCGTGCAGTTCCGCCAGCGCGGCGACACCGCCTCCTGCGTGGTCCACGGCCCCTATGGTCTGCCTCGCGAAGTGGAATAGCGACGACACGTTTCTGGAGAGCCCTATCAGCCGCCAGAGACTTCGCTGGCGGCTTCTTCATGCGCACGGGCATCGCCCGATCTCGTGGGAGAGCCGGCAAGGTGAGAATCTGCAACCGCCTGTATACCTGGGGTTTCTACGCCCGGATCGTCGATGCGAAGGTGCCACGTCGAGCCGATTAGGACCGCGGGCGAAGGTCGCCGCTCTCCTGGGACTGCGCCTGGACGGTCTCCTGGAGCTTGGCTTGGAGCAATTTGGCCGCTTCCTGAGCCGCCTCTTTGCTGAAGCCGAGGCATTTGTGCATGCCGGAATTGAACGACTTGAGCAACTCCTGCGACTTCACCGCCGCGACCAGTTGCGCCGTGTTGAACGTCTGGCCCGGCTGCGGGTCGGGCGCCGGGGCCAGGAAATAGATGGCCGTAGCAAAGCCCGCACAATACACGATCAGCAAGAAGACGAACTTACTTCTCCAGCCCATGTAAGGAGTTCTCCCCTTTCTTTGCAGGACTTGCGGGTACCGCAAACGCGAGGCGCCGCATTTCCGGACCCTGGATGGGACCTCCTGTCCTTCTACGAGGTTCCTTACTGAAAGTTTACGACAAAACGGCGGACATGCAAACGGCAGGACCAAGTTGCAGGACCACGTTTTTCAGTATTGCGCTGAGCCTTTTATCCAGGACAGGGTACAGCATCGAGCACGGCCCGGAGCACGCCGCACACGAGGGCGACTTCCTCCTCCGTCAGGCGATTGTAAAACGGCAGCGCGATGGTCCGACCGCTCACGGACTCCGCCACCGGGAAATCGCCTGGGGTGTGCCCGTACTGCTGGGCGATGAAGGGCTGCAGATGGACCGGCGGGAAGTAATTGCTCACTCCAATGCCCTGCCGGCTCATCTCCTGCAGGATGTGGTCCCGCTGCAGGCGTCCGTACGGCTCGGTCAGCCGGACCACGAAGACGAACCAACTCGTCTCGCATCCCTCCCCATCGTCCGGCACGATGAGCCGGCCTTCCCCGGCCAGCAGTTCCCGGTACCATGCGGCCACCTGGCGTCGCTTCGACTTGATCTCCTCGATCCGGGACAATTGGGCGAGCCCCAGGGCACAGTTGATGTCGCTCAGCCGGAAGTTGTAGCCCAGCCGCTCATGCGCCAGCCAACCGCCTTGCGTCCGCCGGCCCTGGTTGCGTAGCGAGAGGCAACAGTCCGCCAAATCGTCGCGGTCCGTTACCACCATTCCGCCCTCGCCGGTCGTGATCTGCTTGTTCGGATAAAACCCGAACACGCTCATGGCGCCAAAGGTCCCGGCCTTCTGGCTGTAGAGGGTCGATCCCAGGGCCTCGCAGCTATCCTCCACCACCGTCAAGCCGTGCCGTTCTGCCGCTTTGCACACCCGGTCAAGGCCGGCGGGGTTCCCGAAGATCTCGACCGGCAGAACCGCCTTGGTCCGGCCGGTAACGGCGGCCTCGATTCCCTTCGGATCGAGGTTCAGGCTGACCGGGTCGATATCGACAAAGACCGGCCGGGCGCCGGTCATCATGATGGAAGTCGCAGAGGCGATGAACGTGAACGGCGTCGTGATGACTTCATCCCCCGGCCCAATACCCAGCGCCAGCAGGCTCAGAAATAGCCCGCTGGTGCCGCTGTTGACCGCCACCGCCCGTCGACGGCCCAAGTAGGCGGCGAAGGCCTCCTCAAAGCGCCCCAGCGCCGGCCCCAGCGCCAGGTCCGGGCTGCGCAGCACCTCGACCACCCGCTCGATTTCCCACTCCATGACATCCGGTCGCGACAACGGTATCTGCATCGGGCTCTCCTGCCATTCGAGACATCCTTGCCAATGCAGGCATTGTACGCCCAGCGGCATCCGGAAGGAATACCCTGGGCCGGCTCATATAACCGCCGAGTTCGGGCACGCCGGGCACGATATCGCGGACCCTCAGCGGGCTTCTGATCTGGCGGTTGAGGTACACACGCAGAGGCAACGGCCGGTAGACGCCCCATCTGTCATACCTCCAACCAGAGTACACAGGGGCATAGCGATGGGGGTGCACTCCGGGCAGATAGACATGGGGCGGATGGCCGTAACCATACACCCGGAAGTCGTACGTGAAAGGTTGGGGAACATAATAGGACCACGGCGCCGGGTAGGAAAACGGCGGAAAGATGTGTTGCAGCGCAGGCGGCACGAAAGGCAACGCGTGCCAACCTCCATTCGGAGGCGCATGCCCATAGAGGTAGATATGGGGCATCCCTACCGCCGGAACATACGCGTAAAGCTGCGGCAGCCACGTCTGACCCAGCACGACAGTTCCCGGGCCTACAAACAGTTGTGCTCCCGCCGGAACAGCCACCGCTCCTGACAGAAGCACGACGACAATTATGCGTGCAAACCAAGTCTCTGGCTTCATATTGCACCTCCCGTTGACTTTGCGCCATCCTCTAATCCTTTTTACGCAAAGCAGATACGGTAGTGCAGGCCCCGGGCATGCGGAAAACCCGAAGTGAGACTAATCCATAGGCGCAGGCCGTGCCCTCCGCCATTGACAGGTAGAAGCAGCAGGCGGACGATTGCCGTATACCTGTCCACGCAGTACAATATCCGCGCCGGCCGCAGGTGGGCTCAGGGAAGCCGGCCTGCGTGTTCGTTCCATGAGGGATGACAGAGAGGTCCAAGTAATCGGGAGGACGAAAAATGAGAATACATGCGATTCAGCGGGTGTTGGCCGTGGCGGTGGCCTTGCTAGGTGTGACCGTGGTCATATCGGCCGCCGAGCAGAGGGGAATGCAAGAAGAAGGATTCGTCCTGCTGTTCCCGAAAGACGGCGTGGTGCAGGACTGGCTGGTCCGCAGTTGGAGCGACGTGAACAAGCCGGCCGACTCCAGGACGACCTGGGTCGTCCAGGACGGCATTCTGCACGGCGGCGAGCCGCGCGGGAGTTGGCTGCTCAGCAAGCAGCAGTATGGCGATTTCATCCTGAAATTCGATTTCAAGCTGGGCCCGACCGGCAACAGCGGCTGCGCCCTGCGGGCCCCCCTGTTCGGGGACCCCGCCTTCGACGGCCTGGAGCTGCAAATGGCGGACTACCGGTATAACCCCGCCGCCAAGGACTCGGAGCTCACGGGCGGCATTTACCGCGCGATCGCCCCCCGCAAGCAGGTCTACAAGCCGACTGAATGGAACTCCTACGTGGTAACACTCCAGGGCGCACGGATGCACGTCGTGCTCAACGGCGAGGTGATCCACGATCTGAACCTCGACGAGCAGACCCAGAAGGTCTTCCGTCACAACGGCCAGCCGTGCCCCGCCGTCAAAGACCGCCCCCGCAAAGGACATATCGGCTTCCAGGAGCTCAGCCGCGGCGCCGAGCATGCCCTGATCCGCAACGCCCGCATCAAAGTCCTGGCTGGACCCACCGCCGGGACGAAGTGAAGAACCGCTCGAAACGTGCAGGAAGCCCCGATTCCGAGCACCATGGTCAGGATGCCTCGTTGTTCTACACGTGTCGCCATGGCAGAACCAGTTGGGTGGCATCGCCAAGGCCTAAGGCCTTGACGATGGCCTTCGCGCGTGAGGTCGAGGCTCTGTGAAGGGCATGAGCCATCGTCAAAGGCAGAGCCTTTGGTGCTGCCACCCCTCGCGGCAAGGCCGAGACATGTGGAACAATGAGGTTTGGAGCCCACAAATCATCGGCAGGATGCCGATGCCACGAAGTCCCACGGACAGAATGCCCGTGCCCTTGTCACATACCGACACGACAGGGAAAAGGGGACATTCTACTTTTCCTTCACCCCCATCGATCAACGGCCGGCCGAAAAAGCAGAATGTCCCCTTTTCCGCCTCGGGCCGCCGATGTCGGGGGACACCCCGGGCACTGGGTCATGGCACCGGGGTATTTAGAAAGAAAGTAAACATGTTGACTTGTCATTCTCCCCCGCCGGCCCCTTCACCGCCCTGCCTGGCGTCCCTCCAATGATCCATACGAGACATCAGATATAGGGTTCGAGAAATTGGCGGAAATGTGGATTTCGACTCCGGCTCGCGTTGTCGAGAGACTTCTGCGGACCTGTTTGGTGTGGGGATCTCAGGAGCCGATTTCAAGCTCGCGTTCTTCCATCAACTCGATCATCTCCTGCGGGGTCTCGGCCGCGCGGAGGCGGGCCACGAAGCCCTCGTGATACAGCATCCGGCACAGGCGGGCCAGGATGTGCAGGTGGTGGCGGTCATCCTCCGAAGCGGTGAGAAAGAACAGGTCGGTCAGGCGGCCGTCCGGGGCGCCGAAGACGATGCCCTGCGTCGTGCGCGCGACCACGAGGATCGGCTCGGCAATGGCGTACGGCAAAGGACGCCGGGGGTGCGGAATCGCGATCCCGCCTTCCATCGCGGTGCTGTGCAGCTCCTCCCGGTGCAGGACCGCCTCGACCAATTCCTGGCTGTTCAGGACCAGACCGGTCTTGTCGGCCAGGGCGACCAATTCCCGCAACGTGCTGTCTTTCGTCCGCGCGCCCAGGTTGGTCGTGACGGCCTCGACGCGCAGCATCGGCGTGATGACCATCTCATCCTGGGGTGTCTGCCGCTGGGCGGTCATCCCCGCGTCGAACCCGGCCAGGCGCTCGTCGCTCATCCCGCCCACGGTCCGCTGGAGCCATTCCGTGATCTGGGCCCGGTTGAACCGGAACTGCCCCCCTACTTTCTGACAGGGAATCTCCCCGCGCTGGGCCATGCGCTCGACGCGTCGCACATCCGTACCCAGCATCCGGGCCACTTCCTGAATGGTCAGGGTCCTGTGAGGCATTGCAGGAGACATTCTACCGGGAGTCGATCCGTTGTGCAAGGACCTCTTGAAGCAGGGCCTTCTGTGTGCGACAATGCTCCCGCAGAACCGATACCCCTGATGAGAGTTGGCTATGAACAACAACGTGACGCGGATTCTCAACGCGATCGAGCGCCGCAAACGCCGTGGGCATACCGCGGCTGTCTTCGCAGGCGGTCATCACCGACGGGCAATGGCACCGCGTCGGTCTCGTCTGGGATGGGGCCGGCCGGGTTCTCTATGTCGATGGAGTCCCCGTGGCCGAGGACGTGCAGGACAGCCTCAAGATCGCGTACGCCGACCTGACGATCGGGGCCGGAAAGGACTTGACCCCGGGCACCTTCTGGTCGGGCCTGATCGACGACGTTCGCATCTATAGCCGCGTGATCAAACCATAGGCCCCTGTTGTGCACCGGCCCAGCAGGGAAGGGCCGGCCGCTGCGACAGCGCCGGCCCTCATCTTGTCCCAACGACCCGGTAAGAGGCTAAGAAAGGAAGCCACAGAGGTCACAAAGAAAGGGATGTGTGATGGTTGATTTTCGATTTCGGAATACGGGAATACGCGCCACGATCTTATGAGAACGGCTGGCCGCTGCGGGACATCGCATCGAGGAACAACTCGTTGGTCCGGTACTTGCGGAGCAGCTTGAAGAGGGACTCCATCGCGTCGCGCGGCTGGTAATTGGCGATGACGCGGCGGAGCGTGACCAGGCCGCGATTGTGCTGCGGGCTGTAAAGCTTGGCTTCCTTGCGGGTGCCGCTGGCCGGGATGTTGATCGCCGGGAAGATCCGCAGCTCGGCCAGCGAGCGGTCGAGGACGAGCTCGCTGTTGCCGGTGCCCTTGAACTCCTCGAAGATCATCTGGTCCATCTTGGAGCCGGTATCGACCAGGCACGTGGCGATGATCGTGACGGAGCCGCCGTTCTCGACGTTGCGGGCCAGGCCGAACAGGCGCCGCGGGATTTCCAGAATGCCCGCCTCCAGACCGCCGGTCATCGTCGGGCGGGAGGACTCGCCGCCGCGCCGGGGCCGGCTGTTGAACGCCCGGCCGACCCGGGTAAGGCTGTCGATCATCAGGACGACTTCATGGCCGCATTCGAGCTCCGTCTGCACGTGGGCCAGCATCAGCTCGGCCAGCTCGCAGTGCTCCTCGGCCACGTGGTCGCTGGTGCTGGCCACGACCTCCACGCCTTCGCAACTGCGACGGAAATGCGTGACCTCCTCCGGCCGCTCGTCGATCAGCAGCACGATGATCCGGGCGTCCGGCGAGTCGTACAGAATCGCGTGCGACATCTGCTCGAGCAGCACAGTCTTGCCCGCCTTGGGCGGCGAGACGATCAACTGCCGCGTGCCCTTGCCGATGGGCGAGATCAGGTCCACGATCCGCATGCTCTCCTGCCCGCAGGCGCCGAGATTGAACCGCTCGTACGGATCGACCGCGACCAGGTCGGTAAACCGCGGCCGGCGGCGGAACTCTTCCGGCGGCAGGCCCCCCGCCGTCTCAACGGTGGCCAGCACGCGCTTGCCCTTGCGGACGTCCACCTGGCCGGTGATCATCGCGCCTTCGACCAAGCCGAAGCGACGGATCAGATCCGGCGAGACCGACGCCATCAGCGGGCCGGGCCGATACGACCGATCCGCCGTTCGCAACGAGTACTGCTCCTTGTTGACGCGCTTCAGAATTCCCGTAGCTGTTTCGCTCATTGAAGACCTTCCATGGGATTCGGGATCCCAAACGCGAGGGACCACGTTTGGGGGCCTGATTGCATTCCAGATTCATGTGGTCAGCGCCCACTATACCACAATCCCCACCGCTGGCAACCCCCTGCCGGAGGATTTAGCGAAAGAATACCATCGACAAAGACCGGGTAATCGCTGAGACTCTCCGCATCCCCGCCGAGCAAGGCGTACACGCCGGCCCTTGCTCCCAGGAAGCCCAAGCCCGAAGTGCGGTCGAGAGCCTGTGGCGGTCGCTCCTGGCCTGGCTGTCGGACGCGAACGAGGAGTCCGCCGCGTCCCGCCCGTCCGGCAGGCAGAACGTGAACTCGATCCTGCCGTCCTGGATCAGCTCGCTCCTCTTCGGGATCTTGATCCGGCAGGCCGTCGCGCCCAGCCTCTGCTCTCCCACCAGCACCCCCGCCCCCGTCGGCCGCGACGTGCACCGAAACCGATACACGCTCCGGCAGCCCAGCCCCGACAGAGCCAGGATCGCACAAATAACTCCCCTCATGATTGCTCCGCTCATCATGCTCTCCCTTCCATCTTTCCAATGGCGATAATTCAATCGCCGGACCAGAGGTAGGCTCCTCGCGCCAAGGGAAACTGCCGGTCGCCGGCGCCCAACCTGCCGGCGGGCGGCATCGGCATCTCTTCCGGACCCACGACAATGCCCCAATGACCGATGAAGCCCCCGCCCCAGAGGAGCGAGACCGTCAGATACCCGCCCTCCTCCGGCTGAACGGTCGCCCACTTCGGATGCAGGTCCGCGATGCACGGCGGCAGTTCCGCCCCAACAAACCGTTTCTGGGAAATGCCGAAAGTGCCGACCATGTAGGCGTTCGGGTCCAGAGTACCAAGCCAACCCCGGATCGCTTCGACGTCCGCACGCTGCATGTGCGTGGTGAAACCCCGCACATACAGGTCGAACGGACTGGACGACAACCCGGCCAGCCCCAGGCCGAGGGGACAGGCGAAGCCGCCGGTCAGAATGATCCAGACGGCAAGCGAACGCCGCGCGGACGCACGCTGCCACCGCCAGGTGAGGGCACCATACACAACAAGGACAGGAAAGCCGAGCACGGCCGCCGGAACCACCCAGAGAAGGTAGACGAGGCTCGCGTAGCTCCACATCCAGTTGCACAGACCACTCAGATAGCTGATGATCCCCAACGGCCCCCAGACAAACCAGGCCGCCAGAACGGGCGTCAGCACAACCGCCATGATAATGCGCCGCCATCTTCGACGAGGCTGAAGGACCACCTCATTTTGCCTCTGCTCCATCTCTACCCCTTCATCGCAAACTACGGCCCAGTCGGCGTCCTGCTTGTCACCTATGCTTGAATCCCGCAGTACGATCAGACACGCCCATCATCTCCCATACCCGACGTACGCTCCCGGTCCCAGCCATAGCCGGTATTTGTCGCGCGCTGCGAAGTTGGCGGGCGGCGTTTGCATGCTCTCGCTGCCCACGACAAGGCTGTGGCCATGCAGCCCCGTAATACGAATGACGGGATGGCTGTTGTCGTCAGGGGCCAGCCTGACGCAATCCGGGCGCCAACGAGTGACGGTCTTGGCCCACGGGGCCGCCTCGGGCCACCGCTCCTCGATGCTGGCGTAAACCAGTTCGTAGGCGTAGTTCGGGTCGTGCTTCCCGCCCAGGGTATTCAGCCAGGTTCGCATGGCGTCCAGGTCGACATTCGCGCTCGCGCACTTCCGGAAGGCCCGCGTGGACGTCTTATAGAGCGGCCAGCCGAACCGCGTAAAGGGCAGGACAAGAAAGGCCACGACACCCAAAGTAGTCAGAAGGCACAGCGCCGCGCGCCGGATCCGATCCCGGATGCGTTTGGGCCAGGGGCGTGCTATCCGGATGACCAGGCCCAATGACAACACCAGCGTCAGCGAGGCCAGCACCATGAGCACAAAGATCCAGACAGCGAAGGCTCCCGCTGAAGCCCCGTCAGGTAGGCAATGACATGGAGGATAACGAAAAGGAGGGCATAGACCACAACCATCGCGGTCAAGAGCGCCATGCCTGTCATCCGGATGGCCAACCGTAATGATAACACCAGCGTCGCTAACACCGGCACCACGGACACGATGGCCTCCGATCCCGGTCCCTCCCCTGTCAGGTAGGCAACGACATGGAGAATAGCGAAGAGAACGGCATGGATCCGAACCAGTTTGCTCAGGAGCGCCCCGTCCGGGACATACCAGCGTCGGGCGGGTCCGTCTACAGGATTCACATCGTCTCGTCTTTCACTCATGCCCATACCTCGATGGTCCATGTATTGGGCCGCTAATCCCACGTGGTCTTGCACTTCTTGCAGATCGCTTTGCTGAACAGGAAGTTGCCGCCCTGGGGCTTGCTGCTGCCGCATTGGGGGCATACGAGCCGGAAATACTGTCGTGCTTGCGGTGTGCCAAGGGCAAAGAACAGAGGAAACAGCGGAATCCCCTGCAAGGCCACGAGCGTGCCGACGATCAGCGGACCCGCCTGCCCGTCTGCTCGGGAGAAGACGCCGACCGCGGCAAAGGTCAACAGGATCCCGCCCACCAGGCCCAGCAAACGGCCCCACTGCCACGCCAGGCGATGCCCGGCGACGATGCCCCAGAAGATGAGCACGGCCACCACGATGGGAAGCAGCACGCCGGGAATGGAGGCCCCGCCCGTGCCCAGTGCCAGCACACCCATGAGCAGCCGGGCGAACACCATGACACCCACCGAAATCGCCGCCACGAGAATCGATGCATTCATGTCACTCCCTCACTAATCAAGCTATCAGCCGCACGCTTCACTCGCCGTGCGTCGGGCGTACGGCTAAGGACTACGCATCCCGCATGACGCAAGACGAACGGAGCCTCCCGGCTCCCTGAATCATCCTACCTTGGATCCGACGCCCAAGCAAGCGGTTCGCCCTGCAATCACAAGGCCAACACAACATCGCGGAACGGGTCCCGCATATGTCATTGCGAGAAGCGCAGTAAGGAAGCAATCGCTCCGCGTAGCGTGGGCGGACGATTCCCTTCTTACATCCTCCTTGAAACCGCAGGGGACGTTGGTATCTTGTGTCTGTCGCGTGGTCTCGCCGATTGTCAGGAGCGCCCGGGGACGCCGTTATGGACACAAAGGCCTTATCGGGAAGATGTATCGCAGTGAACAACAAGCACAGCAGGAGTCGCGGGCGCTATTGGCTGATCGGCCTGCTGTTTCTCCATACGGTCAACACCTACATGGACCGCGCCTGCATCTCCTCGGCCGCGGCGGCCATGCGCCGGGACCTCGGGATCGATCAGCAGATGATGGGCTATATCTTCGGCATGTTCGCGCTCGGCTACGCGCTCTTCCAGATCCCGGCGGGCGGGCTGGCCGACGCGTTCGGGCCGCGCCGGGTCCTGGCGTGGGTCGTGGCGTTCTGGAGCGCGTTCACGATGCTGACCGCCGCCGCCTTCAACGCCGCGTCGCTGCTGATCATCCGCTTTCTCTTCGGCGTCGGCGAGGCGGGCGCCTTTCCGGGCGCCACGCGGGCCCTGCAGGACTGGGTGCCGGCCCAGGAGCGCGGCCTGGCCCAGGGCCTCTTCCACTCCGGCGCCCGAGTCGGGGCGGCGCTCTCCCTGTTTCTGATGCCGCTTCTGGTCCTGCTGATCGGCTGGCGTCTGACGTTCGTGGTCAACGGGCTGATCGGGATCGTCTGGATAGCCGCCTGGCTGGTCTGGTTCCGCGACAATCCCCGGGACCATCCCGGGGTGAATGCGGCCGAACTGGAGCACATCCGCCGCGGCTTGCGGGAGGATGCCGCCCCCTCGGTCAAGATCCCCTTCGCCCTGATCGTGACCTCGGGCAACATGCTCCTGGCGATGTTCCAGTATATCGCCAGCAACGTCACGTTCTACATCAGCTTCACCTGGCTCCAGCCGTACCTGATCGAGCAGTGGGAGCCGAAGGCGGCCCTCTATGCCCCCATTCCGCTGATCTTCGGCATGTTCGCCCATTGGACCGCCGGCGCGACCGTCACCTGGCTCCACAGCAAGGGCTATCCCGTCGCCTCCCGGCGGATTCCCGCGATGGTGGGGTTCGCGCTCGGCGCGTTCGGCCTGCTCCTGACGATACAAGCAGGCGGTGCAAGCCCTTTGCTCTTCGTCCTGTGCTTCAGCGTAGCCGTGTTCGGCGTGGAAATGACGATCGCTCCCAGTTGGGCCTTCTGCATGGACATCGGCGGCGGCAAGTCGGGCGCCGTCTCCGGCGCGATGAACATGCTGGGCAATATGGGCTCGGCCTTCAGCGCCATTGTCTTTCCGTATTTCGTGGCTCATGTCACACTGCCTTGGCTCGCCCCGACGACAGGCACGGCCAATTCGTTTTTCGTCTTCGCCGCGACCATCAACGTCCTGGCCGCGATCGCGTGGTTGTTCATGAATCCCGGAAGAAAGATCTCGGAGTCCGTCTCGCCCCAACAGGCCAGACTTCGGCTCGTGCTGTTCATCGTGGTCGCCGTCCTGTTGGTCGGTGGGCTTTTGACGTATCGGTTGTTCTTTATGAAATAGAGGGTCTGTGACCTTGCAGGGTGCGTGCCATGCACCGCCTCTGCTGGTTGGTAGTGTGCTCGTAAGAGCATAAGAAGAAAACGCCTTACGGCGTCACTACAAACGTACTACCCGGATAGAAGAGCCTTCTCATGGGCCCCTGCTTGATTGAGAGGTGAATGTGCTGACACGCAAAGAGTTCACGGCGGCACAGGAACGTGCCGCCGGTATGATTCGAGAGGCCGGCATTCCGGTCACGGAGGAAGAACTCGGGCGGGTGGAGGTGGCGGATTTCGGCCTGAGCCGGCTCGACCGGGAAGGCGCGCAGATCCTGACCCTGGCGGCCACCGACCGGATCGCGGCCAAAGTCATTGTCCTGTTCTCCGGCCAGACCCTGCCCGAGCACTGGCATCCACGGGTGGGCGACGACCCGGGGAAAGAAGAGACCATCCGCGTGGTCGCCGGGGTGCTGCGGTGCTATATCCCCGGCGCGGATACCCTGCGGGAGGGGTTCGTGCCGCAAGGCAAACAGGATGCCTATACCGTCCGGCAGGAGTTGCTCCTGGGACCGGGCGGGCAGATCACCCTGACGCCCGGCACGAAACACTGGTTCCAGGCGGGCGAAGACGGCGTGGTGATGTACAGCTTCTCGACCGTCGCCCGCGATGTGCTCGACCAATTCACGGACCCGAACGTTCAGAGAGTTACCCGGATCGTCGATTGACAGGAAAGAAGGCAGAAATGGACGCACCCAGACATGCAGTAATCACGAGTTTTCTCAGTGCCACGAAGGACCGGTTCCACGAATACAATGCGCCCAAGACGCTGCAGGAGCGCTTGCAGATGGCCGCCCGGATCGAGGGCATCTCCGGCGTGGAGATGGTCTTTCCCTACGAGGTCGCCCCGGACCCGCAGGAGATGAAAGGGATGCTGGCGGCGGCGGGCCTGAGCATCGCGGCGGTCAATGTCAACGTGAAGGCGGAGCCCCAGTTCCGCAACGGCAGTCTGACCGCCCCCGACCCACAGGTCCGGGCGCAGGCGGTGGACTTCATCCGCCGGGCCAAGGACTACGCCCAGGCGGTCGGAGCCGACAAGGTCACCTGCTGTCCCCTCGCGGACGGCTACGAGTTCAACTTCCAGTACGATTACGGCCGGGCCTGGCAGCATCTGGTCCAGACGCTGCGCGACGCGGGCGGCTACCGGCGGGAGATCCCCCTTTTCATCGAGTACAAACCCAGCGAGACGCGGGGCCGCTGTTTCGTGGACACCGCCGCCAAGACCCTGCTGCTGCTCAGCGAGGTCGGGATCGACGAGATGGGCGTGACCCTCGACTTCGGGCATTCGATGTACGGCAACGAGAATCCCGCCGAGGCGGTCGCGTTGCTGGCCCAGAGCCGGTTCCGGTACTACATTCACATCAACGACAACAACGGCCGCTGGGACTGGGACTACATGGTCGGCACGCATCATCTGCTGGACTACGTGGAGTTCCTGTACTACCTCCGCAAGTACGGCTACACGGACTTCCTGACCTCCGACACCTCGCCGACCCGCTGGGACATCCAGCGGACCTTCGAGATGAATGCCCGACTGACGAACAAGCTGTGGACCTTGCTCAATCAGCGCGACACAGGCAAGCTCGACGCGCTGATCGCCGGCGGCGATTACCTCAGGACCTGGCAGTGGATCGAAAAGAACCTCCTGTCGCTGTAGTCACGTAGCATGGGCGTCCCGCCCATGAGTACCCCGGGCGCGAGCGCCCGGGGAGACAGGGTCTGAACTTGATCGTATAGGAATTTGTTTTTGTGGATAACTCCGGTGCAGTCGGCCGCACGGCCGACCCAGCCCGAAGGGCGAAAGATAATAGCCCTGCGATTCATGGGCAGGATGCCCATGCCAC
>Ga0194113_10007484_pt1 | contig 13611 bp, 19 predicted proteins | sample TA2MahC200mmetaG_FD_146193 | JGI IMG/M metagenome (GOLD analysis project Ga0194113, IMG submission 146193) | Freshwater microbial communities from Lake Tanganyika, Tanzania - TA2015017 Mahale Deep Cast 200m | ecosystem: Environmental > Aquatic > Freshwater > Lake | place: Tanzania: Lake...
AAGACATCGACAGCTTTTATAAAGAAATAGAAAAGACAATGTTAGATAATTTCCAATGCGGAAAACCGCATCGAGCGGATTATGCTGAGGTATAGGAGAGGAAGAAGAACCTTTAATGAGGTAATGTAATGATCATCGAGTCAATTCAAATCGAAAATTATCGATGTATTAAAAAGGCACAACTTAGCTGTGATGAACTGACGGTCATTATTGGGCGTAATGGTAGTGGCAAGTCTTCATTTCTTAAAGCAATCGATATATTTTACGATGTCAGCTCCACTATTACTGTAGAAGATTTTTTTAACAAAGATACGAACAAAGAAATATTGGTGAGAGTTACTTATGCACAATTGAAAGAGGATGAAGTTAAGGAATTTCAGACATATATAAGAGAGAATAAATTGATCGTTACTAAGAAGATCAGTGCGAATGATGGCAATTTTATTCAAAAATATTATGCATCAGCAATGCAGATCCCTGAATTTGCAGCGATTAGAACGCTCGGCAAAAGGGAGCAGATATCAAAATTTAAAGAATTAATTGCATCAGGCCAGTTTTCAGAATTGTCAGGCAATGTTAAAAGTGCAAATGATGTCGAAGAATTGATGATGGCTTATGAAAGCAGTCATCCTGAATTAAAACAACCAATAGAAAGGGAAGAGCAATTCTTTGGCCCCAAAAACATCGGAGGAGGGAAACTCGATAAATATACAAAATTTGTACTTGTACCTGCAGTTCGAGAAGTTGAGGATGAGATATCTGATAAAAAAGGCACAAGCCTTTATCAGTTGTTGGATCTTATTGTATATAGACACGTTAATGCCAGAGAAGACATATTGGCATTTAAAGCAAAATTTGAATCAGAACTTAGAAACCTTTATAATTCTGAAAATTTAAAAGAGCTTCCTAACCTCAGTGAATCTATTACTGAAACTCTTTGCAAGTTCTCTCCCGGAGCAAAATTAAACCTTAATTGGGAAGAGATAAAACCTCCTGACTTGCCTTTACCTAAAGCCACCGCAACGCTTATAGATGATGATTTTGAAGGAGATATCAGCAGAAAGGGGCATGGGTTACAAAGAGCATTGATTATTACATTGCTTCAGCAACTTGCAGTGACAGTGCCTCGTGAGGTTACAAATAAATCTGAACAACCTAATGCAGTCAAAACAGAAAATTATGAAATAATAGAACCCGATTTGATACTTGCAATTGAAGAGCCAGAACTATATTTGCACCCCTTACGATGCAGATACCTTTCAAAATTACTAGGTGATTTATCTATAAAAGACGATGTGAATGGCAAAAATCAAATACTTTATGCCACTCACTCTCCATTCTTCATTGACCTGTATAAGTTTGATCAAATACGACTTATCAACAAACAAAAAACAACTGATTCTGAATGTGCTAATAGTTTAGTTACACAGTTTTCCCTTGAGCAGTTAGCTAAAGAGCTTTCAAAAATATCTGATCTTGATGGGAAATTATTTACTAAGGATACATTCCGTGCCCACGCATTGCCTTTGATGGATACCATTGCAAATGAGGGATTCTTTGCTGACGCAGTTGTGGTTGTTGAGGGATTTGGAGATATGGGGGCGTTATGGGCAATACAAGATATTATGAAAAAGGATTGGTCATCATTGGGCATTGCTATAATACCAGCCAGAGGGAAAAACAATATTGATCGTCCTGTTGTAATTTTTAGAGGTTTTTCAATTTCAACCTATTTTATTTTTGATGCTGATTCCCATGATAAAGGGACAAAAGAAGAAGGAGAGACAATTAAAAGGAATCGGCGATATCTTAAATTGGCAGGAGCAAAGGAAGAAGACTTTCCGCCTACACAAGTGAATGAGACGTGGGCATGCTTTGAAGATGAAATAGAAAGTTATTTGATTTCAGAACTTGGTGAGGAATTCTTTAACTCTATCAGAGGAGAAATAGCAAAAGAACAGCAAAAGAACTTGGTTATGATAGGCCGTCAAATGTATTGAAAAATCTTGACGGCTCTGAGAGATTCATTCAAAAAGTCTATACTCAAGGAAAAAGATTGTCTCAATTAGAGAAAATAGTTGAACAAATAACTAAGCTGCCGAGGAGGTAAGCCATGAATAGAACTCCTGTATCCTCATCGAATCTTACTTCAGTGGGCTATGACCCAGAAAAAATGATTTTAGAAATTGAGTTTAAAAGTGGACGTATTTACCAATACTTTAATGTGCCTGAATCTGAATACAATGGATTAATGAATGCTGAATCTCATGGTAAGTATTTCAATGCTAATATAAAAAAGGGAGGTTATTCTTATACCCAAGTTAGATAAAATGCAAATATTTAAAATCAACTTTGACAAGCATCATGATTTTGAATTAAGGAATATTAAGCCTTTAATAGGCATATGCGGGCTTTATTTTATTTTCTTGAAGGAGACTGAAATACCGTATCCCTTTGGAAAGTCGAGGCTGATATATATCGGCATGAGCGAGAAAAAGACCAATAGTATTGGTAAAAGGCTTTCAGGGCATTATGATGGTACATCGGGCAATGAAGGACTACTCAATTATAGAAAAATGGAAGGTTTGTATTTCACATATTTTAACTTTGAAATGTTAAAGCGTATATGGAGTTACAGGATAGAAGATTTAGAAAGCTATTTTATCCTTGATTTCTTGGATAAATACGGTATCTATCCTATTTGTAATAATAAGAGCGGCTTTGAGATAAAGAAATATGATATACCGATAACCCTTGAAATAGACTGGAAGTATTTTGAAAAGGAAAAAGACAAATGACTGACGCAATTAAGAGCGGTCATGAAATATTAGATGACTTTTTCTACAAAATAGATGAGATAGAAGGAGTCGAGGGAGAAGTAGCCCTCTTACTGAAAAGTCTATATCAACAAGGTAAATTAACCCACACAAACCTTTCTAATGAACTTTTGAAAATCAGAGAAGTAAAACTACGTGGTAAAGATTAAGGGCATAGAATTAACAGGATTTAGGGGTGTAAAAAAGACCCTGAAGGTTACGCTTGACTCTTCGACGTCCTTACTGTTGTATGGTGATAATGGGACAGGGAAAAGTTCTATCTCGGATGCCTTCGAATGGTTTTACAAAGATAAAGTTGAGCATCTTTCAGGGGAGGAAATAGGAAGAAAAGGCATAGATGCTTTAAGGAACATATTCTTGGAGAATGGTAAAGATGCTGCCGTAGAACTCAAGTTTTCAGATTCAAGATATGATTCAAAAAAGAAGCTATATTACAAGAAATCCAAACTAACATCTGAACATTCTAACTTATCAGAGGAATTCAATAATTATCTTGCCGACTCCCTTAATGAAAACTTACTTCTGAGATATAAAGATTTGCTTAGATTCATTGTTTTCACTAAGGGCGAAAGGCTCAAAGAAATATCTTACATCATTGGTTTTTCTGAAGTTACTAAGATGAAAGAGGTGCTAAAGAAAGCCTCAAATGAGCTGAGAACTCAGAATAAAAACAAGAATTATGATAGCCTCATTAGTACTAAACAGTCTCTTATTATTGAACAAATAGGACAGAACATTATTGATGATGTCCAATATTTTGATGCAATCAAAAAGCTGGTTGCCCCACTCAAACTTCCAGTAGAAGTGAAAGATAATCAAAGCATTGAAACCATTCTTGAATTTATTAGGAAGCCGGAGGACACTGGGGCAATTATTGCTCAAGCATCTTATGAGAAAGTCATAGAGGGACTCAAGCAATTTAGAATCTTCTTGCAAAGTATTCTTCCCTCATACGAAAACTATTATAAGAAATTTCAAGATATCGCAAAAGACACAGAGAAGTTTAAAGCAATAAGTTTAGGGGGATTATTGTCTGAGGGACTCTCAATCCTTGAAAGGCGGGTTTTTGAAGACGATAAATGCCCATTATGCTTGCAGGATAAAAATAGGGACAATCTGATCGATGAGCTTAGAAAGAGGATTGAAGAATTATCATCCTTTAAGAAAGAAAAAGAAGGGTTAGAGGAAGATCACAGAAGCACGCAAAAAATCATTCAGAATGCCTTATCAGAACTAGATACAGTGCTAAAGGAAAAGTGCTTGTCCTTAGAGGAGAATAATACAATAAAAGGAGAAATCAGTAGCGTTAGGGCATCTGTTTTTGAAGCCTTAGATAGATTTAAAAAATACTCTGTGACGACATCCAAAGACATTTTAACCCCCGATGAATTTCTCCAGATTGATGATTCAAAGGTTCAGTCATGGGAGTCTACTCTTTCAGATAAGATGAAAAAAATCGCTGCTGAAAGAGCAACTGATCCAAGATTTACCATAACAAGCAAATTGTCATTGGTCAGGCAAGCACATAAAGAGATTAAATCTCTTAAAGAAGAGGCGGATATTTTATCTGATCAGTATAGATCAATAGAGATTATCTATCGTGAATTCGTCAAGAAACAAAAAGAAGGTCTCATATCATTCTTGACAGGAATATCCCGTGATATCAATGACCTATATTTATTCATGAATCCATCTGAGAATATTGAAGAGATAGAACTCATCCCGTTAGGAGAAGATGAAGAATTCGTTGGTATTACTATTCAGTTCAAGTTTCATGGGGAGGTCGTTTCTCCTCCTGACAAATATTTGAGCGAATCTCATTTGAATTGTTTGGGGATATGCCTCTTTTTGGCTTCCGTAAAAGCATTCAATAAAATAAATAAATTCTTTATTCTTGATGATGTGATATCCAGTTTCGATACAAATCATCGTGCACGATTCGCAAGGCTCTTGGTAGATAAGTTCAGTGATTATCAGATAATTCTTTTTACTCATGAAAAAGATTGGTTTGAAATAGTCTCTAATATGGTTAGAGGAAAGAATTGGTTGATAAAGAAAATGTATTGGGATCATGAAAACGGAGTAACAATTGAGCCGCCGCCATTTACTCTAAAAGAAGAAATCGAAAACAAACTCAAGAAGGCAGATACCACAGGTTTGGGAAATTCTATTCGAATATATCTTGAGCACCTATTAAAAGAGATTTGCCATGATCTGAAAGTGAAAGTTGAATTTCGGTTCAATGGACATAATGAAAATAGAATGTCGCATGAATTTCTTTCTGAACTGAAAAGCAAACTTAAAGACAGGAAATGTGAATTGAAGGATCAAGCAGTCTTTGATAGGCTCAGTTCTTCAATGTTCCTTGGTAACCGAACCTCGCACGACAGTTCTTTTGAGGAAAGCATAGATGACCTGAAAATGTTTTATAGCGATGTTCAAGAACTTGAAAAGCTTTTCAGATGCTCTCAATGCGGTAACCTTGTTTCAAAGAAACATTATGACAATATAGATAATAAAGTGAAATGTTCATGTGGTGTGCTGCAATACAATTGGAAGAAATAGCGGGATAAGAAGTTTATGTCATTAGCCGTCGATAACCCGATCCTGAAATCTCGGTTTGGCTATCGGTAAGATAGGAAGAAAGAATTTGAAGGGCAAGAGAACGAGGGCAAAGAGGCTTTTGAGAAGAGAGAAAGGAAATATGGCTTTAAAATCAGTTGAATCCCAGAATGTGGAATTTAAATTCAACTTATTATGCCGCAATAAAGATGCAAATGAAAAATGGAGCCGGCAGACGGTAAAATATTTATATGCAAATAGTGGAGGATAATAAACATGGATATTGAATCCTATTTAAAAAATATAGTCGATAAAATTATAAATAACTTCAATCCGGATAAAATAATTCTCTTCGGCTCTTATGCTTACGGTCATCCGACTGTTGATAGCGATATGGACATAATGATCGTCATGGACACAGACGAAAAGCCGCATAAAAGGGCGGTCTCTGTCAGGAAAGTATTGAAAGGCATAGGGATTCCCAAGGATATAATCGTCAAGACTCCTGAAGAATTTGAAAGGTTCAAAGATATTGTCGGAACAATCGTTTACCCTGCCGCACACAAAGGGAGGATCATTTATGAAAGACGATAAACTGGAGGTTGTAAGGTCTTGGTTCAAGAAAGCAGAAAACGACCTTATTAATGCCGAAAACACAATCAAGATGGAAAACCCGCCTTGCGATACGATCTGTTTTCACGCCCAGCAATGCGCCGAGAAATACCTTAAGGGGTTTCTCACATTTCATAAAATAGACTTTCCAAAGACCCATTCACTTGAAGACCTTGTTGAATTGTGCAAACAGATTGTTCCTGAAATAGAGTCAGAACTTGACAATGTTGAGATCCTGTCGAGTTATGGTGTTGAGGTCAGGTATCCGGATGAGATTTATTATGACATTCCCAAAGAGGATGCACAGGAAGCAATTGACTTGGCCAAAAAGGTGAAGACAGTCATCCTTAAATATCTTGAAGGAAAGATGTAACGGTACGAACTGATATGTCCCTTGCAGTTGATAACCCAATCCTGAACAATCCCTTTTCGCCCCGGCGAATCATACGGGGCTGACGATGAATCGAAGGAGTACTGGATATATGACGAAAGACAGCCAAAAAGATCGAGCAGCAATTGAGAGACGGGATGAAGGCTTAGACCATGAAAATAGGGTTTAACAAATACACATCTCTGATTAAGCGTCTTGCTGAAATAATTCATTCTTCAAGGGCAACTGCTGTTCGTCAGATCAACAAGGCTCAAGTGCTTGCATATTATGAGATCGGCAGAGAGATTGTGGAATTTGAGCAGAAAGGAAAGGCCAGGGCAGTGTATGGAGAAGAACTGATAAAGAGGCTTTCAATGGACATGACTAAAAAGTTTGGGAAGGGCTTTTCCGAAATGAACCTCAGAAATATGCGGCGTTTCTATTTGGAGTTCCCAAGGCAGATTCAACAGACAGTGTCTGTTGAATCTGCAAAAAAGAACAAATTCGAGACAGTGTCTGGAAAATCATCAATTCCGCAGACAGTGTCTGCCAAATCTTTAAAATTCGAGACACTGTCTGTCGAATTTAACCCTGAGCTTTCATGGTCTCACTATTGCGAGTTGCTAAGTGTTGAAAATCCTCTTGCCCGTTCATTTTACGAAAAAGAAGCTGTAAATAATAACTGGTCTTTCAGGGAACTCAAACGGCAAATAAACTCACAGCTTTTTGAAAGGTTGGCTCTGAGTAGAGACTCATCTCAAAATACAAGCTCGCACTTCCCACAGAAAAAGAGCTTGCAAGAAAAAACAGCGCACTACATCTTTTAGAGGGAAAAGGATGATTTATATCACGACAAAGACGTCACAAAGACGACAGAAAGACGCCGCAAAGACTATAGTCAAATCCAAAACTTTGGAAGTTAGTCAAAGAGGACTTGTTGCAAAAAAAGGTGAGGAACATAATACATTTTTACATTATTGATCAAATTGGGATTACTGGAAAAGGAACGGAATATGTTCTAAGGGGACATGAAGGGGCCAATGACTCATATAACCGCCGTCACGCGAAAGGGTATAATTGGGCAAATGCCGCAACAAGGCGCACTAATGGCGCAAAGAAAGCAATCGTCTCAAACGACTCAAGCGTCAATGGCGTCAAAGGGGCGTAAGGGGTGGTAAAGGGGCATAAGGGACTTAGAGAAGATAAATTAGAAAAATGACCAATGAAGTATAGAACAGGAAACCTATAAATTATGTCACTTGCAGTTGATGAGCCAATATTAAACAATCCTTTTGAAGAACCCAAAGAATACTGGGTTTATGAAGAAGGACAACCTAAAAGGATGTCAGGAAGGCGTCCTGCGGTACTATAGATTAAGGAGGTCAATATATGAAAGCCTATGAATACTATGCGGAGATATTACCGGATGGACATTTGTCCATCCCTGAAAAACTGAAGAGCTTACTGACAGGAGAATCAAAAGTAAGGGTTATGCTGCTTCTTGAGGATGAGGAGACGATGTGGCGCAATTTTACAGTGGCCGAATTTATGAAAGGCTACGCTGAAAAGGACGCTATGTATGACAGCCTATAACTTCGGCGACATTGTCCTTATCGGCTTTCCACATACTGATTTGCAGGTCGTTTCGAAAAGACCCGGTCTTGTGCTATATGATGCGGGTGATCAGGATGTCCTTGTCGCAAGAATAACCACACAAGAATATTCTACTGAGGCGGACTACAAGATAGTTGAGTGGAGAAAGAGTGGCCTTCTTGCCGAATCATTTATAAGGCTCGGCAAACAGGCAACAATCGAAAAGAAATATGTCATCAGAAAATTAGGCGCATTGGCGGAACCGGAACCCGAGACTGTGAAATCCATTTTGATAAGAATATTCAAGTTATAGACAGACAGTATGGAAACGATAAAGATACTTGGGAAAAAGAGAACCTAAACTGGGACTATGATGAGGAATAACAATGTCACTTGCCGTTGATTACCCAATCCTGAAATCACGGCTCAGATACTGGTAAGATATAGACAAGGCATTTTAAGGGAAAGGAGTAGGAGGTAATGGATGCAGGAAAAAGACCATAGGATTTTAGCAAAGTTCAAATCCCTTGTATCGCAGAAAACTAAGGTTCTTGAAATCAAGGTTTTCGGTTCCCGTGCAAGGGGAGATGCAACTCCTGAATCAGACCTTGATGTACATGTTGTTGTTGATTATCTTGACCACGCAATCGAAAGATATATAAGCGATTGTGCATGGGAAGCAGGTTTCCCTGAAGATGTAACTGTTATGCCTATTACAATAAGCATGGATACTCTCAAAAACAGCCCTATGCGGGAATCTGTTTTTATAAAAAATGTCTATCGTGAAGGGGTTGCTATATGAGTGAAGGAAAGACACCCAAGGAAGGAGTTATGTCATTCAAGAACATTCCCATAACAAATGCAAACCGTTTGATCAATCACGGTCCGACTATACTTATAACCTCAAAACTTGGAGAAAAAATCAATGTTATGACTGCGGCATGGCAGATGCCTGTCAGCTTTAAACCAATGCTTGTGGCTGTCTCCATAGGTCATGAGAGATTTTCTCATAAGCTTATATTAGAGAGCCGTGAGTTTGTTATAAACATACCACATCTTGAAATGATTAAAGAGGTACTTTGTTGTGGAACACACTCAGGAAAAAACACAGACAAATTCAAGGTCTGCAAACTTACTCCAGTAAAGGCCCAGGAGGTTGGTGCTCCCCTCATCGAGGAGTGTATTGGTAATATCGAGTGCAGGCTTTATTCCCATCACGAGGCTGGTGATCATACTATCTTTGTAGGAGAGGTAGTAGCTGCTTCAGTTAAAGAAAGCATATTTGATGGCTATCTCAGGGTCGACCTTGAGCAAGCAAAAACACTTCATCACCTCGGAGGTAAGGCCTTCTGCCACCCTGATGGGATTGATCTCGCTTAACCCAAATAATGCAATTAACCACAAAAATTCCCCTTCAATACATCCAATTCTACCCTACCTTTAAATGTAATCTATCCTGTACGTTCTGTTTTAACAGAGGGATCAAGACAAAGGCAGATATCAGCATCAATGATTTTGAAAGAATCGTTCGTATCATGTCAGATATCGGAGTACAAGAACTGGATATACTCGGAGGTGAACCAACCCTCCATCCGGAATTCAGCAGTTTGATAGATATTGCGTGCAGAAACAAGATAAAGACTACGATCAGCACGAATGGAACAAATGTGGAAATCCTTAAAGAGCTTGATTCATACTGGAGTTTACTTATTACCCCGACTCTGACTGAAAATCCCCCCATCCCCCCTTTGCTAAAGGGGGGCAAGGGGGGATTTGAGGTAGGTAATTTAGTAAATATTGGCATATCACTCAACTCTGATGAAATTACGAATGAACTCCATGAATATATTGTCACTCATAAACCAATGATTAAAAGTGTTTGTACAAAGAAAAAGACAATTCCTGAATCAGTAAAGTCCTATATCGGGTTATCAGGCATACAGTATTATCTGTTGTATATGGATACCCTCTGTGCAGATGACCTGAAAGAAAGTCTGCCTTTCTACGAGTTTTACAAGACATTCAATAATCTTAAAAAGACTCATAAAAATGTGGATGGCATATTCTGTTCTGGATTCATTCCGGATACTGAAAATTATCCCATTCTCAAAAATGTCAGATGTCCTGCAGGTACAACAAAACTTTCAGTGATGCCTGATGGCTCAGTGTATCCCTGTTATCTCTTTTTCAGAAATGATGAATTCAGGCTTGGTAACATTCTGAAGGATAGTTTCAGTAGCATATGGAATAATCCCTTCTTAGATTATTTCAGGAAATTTGAGAAAAACAGATGTGCGAATGTGTCTTGTGAACTATTTGCACACTGTCACGGTGGATGCCCTGCTGTCAGCTATATATTTTATAACGACCTAAATGCACCTGATCCACGATGTATTTTTATTCCACAATCTTAACCTTTATCTCAATTCTTTCATTTGGGTTATCCCTTTGATCCCGTGGCTGGTTCACTATTTTGTCTGCGACTTCCATCCCTGAGACAACCTCTCCAAAAACGGTATATTGCCTGTCAAGAAAAGGCGCATCTGCGACGCAAATAAAAAACTGTGAACCTGCACTGTCAGGCTGTGCAGCCCTTGCCATGGAGAGGATTCCCCTCTTATGAGGTTTATCGTTAAATTCAGCCTTAATCGTATATCCAGGTCCGCCCATGCCATGCATTGATTTATCAGGGTTTTTTGAGTTGGGATCTCCACCCTGAATCATAAATCCAGGAATCACACGATGGAAGGTTGTTCCATCATAAAATCCTTTTTTCGCAAGTTCGATAAAATTACTTACATGATTTGGTGCCACTTCAGAGAAAAACCTGAGTTCGATGTTCCCGAACTTTGTCTCAATCACAGCCTTTGTTTCAGCCATCTTCTTCATCTCCTCTTTTGTAAATGTTTTTTGTTTCATCTCTGCATACACAGAGATTGTAAATAGTACCATGGGAACCAAAAGAAAGCATATTTTGAAAATTCTCATACAACCTCCCATGTATAAATTTTTTCCTAAATCTATCCTCTATTTATATTTGAAAATTATATATGTGGCCCCTAATCCACCATCGCAGTCTTTTGCCGTAGCGTATGCCATAACCCATTTTCTGAAAGAACCCTGAAGCCAATTTATTAATGCTTTCTTAAGAACCGGCCCTTTTGGTGACTTGAGCCCTCTTCCATGTATCACCTTGACACAGAAAAGACCTTTGTTCATAGCATCTCTGAAGAATCGTTTAAGTGCCTCTTCTGCTTCACTTAAGGTCATCCCATGAAGGTCAATATAGTCCTGAACAGCAAAATCCCCTCTGTGCAATCGTTCAGATATATCCTTTCTTATGTGTGAAGTATTCCACGCTATGTATTCTCCGGTATCAGACAGTCTTATCTTTCTTTTCCTTTCCACTATCTCCTTCAAGATCTCGACACCATCATTTGCACAAATCGGGCGGAGTTTTATTTTTGGAGGGCTTTTATAAGGAATTTGTCTGAATTCATATATTTCCCTGACATCAGCCATAGCCTCAGTGAATATCTCATCATCGGTCTTGTTTTGGGATACCCCTTGCTTGACACATGGTTTATTTTTGATTGTGTCTTTCAGTTGCCTCAATACTGTGAAAGAATGTGCTGCACCCTTCATTTTAGCTTAAGCAGTACGTCCCCTTTTACACTAAATATATAAGAGTGAGATTACGTTATGAGAGACTTTGTCTTGTCTAAAAAATCAGTAGCCATCTGAATAGCCTCAACCGACTCTTCATATGTAAATGGAACCTCGGGATAATAATCAGCCTCTTGTCTCATTTTCATGAGCCTGCCAATAGCCTTGCCAACAGCTAAATCAAATTCCTTTGTTTTGATATAATAAAGACTAAACATCCTCTCGACTCCCTCATGTGTCTTTGGATCTACCCCTTTCAAAAGTAACAGTGCTTTTGAAGCATGATATATTGAGTAATAGGATGACGCAATACTCTTAAAGTAAAAACCACTTTCCTGTAACACCTTTGCTATATTTAATTCATCAATAGCCCTTTCAATTTCACCCTTTGCAAGGAGAGCACCTTCTTCTTTGTTTATTCTCTCGACCATAACATAGCCCCTTCTTTATAAACTTGGTTTATGAAGGATATATCCCTGGTATTAAAATCATTCTCGTTTACAAAAATGGCTGAAATAACAACATTGTATTCTACTTCCAATTCAAAAATTATGTCATAAATTTCAAATTTTATAGCCCTTGGTATGGTGTAATCTGTTACAAACAGAATATCAATATCAGATTCTTCAAGAAAATCTCCCCTCACCTTAGAGCCATAAAGCAAAATTTTATTTATCATCGGATACATGGAAGGAATCCGCTGGATGATGCCCTCCAATACTTTTTGTTCATTATAGCTAAGATAGGTCTTTGTAGCTTCTTTCATGAGAGGATTATAGCATAATCAATTACTTACATCTCTACACGCGTTAAAACGCCATGCAGTTTGTGCGGTGGAAGCTGATAGAATTGTACATTTGATTACATTTGATTGCTGTTACGTAAAAATCATTTATGCACATGTGGGAAATCATTTGTGCACATATTGTTAGGTAAGTGATTTCTTTTTTATTGTGTCATTCCTGCCCCGTATCAAGTACGGGATAAACTCCGGCAGGAATCCAGTGTCTTCACAAATAATATCATATAAATCGTTACTCTAGGCGGTTTGCCCAGATATCCCAGGCTTCTTCCCATACAGCTACAGCTTTGCTACTACTATCCATAACCACTTGTGGAGCAACGGCATCACCTGCATTATCAGTCTCGATAAGTTCAGCAGTACCCCAGCCTGTGCCAACGGCATAGCGGTTTGCCCAGATATTAGTGCGTGTACCATCATATTGAGACCATACAGTAATGGCATTGCCACTATTATTTATAGCCACTTGCTGGGCGCCAGCATCACCTGCATTATCAGTCTCGATAAGTTCAGCAGTACCCCAGCCTGTGCCAACGGCATAGCGGTTTGCCCAGATATTAGTGCGTGTGCCATCAGATTGGTACCATACGGCGATGGCATTCCCGGCGCTGTCCATAGCTATTTTTGGGAAAAAAGCATCGCCTGCATCGTTGGTCTCGATAAGTTCAGCAGTACCCCAGCCAGCGCCCACTGTATAGCTGTTAGCCCATATGTTATAGCGTGTACCGTCAAATTGGTACCATACGGCAATGGCATTCCCGGCGCTGTCCATAGCTATTTTTGGATTCCAGGCATCACCTGTGGAATTCGTTTCAATAAGGGCAGTGTAGCCCCAGCCAGCGCCTGTTACATAACGCTTTGCATAAATACTATAGTTTATGCCGTCGTTTTGATGCCATACAACAATAGCATTCCCATTACTGTCCATAGCCACTTGAGGTGAAGAAGTGCCTGTGTCAGTCACAACAAGTTCGGCAGTGCCCCAGCCAGTACCTATGATATAGTAGTTAGCCCAGACATTATATTTAGTGCCATCATATTGATACCATACGGCAATGGCATTCCCGGCGCTGTCCATAGCTATTTTTGGATTCCAGGCATCACCTGTGGAATTCGTTTCAATAAGGGCAGTGGAGCCCCAGCCAGCGCCTGTTACATAACGCTTTGCA
>Ga0194113_10007486_pt1 | contig 13610 bp, 8 predicted proteins | sample TA2MahC200mmetaG_FD_146193 | JGI IMG/M metagenome (GOLD analysis project Ga0194113, IMG submission 146193) | Freshwater microbial communities from Lake Tanganyika, Tanzania - TA2015017 Mahale Deep Cast 200m | ecosystem: Environmental > Aquatic > Freshwater > Lake | place: Tanzania: Lake...
GGCAGTCGGGGGGATGACGACCCGGTTCGCGGGGATCCCCGGCCCCGGCTACGCCGCCCACGGCATCGTCCGACCCGCCCGGCGGCCGGCGCCTAGCCGGCGGCCGTCGCCCGGGCTTCGAGTTCCTCCCAGCGCCGGTAGCAGGATTCGATTTCGGGGACGAGATCCTCGGACCGTTGGCGCGTCCGCGCGATCTCCTCGGGCGGGCCGCGGTAGAGCGCGGGGTCGGCCAGCCGCACGTGCAGCTGGTGCTGCTCGGCCTCGAGCGCCTCGATGCGGCCGGGCAGCGCATCCAGTTCGCGACGTTCCCTCTCCGTCATTCGCTTCGGGGCCGGGGGCCGCTCGCGCGCGGGCGCGGGCTTCGTCTCCGGAGGCGCGGGCGGGAGCTTGCGCTGCGCGGCCCAGTCGTCGTGGCCGCCGACGTACTCGTTGACGTACCAGCCGCCGTCGGGGCCGAGCCAGCCGCCGGGCCGGTCGCCGGGGTGCTTTTCGAAGGCGAGAACGTCGGTGACGACGTTGTTGAGGAAGGCGCGGTCGTGGCTGACGAGCAGCACGGTGCCGCGGTAGGCGTCGATCTGCTCCTCCAGCAGCTCCAGCGTGTCGAGGTCGAGGTCGTTGGTGGGCTCGTCGAGCACCAGCACGTTGGAGGGCTGCACGAAGAGGCGCGCGAGGAGCAGGCGGTTGCATTCGCCGCCGGAGAGGGTGGCCACGCGCTGGCGCGCCCGCTCGGGGGCGAAGAGGAAGTCCTGGAGGTAGCCGATGACGTGCCGGCGCGCGCCGTTGATCTCGACGAAGTCGCGCTCGGAGGCGATGGTCTCGATGAGGGTCTTCTCCCCGTCCAGCGGTCCGCGGAGCTGGTCCGAGTAGGCGATCTTCAGGTTCGTGCCGTGCGCGATGGCGCCCGCGTCCGGCGCGAGGCCGCCGGGGACGCCCGCCTCGAGCAGCAGGCGGAGCAGCGTGGTCTTGCCGCAGCCGTTGGGGCCCAGGATGCCGACCTTGTCGCCGCGGGAGAGCAGGAAGTTGAAGTCGCGGATCAGGGGCCGGCCGCCGAATCCGAAGGCGACGCCCTCGGCCTTCAGGACCACCTGGCCCCCGCGCTCGGCCTCCTGGATCGTCATGGAGACGGTGCCCTGCCGTTCGCGCCGCGCCCGGCGCTCGGCGCGCAGGGCCTGCAGCGCGTGGATCCGTCCGACGCTGCGCGTGCGCCGCGCCTTCACGCCCTGCCGGAGCCAGGCCTCCTCCTTCTTGAGCTGGCGGTCGAGGTCCTCCCAGGCAAGGTCCTCCGCGTGCAGGACCTCCTCCTTCCGGACGAGGAACGTGTCGTAGTCGCACCGCCAGTCGATGAGCCGTCCGCGGTCGAGCTCGACGACGCGCGTGGCGAGGCGGCGCAGGAAGGAGCGGTCGTGCGTGACGAAGAGGAACGTGCGGCAGGCGCGCAGGAGGTACTCCTCGAGCCACGCGATGGAGTCGAGGTCGAGGTGGTTGGTCGGCTCGTCGAGCAGCACGAGGTCGGGCCGGCCCATCAGGGTCCGGGCGAGCAGGACGCGGCGGCGGGTTCCGCCGGACAGCGCGGCGAAGTCGGCCTCCGCGTCGAGCTTGAGGCGCGAGATCATCTGCCGCGCGTCCAGCTCGCCGGGCCCGTGCGGCGCCGCGTCGTCCCCCGGCGCGACGATGTCGAGCACCCGCCCCCGCAGGTGCGTGGGCACCTGCTGCGGAAGCCGGCCGATGCGCAGGCCGGGGCTGGACACGACCTGCCCGCGGTCGGGCGGGGTCTCGCCCGCCAGGACGCGCAGCATGGAGCTCTTCCCCGCGCCGTTGGATCCGAGCAGGCAGATGCGCTCCCCGCGCTCGATGTGGAATTCCACGCCGTCGAGGAGGGGGTGTCCGCCATACCCCAGGGTTGCGTCGATCAGGCTCAGCAGGGCCATGGGGGACCAGTATGACGCAAAGGCCCGCCGGGACAAAGGGAGGAGTGGGGAGTGAACAGGGCAGACGCACCTTGTTCCTGTCGAAACCGGGCCGTGTGCGCGGGATCCTCAGGATTCCCCTTCCATCGCCGAGAAAGGGAGATCCCAGCCGAACGATCCTCGAATCAAGGCGAAGGCGCTGCCGCGGCGCGCACCAGGTGGCCCCGAGCCCGCGAGGGGCCCGGCCGGGAACGCGGCAGACCGAACCGAATGCAAGGCGACGAAGGGGGCGCTGGACTCGTGTCCGCGCCCCCTTCGGCAACGCCGCAGGCGGGGCGGGATCCCGCGCGATCCGGCCGGCCTGGTGCGCGTCGCACCCCCGCAACCGCAAGGGCTCCTGCGTCCACCCGCGACTCCGCGCCCCGCCGACCGAAAGGCGCCGCTACCTCGAGGAAGATGAGTCTGCCCTGGGGGAGTGAAGGAGTGAGGTTGCCGCTCATCCCGCATGGCTCCTCCTCTCCGGGTTGCGCTTGTGCCGGGCGGGCCCGCAGCGTATAGCCGGCGGGGATCGGCGGGCCCGCGGGCCGGCCGGGCCCCCGGAGTGCCATGAGAACGAAATCCTGCGGCCGTTGCGGAACCGGGATGCGCGCGTGAGGTCCGACAAGGATCTCTACCGGCGGCTCCGCGTGCTCGCGCCGGAGCAGCTCTGGACCGAGGAGGTTCCGCGGTTCAACCGGGCCTCCCCCCGCGAGCGCATGGCCGGCGTGGCCGTCATCCGGGCCGTGGGCGTTGCGTTTGCCGGCACCGGCACCGCGCGGCAGAAGGCCGACGTGCGCGCATGGCTGGTGGGGCTGCTGCACGATCCGGCCGAGAAGATCCGCCGCTACGCGATGGCCGCCCTGCCCAAGATCGGGGCCGGCCCGGACGCCGAGCGGGAGGTGATCGGGCTCCTGAAGGCCAGCACGATCGAACGGGAGAAGGCGTTCGCCGGGCGGGCGCTGGACAAGATCGGCGGCGCGGCCACGCTGGAGGCCCTGGCCGGGTCGCGGACCCTGCCGGGGAAGACCGAGCAGAAGGTGCGGGCGCGCGTGGCGCGGCAGGAACAGCCGGGCGCCGTGCGCCTGGACCGTCCCGTCGGGGATTTCCACGGACTGCGCATCCATCTCCGCTGCCGCCGCGGCCTCGAGGAGCTGGTGCGCGAGGAGGCGATGGAGTCCATCGCCGCCGGCGCGCCGTTCCGCCTCCTCGACATGCGCGGCGGATGCGTCGCGCTCGAGGCGGCCGCGCCGTTCGCCCTGGCCGATCTCTTCCGGATGCGGTGCTTCGGCACCGCCGGCTTCGTGCTCGGCCTCGTACAGGAGCCCGGCCCGGCGCGCGCGGCCCGCGCCGTGGCGGCCGCGATCGTCTCCCCGCGCTCGCGCGACCTGCTGGGGACGCTCACCGACGGCCCGCAGCGCTACCGGCTCGACTTCGTCAACCGGGGCCACCAGCGGGCCGCCGTGCAGAACGTGGCGAACCTCGCGTACGCGATGTGCCCCGACATCCTCAACGACCCGCGCCGCGCCCTGTGGTCGGTGGACCTCCACGAGTCGGCCCGCGGCATCTCGGTGGAACTTCGGCCGCGCCTCTCCCCCGATCCGCGGATGTTCTACCGGACGGACGACGTCGCCGCCGCGTCGCACCCGCCCCTGGCCGCCTGCATGGCCCGGCTGGCCGGGACGATGGCGGACGACGTGGTGTGGGATCCGTTCTGCGGCTCGGGGCTCGAACTCGTGGAACGCGCGCTGCGGGGCGGCGTGCGGCACCTGTTCGGCAGCGACATCAGCGCGGAGGCCCTCGCCATCGCGCAGGCCAACCTTGCGGCCGCGAAGACCGGGGTGCCGGTCACCCTGGCCGGCTGCGATTTCCGCCGGCCCGCCAGGGTGCCCGGCCTGATGCCCGGCGGCGCGACGCTCGTGATCACCAATCCGCCGCTGGGACGGCGCATCCGGCTGGCCGATCCGACCGCCTTCTTCACGGACTTCTTCGCCACCGCTGCCCGCGTCCTCAGGCCCGGGGGGCGGTTGGTGTTCACCAATCCCCTGCGACTGGAGCCGCGCGACCCCACGCTTTCACTGGCCTACCGCCGGACCGTCGACCTCGGCGGTTTCGACTGCCGGCTGGAGGTGTGGCGGAAGACGGCAGCCCCCGCCCCTGCAGAGTCTCCGCCGGTCAATGCCGGTGCGGCGGACCGTGGGGACGCTTCCGGAAGCCGCCGGGACGGCCGGGACCGCGGGCCTCGGCCCGGGCCGGCCCGTGATCCACGACCGCGCGCACCCGGCGGCCGTTGAAGTCGCCCCCGTTGAGGTTCGGCAGGAGGATCCGCGCCGAGTCCGCCGAAACCTCGAAGAGACTGTCGTGTTCGAGGATCCGGATGCGTCCCACGCGCAGCTTCGGTCCCGGCGTCGCCCGGTTGATCACCGAGATCAGCAGCGGCGGGGTCAGGCCGTTGCGCGCGCCGAGGTTCACGCGCAGCCGGAGAACGTCGCCGTCCATCGGCTCCCCCACGGGACCGCTGTCCGGCCCCGGCCCGCGCCCGGGACGCTCCGGTCGCTCCCCCCGGTCCCCGCGGTCGGGCCGGTCGTGGTGGTGCTCCACGTTGAGGTCGACGGCGCCCCGGTAGTAGTCGAGGAAACGGGAGATCCCGCGCAGCGCGAAGCGCCGGAGCAGTTCCTCGCGCGACAGGTCGCCGAGCACCTCGGTGATCTTCGGCAGGTACGCCTCGATCTCGTCCCCCGCCGGTTTCAGGTCCCGGATCTGCTCCAGTTGCGCGACGAGCTGGGCCTCGCAGATCTCCCGGCCGCCCGGGACGGCCTTGTACTCGAACCGCTTGTTCATCAGGCGCTCGATGACGCGGATCTTGTAGTCCTCGCGCATGTGCACGAGCACGATCGAGACGCCCGCCTTGCCGGCGCGCCCGGTGCGTCCGCTGCGATGCGTGTAGACGTCGGGGTCGCCGGGCAGGTCGTAGTTCACGATGTGCGTCAGGTCGTCCACGTCGAGCCCGCGGGCGGCGACGTCGGTGGCGACCAGGATCTGCACCATCCGCGCGCGGAACGCGCGCATGACGCGGTCGCGCTGGTCCTGCGAAAGGTCGCCGTGGAGCGCGTCCGAGCCATAGCCGTCGCCGGCCAGCTTCACGGCCACGTCCTGCGTCTCCTGCCGCGTCCGGCAGAACACGATCCCGTAGAACCCCGGCCGCGCGTCGATGATCCGCTTCAGCGCCTGGTAGCGGTCGCGCGCGTGGACAGTGTAGCACTCGTGCGTCACGTTCTCCGCGCCGGCGTTGCGCCGGCCGAGGATGATCTCCTCCGGGTCGTGGAGGTACTTGCCCGCGATGGCCGCGACCTGGCGCGGCATCGTCGCGGAGAAGAGCAGCGTGCGCGCCTGCTCCGGCACGTCCTTCAGGATGGTCTCGAGGTCCTCCTGGAACCCCATGTTCAGCATCTCGTCCGCCTCGTCGAGCACCACGCGCTGGACCTTCTCCAACCGCACGCTGCCGCGGCGCATCAGGTCGTTCAGCCGGCCCGGCGTGGCGACGAGGATGTGGACGCCGCGCGCGAGGGTGCGCATCTGGACGTGGATCGGCGCGCCGCCGTAGACCGGCAGCACGCGCAGGTGCGGCGCGTGGCGGCCGAAGTCCGCCAGGTCCTTGGCGATCTGAAGGCAGAGTTCGCGCGTCGGCGCGAGCACGAGGGCCTGGATCTCCTGGCGCGCGGGGTCGGTGAGATGCAGCAGCGGCAGCCCGAAGGCCGCGGTCTTCCCGGTGCCCGTCTGCGCCAGGGCCACCAGGTCGCGCTGGCCCCTGAGGAGAAGCGGGATCACCTTCTCCTGAACCGGCGTGGGCGTCTCGAAGCCCAGCCCCGCCACGCCCTTCAAAAGGTCCGGGGAAAGTCCGAAGTCAGAGAAACTGCTCATGGCTCAGGATACCGACGCCCGGCCCCCGCGGCGATCCGTTTCGCCGCCGTCCCGCTATGCCGCCCGATCGGTCATCCTGTCCGACATGTCCCGCGCGGGCAGCCCGCCCGGGCGGGACCCCGGGCGAATCCCCGATCTTCGCGTGCTGACCCACGGGGCCCGACGCGCGCGGCGCGGCGCCGCATTGATGTTGCGCGGGCGGGCATCTAGCATTCCCGCATGAACTCGTTCCTGCGTCCCGCGGTTTCGGCGGCCTGCGCCCTCCTGTTCCTCCGGCTCGCGTGCCGCGCCGAGCCGGGGGACGGCGTGCGGCTGCTCTTCTCCGGCACGAACGATATCCGCGACACCTGGGGCCTTCTGCACTTCACCGCGACGCCGATGCAGAAGATCGCGGAATGCCCGTCCCCGGGCTTTCTCCCCGCGCTCTGCCGGCCGTCGACCGGCGGCACCTGGGAGGTCTACGGGCAGGCGTTCCTCCGCGGGGGCGCGGCCGAGGAGTCGAACACGTGGAGCATCGTCCGCGCCGTCACGCGCGACGGCATCACGTTCACGGACAAGGAGACCGTCTTCACGGGACCGCCCGGAGCGTGGAGCGACCACTTCGGTCTCGCCTGGAACCCGGACAGAAGGGAATTCCTCGCGATCAAGCTGCTGATCGACGACGGCGGCTTCGCCTACCGGGCCTTCTTCAGCCCCGACGGGCGCGCATGGACCGAACATCCCGGGAACCCGCTCTTCTACGAGGCCGATTCCTTCGGCCTCTTCTGGAGTCCGGTCGCGCACCGCTTCATCCTCACGTGCAAGTCGCTCCAGCCGCATCGCAAGCACATCAAGGATCACGGCGGCACGCACCCGCAGAACCAGGACAACGACCTGCGCGACCGCCGCGTGCTGGTCGTGCGCTCCAGCGCCGACGGGCGGACGTGGGAGCCCTCCGACTCGCTCGTCGACGTGTGGAACCGCAACGGCAACTACCGGCAGGTCCCCGCGAAGTTCATGTCCGTCCCCGACGACCGCGACCCGCCGGACATGGAGTTCTACCGCGGCATCGGCTTCTGGCACCACGACCGCGCCTACATGGTTGTCCTCAACTACGCCGCGAGCCGTCTCGTCCCCGGCAAGCACGCGCCGCAACTCGACACGGAATGGTGGACCAGCCGCGACGGGCTGCGATGGGACCGGCCCTTCCGCGGCGTGAACGCCCTGGGCGACGCGTTCCCCGGCGTCTACTGCATCACGGCGAACCCGGTGATCGCCGGCGGCCGGATGCTGTTCCACTTCGGCGGCCGTGTGCTGGGCGTCGGGGAGGACCGGATCAGCGGCGTCGCCGCGCGCGCGAACGCGGAGTTCTCCACCGTCCCGTTCCGGATGCCCGCGGCGGACCTCGTCCTCAACGCGGCCGTCCCCTCCCCCGAGCGGGCCTTCGCGACGCAGCAGGCCTACGTGATGGCCGGCGTGTTGGACGAGGCCGGCGCGTCGGTGCCAGGCTTCGAGCCGGAGAAGTGCGTCGTGCAGAAGGCCGACGCGACCGACCTCCCGCTGCGGTGGGAGGGCCGGTCCGCCCGCGAACTGGCCGGACGGACGATCGCGCTGCGGTTCTTCCTCCGGAGCGCAAGCATCCACGCGGTGACCTCGAGGTAGGGCATCATCCCGGCCTTCGGCCCGCCCGGCGGTCGGGCCCTACCACGGACCGGAAGGGATGATTGGGTGGGGCCGGGCCGCTGGCCCGGCCGGTCGCGGGACTCCGCAAGCCCTGCAGTCGCCCTGAACCCGGGTGGACCTCATCCCTGCAACAGGCTTCGCGCCGGGCGTTCCGCGTGGCATTCTCCGCCCCATGAAGACCCTTCCCGCATCCCGGTGGATTCCCGCGGTTTTCGTCCTGTCCGGCATGGCGCGCGCGGGCGGGGTTCCGTATGCCGACCCGTCGCCGCAGCGGTACGAGCTGACGGCGCGGGCCGGCGAGATCGACCCGCGGGCCCGGCCGCATCCGGAAATCGAGTTCCTCTTCGAGAAGGCCGGGAAGCCGCAGGACCTGCAGCACGCCTGCGTCGACACGCGCGTTGCGCCGCAGGGGCGGCTCGTGATCTGGATGATGGGGCACAGCGCGCCGCTGTTCGAGCGGCTGTCCGGCTACGGCCTCCACGCGATCCGCGTCCACTACGCCAACGGCTGGTTCCCGAAGTTCGGGAAGGAGCCGCCGCCGGCCGACGACAAGTTCCTCGGGAAGATCCGCCTCGAGGCCGCGACCGGCGAGGACTTCAGCGACGCGGTCGTCATCCCGAAACCCGACGGCATGATGGAGCGCGCGCTGCAGTTCGTGACGTGGCTCGCGAGGACGAACCCGCAGGGACGTTGGGAGCAGTTCCTGGCGCCCGGCGGGACCGCGCTGCGCTGGGACCTCGTCACGATGGCCGGCAGCTCGCACGGGTCGACCACCTCCGCCCGCTTCGCCAAGCACCAGCGCGTCGACCGCGTCGTGATGTTCTGCGGCCCGCGCGACCAGTACGAGACGTGGCAGGCGCTGCCGTCCGCCACGCCGACGAACCGCTACTTCGCCTTCAGCCACGTGCTCGACGGCGGCTGGACCGGCCACCACTACGACCGCTCGTGGGAGCTGCTCGGCCTGCACGCGTGCGGCCCGATCGTGGACGTCGACCGCGTGCCCCCGCCGTTCGGGAACTCGCGGCGGCTGATCACCGCCGCGGACGTGAAGGGGGACGCGCGCCGCGCGCACGGCGCGGTCACGCCCGGCGGCTCGGCGGTGAAGGACGCCTCCGGCGCGTACATCCACGAGGCGGTCTGGCGCTACCTCTTCCTGCACCCGGTGGAGAAGACCGGCGCCCCGGTGCCGCCGGATCCCAACGGTCCAAAGGACCTGCGCCCGAAGCCGGCGGGCTGACGGCCGGCCGGATCTACGACGCCCACTCGAGGGCGACGGTCTTTCCGTCCTCGGCACGATGGCCGGCGATCGCGTGCAGCGTGAGATCGACCCCGCCCTCGCGGAACACGCCCCCGACCCAGCCGACGGGCTCGCGTTCGCCGAAGCTGTAGCCCAACGCCGGCAACGTGACGACATGCAGCCGCTCGACCCGCTCGCGCCGCCATACGTGCGCATGGCCGCAGAACACCGCCTTCACGTGGCGGTGGGGACGGAGAATCGCGAGGAAGCGGTCGGTGTCCAGCAGGTCGCCGTCGCGCTCGCCGAGCGTGTGGTGGAGGAAGAGCACGGCCGGCCGGTCGGCAAGGGCCGGGAGTTGCTGCTTCAGCCAATCGCGCTGGGCCTGTCCCAGCAACCCTGGCGTCTTGTTCGGGAACATCAGCGAATCGAGCAGGATCACGCGCACCGCGGCGTGCTCGATGATCGTGACGTGCTTCCCGTTGATCGGCGACTTGACCGCGGGAGGAAGGGCCTTGCAGAAGGCGGCGCGGTCGTCGTGGTTGCCGAGGACGACGTGGACGGGCGTCTCGGCGGCGACCGGATCGAGGAGCCCCTTCAGTTCGCGGTAGTCCTCGGGCTTCCCCTCGAGGCGCGCGGCGTCGCCGCAGATGACGACGCCGTCCGGCTGCGACGCGACCACCGCGGGGACGACGGACTTGAGGTTATCCCACGGATTGAAGCCACGGTAGGTCTCGGCGCGGTCCGCCGGGATGTGCGTGTCGGACAGCAGCGCCAGGCGCAGGGCGCCGCCCGCGGCGCGGGCCGGGGCGGAGGTGCGGCACCCCGCCAGGACGAGCGCGGCGCCTCCCAGCGTGGCGGTTCGGAGGAACGAGCGGCGCGTCGCCGCGGTGTGCTTGAGGATCGGCATGGGCCGAGAATGGCCCGCCGCGGTGCGCGTGTCCAGTCGGGACGGGCGAGGGGGCAGTGCTTGCCGATCGGCTTTCCGGTCCACCGGGACAAGCCCGGTGGGACCGCGGGCACCAGTGCGGGCGAGCCCGGTGGGACCGGGGACGCCGGTGCGGGCAAGTCCGGTGGGGGCTGGGGTGCGTTTGCGGGCAAGCCCGGTGGGACCGGGGACACCGGCGCGCAAGCCCGGTGACATCTAGGGTGCGGGTGCGGGCGCGCCCGGTGGGACCGGGGGCGCCGGCGCGGGCACGCCGGCGGTACGCGCGGCTAGGCCTCGAGCGTCCAGGCCGCCTGGCGGAGGACGGCGCGGTCGCGGCCCTTGACCGTCTCGTACCACGCGGTCAGGAGGGTGCCGTCGGCGAGTTCGACGGTACTCGGATAGCCGAGGTCGCTGGAGGTGCCGTCGGCGGACACCGGGATCGCCCCGGACCACGTGCGGCCGCCGTCGGCGCTGACGCGCGCCTGGTTGCCGAGCGGCGCGCGGCGGTGGCCGTAGGTCATGAGCAGGCGCCCGTCGCGCAGCCGCAGCAGGTGCGAGGGCAGGCCCCAGACGCCGATCGCGTGCGGCACGGACCACGTGCGGCCGCCGTCGTCGGACTCCGTCTGGATCGTCTCCTGCGCGTCGGTCTTGTTGTGGTTCCGGATCTGCACGACGATCCGCCCGCCGGGGGCGGCCTCGACGGCGTGCAGTTCGTGGTAGGCGCCGAAGTCGTCGCCGGGCCGGGCCGGGATCTCGGCGAGCCAGGTCCACGTCGCGCCGTCGTCGCGCGACTCGCACACGCCGACGCGCTTCGGGTCGGCCCAGAGCTTCTTGCCGGCGTAGAGCAGGCGCCCGTCCACGAGCTGCGCCGGGCCGTGCGGGCTGTTGACGATGGAATCGTAGCGCGGCGACCAGGTCCGGCCGCCGTCGGTGGAGCGGATCATCCATGTTCCGAGCTCGGCCTTCCGTCCGTCGGCGTCGAGCCGGGTGTGGGCGGCGTTCCAGCGCGCGAGCTTCTCCGCCGGCCACGCGGCGGGGTCGCCGGCGGGGCGCGCGGCGGCCTTGGCGAGATACGGCTCGTAGGCCTGCGACGTGAAGGTGGTGACCAGCAGCGTGCCCTTCGCGGTCTCCAGCACGCCGGCGTCGCGATCGTCGGTGTCGCTGTCGAGCAGCACGCGCGGGTAGCCCCAGGTGGCGCCGTGGTCCTTCGAGACCATCAGGTCGACGCGGCCGAAGGGGCAGATGTGGCCCTCGCGTCCGCCGGAACAGACGAGCAGCAGGTCGCCGTTGGCGCGGCGGGCGAGGGTCGGCCAGCCGTGGTAGGCGTCGTCGTGGCTGATGATGCGCGTGTCGAGGAGCTTCGCCGACGGCGCGGCCCGTACGCGCGCGGGGATCGCCGCCCACGCGGCCGCGGCGCCCGCCGCCCGGAGAAACCGCCGCCGTCCGATGTCCGCCGCGGTCCGAACCGTCCTCGCCTTCATGATCGCCTCCCGTCCCGGCGCGCGCCGGGTTCCGCTCCGATACTTTGCCAGAGGGGACGGAAAACGGAAGACGAACGATGCGGCCCGTGCGGATTGCGGCCGGCGCGCAACCGTAGGCGGTATTCCTGCAGCCGCCGGGGATCGGGACCGGGGCGGCTCGACAACCGCATTGCGCGGTCCATAATGTGGCGTTTGCGGCGCGTGCGATCCGGCGCCCGCGGAGGACAGGTCCCATGGCGGCGAAGAAGGTGTATCTGGCGGTCGACCTCGGCGCGGAGAGCGGCCGGGTCATGGCCGGCGAGTGGAACGGGCGCAAGCTCGCGCTCAAGGAAATCCACCGGTTTCCGAACGGCCCCGTCGCCCTGCCCGACGGGCTTCACTGGGACTTCCTGCGCCTCTACGGCGACATCAAGCTGGGCCTGCGGCAGGCCGTCGCCTCCTACGGCCGCGCGACGCGCAGCCTCGGCGTCGACACGTGGGGCGTCGACTTCGGCCTGATCGATTCGCACGGCGCGCTGGTGGGCAATCCGTTCCACTACCGCGACTCGCGGACCGACGGCATGATGGAGAAGGCCTTCCGCGTCATCAGCCGCGAACGCATCTACGCACAGACCGGCATCCAGATGATGCAGCTCAACACGCTGTTCCAGCTCTACGCGATGGTGCGCGCGAAGTCGCCGCTGATGGACGTCGCCGACACGCTTCTCTTCGCGCCGGATCTCCTGACGTTCTGGATGACCGGCCGCGTGTGCAACGAGCGGACGATCGCCTCGACGAGCCAGTGCCTCAACCCGGTCAACGGCCGGTGGGCGGCGGACGTCCTCCGCAAGCTCGGCATCCCGATGCGGATCTTCCGCGCGATCGTCGAGCCGGGCACCGCCGTCGGCCCGCTGCGCGGCGAGGCCGAGACCTCGATCGGCGCGCCGCTGCAGGTCGTCGCCGTCGGCAGCCACGACACCGCCTCGGCCGTCGCGGCCGTCCCGGCGGAGCGCGGCCCGTTCGCGTTCCTCAGCTCCGGCACCTGGTCCCTGCTCGGCGTCGAGACCGGCCATCCGACGATCACGCCGCAGACGCTGGAGTACAACCTGACCAACGAGGGCGGCGTCTGCCACACGATCCGCCTGCTCAAGAACATCATGGGGCTGTGGCTCGTGCAGCAGTGCCGGCAGACGTGGCGCGCCGCGGGCCGCGACCTCGGCTACGACGTGCTGACGAACCTCGCCTCCGGGGCCCCGGCGTTCCTCGCGGCGATCAACCCCGACGACCCCCTCTTCTTCCCGCCGGGCGACATGCCCTCGCGGATCCGCCAGTACTGCACGCGCACCCGCCAGAAGGCGCCGCGCGAGCCCGGCCAGTTCGTGCGCGTCGCGCTGGAGAGCCTCGCGCTCGCCTACCGGCGCGTCGTCGACCAGCTCGCCTCCGTCACCGGCCAGCGTCCGGCCGCGCTGCACGTCGTCGGCGGCGGCTCGCAGAACACGCTGCTCAACCAGTTCGCGGCCAACGCGACCGGCGTGCCGGTCTTCGCCGGCCCCGTCGAGGCCACGGCCGCGGGCAACATCCTCATGCAGATGCTGGCCGACGGCGAGATCCGCTCGCTGCCCGAGGGGCGCGGCATCGTGCACCGCTCGTTCCCGGTCCGCGCGTTCAAGCCCCAGCACACGGACGAGTGGAACGAGGCCTACGAACGCTTCCGCCGCCTGGGCGCCGCGAAGGCGTAGGAGGACCCCGGGGCCGGGTTCTGGAAACCTGAAACCTGGCACCTCCCCGGCCATGACGCCCGCCCGACGCCTGCCCGCGATCCTGGCTGCCTTGCTGGCGGCGGTCGCGGCCTGCGCCGCCCCGCGGATCGCGTGCGACGAGCCCGTCTACCAGTTCGGGCGCAGGCCGGCCGACGGCCCCGAGACGACCCACGCCTTCACGCTGCGCAACGACGGCGACCAGCCGCTCGAACTCGGCGAGATCGTCTCCGGCTGCGGCTGCGCGGTCGCGCGCCTCGACCACCGCATCCTCATGCCCGGCGCGCGGACGACGCTGGAGATCCGGCTGAACCTGCGCGGCCGCGCCGGGAAGCTCGAGAAGGACATCACCGTCCGCACCAACGACCCCCGCGCGCCGCTGTTCCGGCTGGGGATCCGCGGCGAGGTCGAGTCCCCGTTCGAACTCACGCCCACCGCCGCGATGTTCGGCACCGTCGCCCCCGGCGCCGCCGCGACCCAGACCGTCGCCCTGACCTTCCACGGCTCCGCGACGGCGCGCGTGACCGCCGTCACGTCCGACGCGCCCTGGCTCGCCGTGTCGGCGGAGGATGCGGGCACCGGGCGGACGTGGCGCGTGACCGCGCGGACCGTTCCGCCCTACCCGGACGGGGCGTCGTGGCTCGCGACGCGCGTGCACGTGACGACGACCGATCCGCGCGCGAAGTCCATCGCCTTCGCCGCCAC
>Ga0194113_10007487_pt1 | contig 13606 bp, 11 predicted proteins | sample TA2MahC200mmetaG_FD_146193 | JGI IMG/M metagenome (GOLD analysis project Ga0194113, IMG submission 146193) | Freshwater microbial communities from Lake Tanganyika, Tanzania - TA2015017 Mahale Deep Cast 200m | ecosystem: Environmental > Aquatic > Freshwater > Lake | place: Tanzania: Lake...
TTCCTCCACCGGGCCAAGCTCACGGGCGACCACATTCAGCTCAAGGTCGTGGCCTGGCGCGGGACCAAGCAGCTCGAGGAACTGGTGCTGGCCCTCGAGGCGGGCTTCCCGGAGGCCCTGCACGACATGTGGGCGCTCCACGGCGGCCTCTGGTATCGCCTCGCGCGCCAGGGCAGCGAGCTGCGCGCCGCAACCCCCGGCCGGCAGATGGAGCACTTCTTCCCCGACCAGCTCCCCGACGACCTGGCGCCCCCGTGGCAGCGGGGCTGGCGATATGGGCAGGACTCAGACGACGACGAGGTGCCGCCCGAACGGGTCCTGGCGCGCTACCGCCACGTGCTCGCGGCCCGCGAGGTTGGGGGCTCCCGCTTCTTCCTCCGCGAGTTCGCCCGCAGACCGCCCGACGACGAGCACGCCCAGGTCTTCCTCTTCGCCCGGGCGCCCCAGGGCTTCGCCGTCCAGGGCGGCCGCTTCGGGCGCCAGGTCGGCTTCGTGCTGTACTGCGTGGACGTCTTCAGGCCGGGCGATGGCGGTCCGGCCCCATAGTGTGACGGCGCCCGTGGTGTGGCGATTGCCGTGGTGTGGCGATGCGCATCGCCACACCACGGCAATCGCCACACCACGGAGGAGGTGACAATGGCTGAGCCTGTGCTGCCAGTGGTCGAGGTCGAGCCGCCGCCGGTCGCGCGGGTGGTCGAGACGGCGCTCGACGTGCGGCGCCTGTCCTATGCCTACAAGAGCCGCCTGGCCCTCAACTCGGCGACCTTCTCGGTCGCCGCGCGCAGCATCCACGGCTTCGTCGGCCCCAACGGCGCGGGGAAGACAACGACGCTGAAGGTCCTCGCCACGCTCCTCAAGCCCCTCGAGGGCAGCGTGCGCGTGCTCGGCTTCGACGTCGTGCGCGACTACAAAGCGGTCCGCCGCCGCATCGGCTTCATGCCCGACACCCTGAGCATGTACCGCCAGATGACCGTGTTCGAGTGCCTCGACTTCTTCGCCGCCGCCTACGGCATGGGCCTGGCCGGCCGCGAGCGGACGATCAAGGACGTGCTGGCCCTCACCGACATGACGGCCCGCCAGCACGACCTGGTCCGCAGCCTCTCGAAGGGCATGCAGCAGCGGGTGAGCCTGGCACGGTGCCTGGTGCACGACCCCGAGCTGCTGCTCCTCGACGAGCCGGCGGCCGGCCTCGACCCCCGCGCACGCATCGAGCTGATGGAAATCCTCCGCGAGCTGCGCCGCATGGGAAAGACCATCTTCATCAGCTCACACATCCTCGCCGAACTCGCCACCCTCTGCGACAGCGTGACCATCATTGACCGAGGCATGATCAAATACAGCGGCTCGATGGACTCCCTGCTCTCAAGCGAGGGGGTCACTGTGACCTATCGCCTCACCCTGGCCGCCGAATGTCCCGAGGCCGCCGAGGCCCTTCAGAAGACCGAGGGCGTCGCAAGCGTCACAAAGGACGATGACGAGCCGGTCTACCGGGTCACATTCTACAAGCAGCGGCTGACCACGAACCAGGTTCTGGCCGTGGCCCTCGGGGCCAACGCCCAGGTCGTCGCCTTCACCAAGGGCGTGCGGGAGCTGAGCGAGGCGTTCATGGACCTCACGGAGCCGGGGGTGCCGACGTGATTCCCCAATCGTCCTCGATTCCTCTCGTTCCCAAGCTCCTGCTTGGGAACGCGCTCCTGGGGGCTCCTGCCCCCGAAGGGGCGAAGCAGGAGCTTCGGGATGCGCGTCGCGAAGCAGGAGCTTCGCGACGAGAAGAGGCTAGCGAGGTGCGCTGGTGAGCCTCCCCATCTTCGCCCTCTTCGAGCGGTCGCTGCGGGTGGAGTCGCGCGCGATGGCCACCTACGCGAAGCGCCTGGGCCTCGCCATCTTCATCTTCTTCTGCCTCATCAGCGCGCACATCACCAGCGAGCTGTTCGGGGCCGCGGGCCTGCGGTTCTTCTCCTCGGTCGTCTACACGACCCTCCTGTTCATCACTCTGGCCGGCGTGGGCTACTTCGCCTCCGCCATCGCCGAGGAGAAGGAGGAGGCGACGCTGGGCCTCCTGAAGATGAGCGACCTGAATGCCCTGGCCATCCTCCTCGGGAAGTCCACCGGCCGCCTCCTCGGCGTCATCATGCTCCTGCTCGCACAAGTGCCCTTCACCCTCCTGGCGATCACGCTCGGCGGCGTGTCGCTCGGCCAGGTCGTCGCCGCCTATGCCACGATCCTGGCCTATCTGCTCCTGCTGTGCAACGTCGCCCTCTTCGCGTCCGTGATGTGCCGCCAGGTGCGGACGGCGACGGTGGTGACGGGCTTCGCCATCGGCGGGTTCCTGCTAGGCGGGCCGTTGTGCCGCAGCTTCGCGTCCGAGTTCCCCTACAACAGCGGCGTCCGCTGGGCGCTCGAAGGGGTGGCCGGCGCGCTGATCGAGGCGAACCCGTGGCGGCGGGTCGAGCAGATCATGGCCTCGGGCTTCGACGAGGGGCCGCTGTGCGCCCAGGTGGTGAGCAACGTCGTCGCCGCCCTGGCCTTCTTCGGCCTGGCGTGGTGGACCTTCGAGTTCTTCACGCGGGAGGAGAAGGAGGCGTCGCCGGCTCGGGCGCTGTTCCTCGGGCGCTGGTCGCCGCTGCGGTGGCTGGGGGTGAGCCGCCCGTGGGGGCTGGCCCTGGCGTGGAAGGACTTCCACTTCCTGGCCGGCGGGCGCCTGATGATCCTCGGCCGCTTCGTCGGCATGGGGCTTCTGGTCGGCGTGTTCGCGTGGATTGCGAGCCTGGACGGCTATCGCCGGGTCCGCGCCGAGGACGTGGGCGGGATGCTGATGTTCTGCTCCCTGGGCGTGGGAGCGCTCGACCTCGTGGGCTACGTCTCCAAGATGTTCCGCGCCGAGGCCCAGTGGCACACGCTGCCCGAGCTGATGCTGCTGCCCATTTCCACGCGGCGCCTCGCCTGGTCCAAGTTCGTCGGCGTCCTGCCGGCCCTCGTGCCCTATCTGGTCACATTCCTCATCGGCGCGGCCCTGTGCCCCCAGGGCTTCGAGGATGGGGTCGAGGACCTCCTCGGCACGGTGTTCGGCTGGCACTTCATCTGCCAGTACATCGCCTTCGTGAGCTTCGCGGGCTACTTCTCGCTCATCCTCAAGCGGGCCGGCGCCCCCGCGGCGCTCGGCATCTGGATCGTGGGCAACTGGGTGATGTTCCTCTTCCTGGCGTTCTTCCTCTTCCGCGGGGCGGACTCGGTGGAGGGCGTCTTTGTCCTCCTCTCGATCCTCTTCATAGTCTTTGCCGTCGTCTGCTACCGGGCCATGATGGCCCGCGTCGAGCGGCTGGCCGGCGAGTGAGGGTGCAATGGGCGAATTGCGGCTTGGCGATGCGATGGGCGCGGCCTGGAGCGAGCTCGGCCCCGCGCTCGACGCGGCGAAGCGCTTCCTCGACTCCACGCCCCCCGAGCGGCTCCTCGGCGGCGTCGGGGCCGTCGTTCCCTCGGCGCCGGCTGCGCAGGCTGCGCCGAAGCGATGGTTCCAGAAGTCCTACGGCCGCGCCGCGGTGCCATCGGGCGAGGACCTGTTGGCCGGGCAGGGCCTCTTCTACATCGCCGAGAACCGCCGCCTCTACCTCGACTGCACGGCCGGCCACTACCAGATGACCTGGGGCTACGCCCACCCCGAGCTCCAGGCCCTCGCCATCGAGGCCATGCAGCGCGGCATCGTGTGGGACAACCACAGCAATATCCCGCAGGCGCCCGTGAAGCAACTAGCCGCCCGCCTGGTGGAGATCGCGGAATGCGGAATGCGGAATGCGGAATGTGGAATTGGGCATGCGGCATCTGGACTGGCTGCCTCGGCTCCCCCCCTTCCGCACTCCGCACTCCGCACTCCGCATTTGGATACGGTGCTGCTCGGCGTGTGCACGGGCACGGTGGCCTGCGCCGCGGCGATGAAGATCGCGCTCGTCCACTACGCGGCCGACAAGAAGGGCAGGGGGGCGCCCGTCTTCGTCGTCCTCGATGGCAACTACCACGGCACCGACCTCTTCGCCCAGCACCTGCGGGGCATGTGGCCCGGCCTCTTCGCCAACGTCGAGGTCGTCGCCGTCCAGCCCAACGCCCCCGACGAATTGGAGCAGGCCTTCGCCCAGCACGGTGAACGGGTCGCCGCCTTCTGGGCCGAGCCGGTAATGATGAACCGCGAGGCCATCCTCGTGTGGCCCGAATACCTCCAGCTCGCCCGCCGCCTGTGCGACCAGGCCGGCGCCCTGATGGCGATTGACGAGATTCAGACCGGCTTCTGGTTCCCAGAGGTCATGATGTTCCGCCGATGTGGCACATCTGTGGGCGGGGCGTCCCTGCCCCGCGCGGGGCGCGGAGGCCCCCCCCACAGCAGCGACACGGCTGGGCAAGCCAGCCGTGCCACGCCTGCATTTGTGCCCGACTTCGTGGTGCTGGGCAAGGGCATGACGGCCGGCTTCCATCCGCTCTCGGCGCTGCTCTACAAGAGCAAGCTCGATTGCCTCGCCCAGTACGACGCGATCAGCACGAACGGCAACGCGGCGCTGGCGGCGACGGTGGGCCTGGGCTGCATTGCCCTCATCAAGCGCCACGCCGAGCGGATCGGCGCCGTGGGCGACAGCTATCACCGGAAGATGGCCGCCCTGTGCGGCGAGTTCCCCGACCTCCTGGCCGAGGTGCGCGGGGCGGGCCACATGAGCGGCCTGAAGTTCCATCGCCGCGAGGACGCGTTGGGCTTCCACAAGGCAGCGGTCGAGCGCGGCCTCTGGGTCCGCGCTCACGCCTACCACGAGGGCCACAGCACCGTCCTCACCAAGTTCGCCCTCCTCCTCGACGACGCGGTGGCCGACTTCGCGGTCGGCGCCTTCCGCCAGCTCCTCGAGGATCGCCCGTGGCGGCGCTGAGCATCCTCTTCCCTCTCCCTTGGGGAGAGGGATAGGGTGAGGGTGCCTTGTGCGCTCGCGTCTGGGCGGCGAAGCACCCTCACCCCCACCCTCTCCCCGAGGGAGAGGGGGGTCGGCTGTCCCTTGTCGAGGAACGATCGTGAAGGGACTCGCCCTGGGAATTGACCTGGGGACCACGGCGGTCAAGGCCATCGTCCTTGATGAACGCGGCGCCATCGTCGCCTCCGGCTCCGCCCCGACGCATCTCGTGCGAGGGTCGGGCGGCCTTGTCGAGCAGCCTGTGGAATCCATCTGGCTCGATGCCGTGGCCGCCGTGCGGAGCGTCTCTCTGCCCGGCGACATCGGCGCCCTCGCCCTCTCCTCCCAGGGCGGCACACTCATCCTCCTTGATGCCCACGGCACCCCTGTGGGCAGAGCCATCTCCTGGATGGACACGCGTCCCGCGGCCATCGGAGCCGCGCTCCTCTGCGGCCGCGACGACGCCTTCTACTACGGCAAGACAGGGTGGAGCCTTCGCCTCGGCTGTCTCCCGCTCGCCCAACTCATCCGCCTCAGGCCTGTGGGCGGGGCCTCCGTGCCCCGCGTTCGCTTTGTGGACTCCTACGTTGTCGAGCGCCTGACGGGCGAGGCGGCGACGAATCCCTCCGACGCGGCGATCACGATGCTCTACAGCGTGCGCGAGCGCCGCTGGGACCCCGAGCTCCTCGCGCTCGGAGGCATCGAGGAGGCCTCTCTGCCGCGGGTCGTGCCATCGGGCACCCCGCTCGGGCCGATTCGGCCCGAGGCGGCCGAGGACCTTGGCCTCTCGCCCGGCGTCACCGTCGTCGCCGGCGGCCACGACCAGTACTGTGCCGCCTTCGGCGCCGGCTGCCGCGCCGCGGGCGACACGATTGTTTCCTGTGGCACGGCCTGGGTGCTGCTGACGATGGCCGCGGAGCCACGCTTCGACCACGATGCCCAACTCGCCCCCGCCGAGGCCCTCACGCAGGGCCTTTGGGGGCTTCTCGGCTCCTGCTCCAGCGTAGGGGCCGCGGTGGACTGGTTCCGGCACGCTGCCGCGGCGTGGCCCGAGCTGCCGTTCGAGGAACTGGAGGCTGCCGCAGCATCGGTCAAGCCGTCGGCCGACGCCCCGATCTTCCTCCCGCCAGTCTCAGGGGGCGATGGCGCTTTCCTCGGGCTGGCCCTGCACCACACCTTCGGGCACCTCTGCCGCGCCGTGCTCGAAGGCCCGGCGCTGAGCCTGTGCGCGCTCCTCGACCGCATGCGGGCCGCCGGCTGCGTCCCGGCGGCCCTCAGGGCCGTGGGCGGCGCAACCCGCTCCAATGCCTGGATGCGCATCCTGTGCGATGCCGTCGGCCTCCCGCTCGATGTCGCGGGCACGCAGGATGTCGCTGCCTACGGCGCGGCGCGCCTCGCCGGCGAGGCCACGGGCCTCATCCCGCCCGACGCGCCCTGGCCGGCGCCCGCCGCCCAAGTGTGGCCGCGGCCCAAGCTCCGGCAGACCTATGACACGCTCTACGAGCGGTTCCAGAGAGGCAGGCAATGAGACTCACCGAGGCCGAGCACTTCAGGCAGATTGACCAGCCAGTTTACCGCGAGGAGATTGCGCCGTATCTGCCCGAGCGGATTCTCGACGCCCACGTCCACCTCGTCCGCCGCTCGGACTACTTGCCGGGGATTGACCCACGCAAGCTCAAGACGACCGCGCCCGAGCCGGTGGCCGTGGACTTCACGCCCCGCCACCTGGACGCCACGATGCGGCGGCTGTTCCCGCGGCAGCGGTGGGAGGCATTCGTCTTCCACGCGCCCTACACGGTCATTGACATCGAGCGTGCGAACAGTTGGATCGCCTCGCTCGGCCGCAGGCACCCCCACCTGCACCCGCTGATGATCGTGCGGCCCGACATGCGAGCGAAGGAACTCGACGCCGCGGTCGAGGCTGGCGGCTTCGTCGGCTTCAAGCCCTATCTCAGCTTCGCCAGGCCTCACAAGGGCGAGACCCGCATCGGCGACTTCCTTACTGCCGACCATCTCAAGGTCGCGGTCGCCCGCGGCCTAGCCGTCATCTTGCACATCCCGAGGAAGCAGCGGGCGGCCGACCCCGCGAACATCCGCGACGTGGCCCGCATCTGCGAGCGCTGGCCCACCCTCAAGCTCGTCATCGCCCATTGCGGCCGCTCCTACGGCCCCTACTACATCGAGCAGGCCATCGGAACCTGGAAGGGCTTCCCGAACCTGTGCTTCGACGTCTCCGCCGTGGACGACCCCGAGACCATCGAGGTGGTGCTGGAGCACGCGGGCCACAGGCGGCTCATCTACGGCTCAGATATGCCCGTCACCCTCCTGCGCGGGCGGCACCTGTGCGTGAACCGCCACTGCTTCTTCCTCACGGAGAAGCCGTGCCCCAACTCCGTCTCGCCGCCGCGGGGCGCTGAGTTCCCGATGACGTTCATGGCCTACGAGACCGTCCGAGCGGTCCTCCGCGCCTGCCGCAAGCGCGGCCTGCCGCGCGAGGCCCTCGACGACATCTTCCACCGCAACGCCGCCAACCTGGTTGGCTGTAGGCGGGGCGTCTCTGCCCCGCGATGATCCCCGCGGGCCAGGGATGGCCCGCCTACAAGAGGAACACCGATGGCGAAGAGAGACCCGCGAATTGGCCTTCTTCCACTCTACCTGGCCTTGTACGACAAGGTCGTGCCGCAGCACCGCGCCGGCCGTGAGGCATTCGCCCGCGCCTTGGCCGACCGCCTCCGCTCCCGCGGCCTCGATGTCGAGCTCGCCCCCGTCTGCTGCGCACGTGAGGAGGTGAAGCAAGCGGTGGACTCCCTGGCCTCGAGTGACATCGATCTCCTCGCGACGGTGCACCTGGCCTACTCGCCTTCCCTCGAGTCGGCGGACGCCATAGCCGAGACCGGCCTGCCCCTGGCGCTCCTCGACACGACGGAGGCCGCCCGATTCGACGAATCGGCCACCCGCGACGACATGTTTGCCAACCACGGCATCCACGGCGTGCAGGACCTCGCCAGCGTGCTGCGCGGGATGGAGCGGCTCTACCACGTCGTCGCCGGGCACATCGCGGACGAGGCGTTCCTCGACGAGACCGTGGCCACGGCCCGTGCCGCCCGCGCCGTCTCGGCCCTGCGTGCCTGCACGACGGTGCTCGTCGGCGAGACCTTCGAGGGCATGGGCGACTTCGCCGTCGAGCCCGACGATCTGGAGGAGAGCCTTGGCGCGCAGGTCAGGAAGGTGTCCCTGGCGCAGCTTGCCAGGAGCATTGCCAAAGTCACGGACGCCCAACTCCACGCCGAGGCGAAGCGTGACGCGGCGGCATTCGACCTGTCGGGCCTCCCCCCTGAGGTGCTCCGCGAGTCGAACCGCGTCGGCCTTGCCCTCCGAGCGATCCTCAAGAAGGCGGGCGCCGACGCCTTTTCCATGAACTTCCAGGCCTTCGACCGCGCCGGCACGCCGACTGTCCCCTTCCTCGAGGCATCGAAGGGCATGGCGCGCGGCATCGGCTACGCGGGCGAGGGCGACGTGCTGACCGCCTCGTTCATCGCGGCGCTCATGGCCGGCTTCGGCGAGGCCACGTTCACCGAAATGTTCTGCCCCGACTGGGCCGGCAACGCCATCTTCATGAGCCACATGGGCGAGTGCAATGTCGCCCTGGCCGCTGAGAAGCCGCGAATCGTCGAGAAGGACTACGCCTTCGGCAACGTGGCCAACCCCGCCGTGGCGCTGATGAGGGTGAGGCCCGGCCCGGCCACCCTCGCCAACATCGCGGCAAGCCCCGACACAGGCTTCTCGATCATCGCCGCCGCCGTCGAGGTCCTCGACCGCGGCCTCAGCCCCAACTTCCCCGACGTGCCGCACTTCTGGCTTCGCCCCCGCGAGGGCGGCATCCGCGACTTCCTGCGCCACTACAGCGAGGCCGGCGGCACCCACCACCTCGCCCTCCTCCCCGGCGACCACGCCGACGCCCTCCGCCGCATGGCCAAGATGCTCGCACTCGATTTCACCAGCCTATGAGCTTGGGCTCACGCCGGGCGCAAGACTATGGCGTTGCTGTGTTGCTTGAACTCGATGTCGAGCCGGTCGAACAGGTCGAGGCGCCCGAGGAGGAGCGGGACATCCTCGATCTCGCACCAGCCGAGGCGGAGGGGAACCTCGATGTGGCGGATTCGTACTCGTACGGAACAGAGGTGATAGCGCACGGGACCGCTGCCTACCCCCCTGACCTGTTCGGTGGGCGCGCCCTGAGCGCTCAGGCCAATCAGCCGCCCGAACGAACGTGGGAGGATCGAGATGTCCGCCCCGGAGTCCAGCAGGAACTTGGCCGTGGCGGCCCCCTTCGGACCGCAAACCGTCACAGGGATAAGGGGTTTCCTGAGCGCCCCAAAGCGCGGTGAGTGGAAGGGGATGAACGGGAAGACCAACTCGTCGCTCATGGCACTTCCAGCACGTCGGGGTCGAAGCCTCGCGCCATCAGCGGCTCGTAGCCCAGGTTGCGGGCCTCCGTCAGCACGTCAGCGAAGACCTTGCCGTGGGCCACGACTTTGCCGTCGGCCACGGCGATGAACTCGTTCGGATACCGGGTCAGCTCCTCGGGGTGCTCCGCCAGCCACCGATCATCGAGCTCGATCGTGTCAGCCATAGTGGTCTCTCCTCTCAACTACCCTGATTCTACAGCAGCCGCCCTCGTTTGGCAACTGGCGTTCGTCCTTGATACGCTTGTGCGCGCGGGGCGGCTCTGGTAGAGTGCCTCCGCGGGAGGCACAGGGGAGGCGAGGAGCGGACCCGATGGCCACGGCAAGGAAGCAGCGAATCTTCAAGACGGACAGGCGCATCCGCCTGGGCATCTGGGGGCTGGGACGGGGGCTGTCGTTCTTCAAGGCGTGCCACGACCTGAACGTTGATGTGGTGGCGGGCTGCGATTTCAACGAGCACATGCGGCGGCGCTTCGCCGAGCTTGTGCCCGAAGCGTTCGTGACCGACAAGGCCGAGGACTTCCTGAACCACGATATGGACGCCGTGCTCGTCTCGACCTTCTGCCCGGCCCACGCGGGCGACGCCCTCGCGGCGCTCCAGGCGGGCAAGCACGTGCTCTCCGAGGTCACGGCCTTCCACACGATGGCCGAGGGGGTCCAACTGGTCGAAGCAGTCGAGCGCAGCGGCCTGGTCTACAACATGACCGAGAACTACCCGTGGAACCCGAACCATGCCTGGTGCGCGCGCAAGTGGGCGGAGGGGCTGTTCGGGGACTTCATGTACGCCGAGTGCAACTACGTCCACAACTGCCGCACGCTGGTCTACACCTACATTGACGGGGTGCCGGTGATGCCAGGCGACCGGCTGCACAACTGGCGCTCGTGGCTCAACTTCCACTACTACAACACGCATTCGCTCGGCCCCGTGATGGTCATCACCGGCACGAGGCCGACGCGGGTCGTGTCGCTGCCCAGCCCCGTGCACCTGCCGGGCTACCCGGAGAAGGGGCCGGACGGGATGGGCGGGATCGCCCCCTCGCTCATCACAATGGACAACGGCGGGATCGTGCGGAACCTGATGGGCTCGACGACGAACGACAGCTACGCCTATCGGCTGTGGGGCACGCGGGGCGCAATCGAGATTGACTGGCGGATGGGCGGGATGTTCCTGCGGCTCGGCGGGGGAGGGGAGTCGCCCCGCATCCGCATCGAGCCGAAGGGCGACCGGCTAGCTGAGCTGGCCCGCAGCATGGGCCACGGCGGCGGCGACTTCTACGTCCTTTACTTCTTCGCCCGCGAAATCCTCACGGGGGAGCCAGCCTTCTTCGACGTCTACCGCTCCGCCGACTGCACGATCCCCGGCATTCTGGCCTACCGTTCCGCCGTGGAGAACGGCCGGCCCTTCGACGTGCCCGACTTCCGAAAGAAGCGCGAGCGCGACAAGTGGCGCAACGACCACTCCGCCCAGCCGCACCTCGACCCCGACAAGAGCGTCTTTCCACGCGGCGCCGACCCCGCGGTTGCCCAACGCTTCGACGCTGTGATGAAGGCGCTCATTCACCGCGCCGAACTCACTCGTGCCTGGCTCGACTGGACGTCGGTCGCCGACGTTGCGACCGACCTGGCGCCCATCGTGGCCGTGGCCGACAAGCTCATCGCGGAGCACCGCGAGGTGGTGAACACCCTTCGCGCGGCCCGCGAGCTGGCCAATGCCTATCCCCGCGCCCTAGGCGCCCGCCTGCTCAACGAGGTCCTCGACTTGGCCGGGGAGAAGGCCGTGCTGGCCGATGGCTTCCTGAGAAGGGTTCGGTCTCAGAGCCGAAGGCTGAAGCGCAGAGCCGCAACAAAGTAGTTTCCGTTGCGGAAAGCGAAGACTGGCTGAAGCCAGGACTCCGAACAGGGCAGAAACCCGTTTGGAGTCCTGCCTTCAGGCAGTCTTCCTTGCGCAACAGGGCTTCTCGCAACGGAAACAAAGTAGCCGCAACCGTCCCGGTTGCGGTCGGCAAGCGGGATGCTTGCCGCTACGACAGCCACGGGCGCTCGCCCCGCGCCACGCGCATGGCCTGTGAACCGATGGGGTTGTAGAGCGCCGCATCACCGGCCAAGTCAATCGTGAAGGTGAGGACGGCCGGCCGCCCCGGCGGCGCTTCGAGCGCCGCGCTGCCATCGGGACGAATCACGCGGCTCGTGCTCCAAGGCTTCTCGCCGCTCGTGTTGTTAGCCACAAGCCAGAAGAAGTTCTCGGAGGCCCGCGTGGCCATCGTGGCGGGCGCGACCGACTCCATCACGCGGTTGCGCTTCGGCGAGGCCAGGTACGAGGACAGGAAGACCAGGCGGCAGCGGCGCTTGAGGTATTCGCGCCAGATTTCGGGGAAGCGGAAGTCGAAGCAGACAAGCAGGCCGAACTTCGCCCCGTTGAGCGTGTGGGTCACAAGGCGGTGGCCGGCGGCGTAGTGCTTGCGGTCGTGCGGCATCAAGAAGCACTTGTCATAGCGCTTCACGATACGGCCCGTCGGGGCGATGAGGTAGAGGCTGTTGAGCGGCTTGCCGCGCTCTTGCGGGTGCGCGGTTCCGAGGATCGTCCAGAGCCTTAGTTCCGCCGCCAACTCCCGGGCGCGGCGGGTCTCATCGGCCAACTCGTCCCACGGATAGCTACGGAAGCTGTCGAACTGCGAGCCGGCGTAGCCCGAGAGTGCAGCTTCGGAGAAGTGCGCGATGTCGGCCCCCCGCCGCGCGGCCTCGCGCATCTGGCGGCGGATGAACGCCCCGTTCGCGCGAATGTCCGCGCTCACAGGGAACTGGCAGGTGGCGATGGTGAGACAGCGCGAAGGGCTAATTGCTGGGTTCCTCCTGAGAGAATCCGTAATGCGTAATCCGTAATCCGTAACCAGAGAAGAACGGGAAACCTGAAGAGACGGGTCTTCTCTTTGTCTGGTTACGGATTACGAATTACGGATTACGGATTGCTTCGCCCGAATGGTCATCCTCGTTGGATGCAGCTCTTCCTCCATCGAGAACGGCATCTCGCCCAGGCCGAGGAGCGACGCGACGAGCATGTCGAAGTACTCGCGGCTTGGGGCCGACGTGTCAATCGGCCCCAGGTCCCTGTCGCCCACAAGAAGGCGGGTGCGAGTGCCGCTATCGGTGGCCTCGACGAAGCCGCGGGTGCCGAAGATACGGAGGTGCTCGTTGCCCCAGCGGCCAAAGCCCTTGGGGTTGAGGTAGTTGGCGACGACGCTTGCGACGCCGCCATTCTCCAACGTCATCATCAGCGAGGTCGCCATCCGCAGGCCGCCGCCCTCGACGGGATTGCCCAGGGTTGTCTCGACGGCCTGGATGTCGGCGATCCGCTGCCCCGCCACGTGCTCGACGAAGCGGAGGGCGTGGATGCTCGCCTGGCCGATGATCCCGCCGTCAATGTCCTCGTCCTGCGGCCGGCGGTCGTGGTAGGGATACGATTTCTGGGCAAAGACCTGCACGACCGTGCCGATGGTGCCTGCGGCCACAATCTCCCGGATCGCCAGATAGGGCTGCTCAAAGGCCGTGCCGGCCATCTCGTGGAACCGCCGTCCCGTTCTGCCTGCCGCCGCGATGATCGCGTCCAGGTCCTCCTCCGCCATCGCGCACGGCTTCTCGGCATAGACATGTTTGCCGGCCTCCATGCAGCGTATGGCCTCGGCCGCCTGGTCCCGCCGCCGCGGCGAGCACAGCGAGACAAGCTCCACCGTCCGGTCGGCCAGCAACTCATCGAGCGTGGCGTAGTGCCGTATGGCCGCGTCGCCTTTCAGCCCTGGGGGCAGCGCCTCGCGTGGGAACGCCGCCGTGGCCGCCAGACGGGCGTGCGGGTGGTTCTCGATGTGGTAGTGGATCTGATGGCCGTTGGCGCCGTAGATGCCGATCGCCAGCTTCTCCTGCATTGCTGTTTCCCCTTACTCACTCACACGGACAGACACAGACGAACACGGACGGGCGGCCCGCTCGCTTGATGCGTCCGTGTCCGTCCGTGTATGTCCGTGCCATCTGTCCACGAGCTCGCTGGGCCGGCAGGGGAGCACAAGCCGCCTGGAAAAACGCGCCAGCGCGATTATACTAGGCCCTAATCAAGCGCATTACCCCAAAGAGTGCAAGAGCGGAGGGTGCGTTGAGGTGCCTCCGGGCACGCAGGTACCGCTAACTGGGCGCGCGGCTCGGAATCGCATGCGGTTCTGGGCCTCCCGA
>Ga0194113_10007493_pt1 | contig 13602 bp, 9 predicted proteins | sample TA2MahC200mmetaG_FD_146193 | JGI IMG/M metagenome (GOLD analysis project Ga0194113, IMG submission 146193) | Freshwater microbial communities from Lake Tanganyika, Tanzania - TA2015017 Mahale Deep Cast 200m | ecosystem: Environmental > Aquatic > Freshwater > Lake | place: Tanzania: Lake...
ATCCGGCTACGGAAAGGGGGCCGCGCTTTTGAAGATGGGGGAAGGCGAGCCTGCGGTCGTCTGGCAAAGCCGAGAGCTGCGCAATCAATTCAACTCCAGTGTGCTTTTGAACGGATTCGTGTACGGTATCGACGGCGATACCACTTCTCCGGCGGCTTTGAAATGTTTGGAGTTCAAAACGGGCCAGGTGAAATGGGCCGCGGAGAGCATCGGCTCCGGAGCGCTCATGGCCGCAGACCGCAAGCTGATCGTGTTGAGCGAGCGGGGCGAACTGATTACCGCGCCGGCATCGCCGGAAGGTTTCAAACCCACGGCCCGCGCGCAGGTGCTGGGCGGCACGTGCTGGACCGTGCCCGTGCTGGCGAACGGGCGCATCTATTGCCGCAGCGCTGCAGGCGATCTGGTCTGCGTCGATTTGCGCTCGAGAAAAACCATTTGAGATCGCTCTCCGTGATCCCAACTCCTCCAGGTGATGCTAAAGCCGTTTTTCCCCTCACCCTGGCCCTCTCCCTTGGGGAGAGGGAAGAAAGCAGCCCGCGCACGGACAACGCGGCACGCTCGGCCTTTCAGGACGCGGCGACCGGTTCTCCCTCTCCCCGGGGGAGAGGGCCGGGGTGAGGGGAAAGACGATGGACTTCAACTTCGCGCACCGACCTCTCCACACCATCTCGAAATGCTCCTGACGCTATGAACTTAACACGTCGTCGTTTCCTGAAATCAAGCGGCGCTACGGCGCTGGCGTCGATCTCCTTCCCCAGTCTTTTGGCACAGACGCCACGCAAGTACCGCACCGCGCTCATCGGTTCCGGTTGGTGGGGGATGAATATTCTTCGCGAAGCCCTGGCTGCGGGCCGTTCCCAGGTCGTGGCGTTGTGCGACGCGCACCAACAGAATCTGGACACCTGCGCCGAACAGGTCGCAAACCTTTCGGGCGACAAGCCGAAAAAATTCCAGAACTTCCGCGAGTTGCTCGACCAAGAGAAACCGGAAATCGTGATCATCGCCACGCCGGATCATTGGCACGCGCTGACGACGATCGCGGCCGTCAAAGCCGGCGCTCATGTGTACGTGGAAAAACCGACAGGTCATACGATTTTGGAAAGCCGCGCCATGGTCAACGCCGCGCGGTCTGCCGGACGTGCGGTCCAGGTGGGATTGCACCGGCGCATCGGACCGCACCATGTGTCGGGCATGAAGTTCCTGAAAAGCGGCGCGGTGGGCGAGATCGGCATGATCCGGGCCTTCGCGCACAGCCGGGGCGGCCGGGAAACTCCGAGCGCCAACAGCGAACCACCCGAAGGCATGAACTGGGACTTATATTGCGGACCGGCGCCGCTGCGCCCGTTCAACACCCGTATTCATCCCGGCGGCTGGCGCAACTTTCTGGATTTCGCCAACGGCACGCTGGGTGACTGGGGCGTGCATTGGCTCGATCAGATTCTTTGGTGGACCGAGGAGAAATATCCGAAGCGCGTTTTTTCAACGGGTGGCCGACCGATTCGCGGCCAGCCCGTCTTGAACGAACGGGAACAAACCTCGGACGCCCCGGACGCGCAGGTGGCCGTCTATGAATTCGAGTCGTTCACCGCCGTTTGGGAACACCGCAAATTCGCGGACAACCACGCCGAGAAAAGCGCTATCGGCTGCTACTTCTACGGGACCAAAGGAACGTTCCACATAGGCTGGCGGGACGGATGGACTTTTTATCCGGTCAACGCGCGGGAGAAAACCGTTCACGAAGATTCGCAATTGCAGGAGCCGGACGGACACAACATTAAACTGCTCTGGGCTGATTTTCTGCAAAGCATCGAAACCGGGAGGCCGCCGGTGGCCGACGTCGAATTGGCGCACCGGTCCACTAACCTGAGTCTCCTCGGCATGTTGTCGTTGAAGCTGGGCCGCAGCGTCCAGTGGGATGGCACGAAGGAAATGATCGTCGGAGATCCGGAGGCCAACCAATTGTTAAAGCCCCCGTATCGCGCACCGTGGGTGTATCCGTCGGCGTGAGCCCTTCAATAGTAACCCCTCGGTTACCGACGGTGGGGCGAGGCTCCCGCGAGCCAATGCGATCGAGGAAAGGCTCGGCAGGAGCCTCGCCCCACCTCAACTGAGCGGATACATTCAGTAAGCGTTTTCGTCGTTGAAGCAGCCTGCCAACGAAGTAAATTGCCTTTAGCCGTGCCAGCCACTGAAGTCATAAGCCAACTGCCGTTCACGCTCCTCCTGTTGCCTCTGGCGATGGTGGTCGTCGTGGCGTTGCTGTTTGCCAGGCTCATCTTGAAACACGTCCGCAGCACTCGCGGCGGTCCCCGGGATGGCGGAGACCCTGATCCCTCACTGCGTGATCGCGGACGGACTCACGGGGGTCACCTGCCCGCGCCGTGCCGATGGTGCGCAATTCGGAGTCACAGCCTCCAGGCGGTGCAGTCGGCTCTCGGCTTGCACAACACCAGGCTGTGTTCTTGGGACGATGGAATCGCGCAACTCTCGGAGCACAGCCTTCTCATTTCCCCGCCGATTCGAGGCTGGGTCCTGATCGTAGGCCACGGTTTGCCCGATCCGGCGGATGATCCGGACCGAAGCTTTCATTTCTTGCGGCGGTTGAGCCGGACATTGGGCCACGTTCATTGCTTCAGTGTCCACCCGGCCTTGAATCATCACGCCTGGGTGCGGCTCGAGAACGGGAAAGTGTTGCGCGCTTACGCCTGGGCCGGAGAGACCGTGTGGAATCAGGGGGCACTGACTCCCGATGAAATCGGCCTGGGACTCAAGTGCTTCGCTTATGGCGAGACCGTGAATGACGATACGCTTTCGCCCGGGGAACTCCTGCACGGGAACTTGGAGAAGGTCCATCGGCTGGCGGCGCGATGGAGTTTGGACCTTGCGTCGGTCAATGAGGCCGCCGCCGCTTCCGGTGAAGGAGTCCTGGGTGACCTGATTCACGCGAGACGACGTTGAGAGCGCCTCGCAGCGCTACGTTGAAACGGTAAGAGGTCGAAAAAGTTATAGGTCATAACGGCCGATTGCGCGAGTTAACTATTTAGCCTTCTTAACCAGCTAACTCTTACCGCCCCCGGACAAAACCATGACGCCAGAGTCCTGCCCCAACTGCGGCGCGGACCTCCCACGCCACGCGAAGGCGTGCCCCGAATGCGGTTCGTGCGAACAAACCGGTTGGTCCGAAGACGCGAAGTCCGACGCGCTTGGTTTGCCTGACGATTCGTTCGACTATGAACAATACGTCAAACGGGAATTCGGCCCTGGAGAAGTCCGTCCGCGCAGCCTTCATCCGCTCTGGTGGGTGACCGCGGTGGTTCTGCTTTTAGCGTGGGTGACATGGCTTTTCTGGCGGTGAACTTTTCGTCCTCGGATTGCATTGGGCTCGTTTTACGACCATTTCCGATTCTCCGCTTGCGCCGCGGTTTTGCCTCAGTCTTTAATACGCGGCACACAAGACCTGTTTTGACCGAGTTATGATCATGCGCCGTCCGCCGACTGATATTCGTTTGTTCGAGAGGAATTCTCATGAACCGGGTAGGGACGGATTCCACTCCGTCTCTGACCTTACTCAGCGATCGAAAGAGCCATTCCAGGGACGCGGTGGAACGCGTCCTTACCTGTTCAAGGGCCGTGTGCATGGTTCCGAGACCCAGGCCGCTTCCCATGAGCCCGTCTCCCGGACCGTGGCCTTTAGGCCGCTTCAACGCTGGACTCCGGGGAGTGCGCGGAAGCAGCCTGAAGGCAGCGGTCCGCACAGTCTCATGGCCGGTGTCGTCACTCTCGCGCTCGCGTGGATCGCAGGCGGTTCGTTCTACCAAACTTCGGGACAACCCCTTCCCACTGCCCCCGCGTCGCAAAACCAACGCGCGAATCCCGCCGCCGCGCCGGCTTCGCCAAATCAACCCGGTCCTGCCTCCGCGCCGCGCGCCCAGACTCCTGATCCTTTTGAATTCCTCGACGGCGACCGCGTCGTGTTGCTGGGCGACACCCTCATCGAGCGCGAACAACTTTACGGCTACGTCGAAACCCGCTTGCTGGCGCGGCATCCGGATCGAAAGATCACCTTCCGCAACCTCGGTTGGAGCGCCGACACTCCGCTGGGCGCATCCCGGATGAGTTTCGATTGGCCGAAGCCGGAGGAAGAATGGCTCAAACACCTGCTCGCGCAGGTGGCAGCAGTCAAGCCAAGCGTCGCGATGGTGGGCTACGGAATGGCCAGTTCCTTCGCGGGGGAAGCCGGGCTGCCCAAATTCAAGGCGGACCTCGCCAAGCTCATCGAAGGGATTCAAGCGCAGTCGCAGGAAAAGCGGGTCCGGGTCATTCTCTTAAGTCCGATTCGGCACGAACCCTTGCCGCCGCCGCTGCCAGACCCGGTGAACCATAACGCTGTGCTTGGTCTCTACACCAAGGCCATCCAGGAAATCGCCGAAGCGGGCGGACATCATTTCATCTCTCTCTTTGATCTGTTGCCGGACGGCACGAAAACCGACCCGCCCGTGCCGCTGACGGACAATGGCATCCATCTCAACGCGGTGGGTTACTGGACGCTCGCTGAAACCATCGAGCAGGGCCTGGGCTGGATCCCGACCGCGTGGCGGCTGGGCTTCACTCGCGATGGCCAGCCCCGGCGCGGCAGCCAGTTGATCAAGGTCGAAGATGTGGTCCGGACGGATAACTCCGTTCGATTCAAGGCGACCACGGATTTTCTGGAGCACTTGATGGCCCCGGGCGATGACAGCATGACGCCACGACGGACGCCGCCGAACTTGCTTCAATTCATGGGGATCAAGGCTGGAACTTATGTTTTGAGGATTGACGGCCACGCGGTGGTTGGCTTTGACCACGGCGACTGGGGGCGCGGGCAACGCATCAGCGGCGGCCCTCCGCAAGCGCGCACGGAGCAGCTTCGTCAAACCGTGATCAAGAAGAACGAACTCTTCTTCCATCGCTGGCGGCCGCAAAACCAGACCTATTTATTTGGCTTCCGGAAGCACGAGCAGGGCCAGAACGCTCGTGAAATCCCGATGTTCGATCCCTTGATCGAAGAACAGGAAGCGAAGATTGCCGAGCTGGTGAAGCCGGTGACACACACTTACGAACTGCTGACTCCGGAAGACGCCGCGGCAACGCCTCCACCTGTCCCAGCCGCGGCTGAGCCCACGCCCAAGGCCGAAGTGCCCGCGCGTCCCACGGCGGCGCCGGCTCAAAATCCCGCGCCCGCGCGCGCCTCTGAGCCGAACGCATTTCAACCGCAGCCCCGGCCGAATTTTCAGGTTGCGGAAGGCTTCGACGTGCAGCTTTTTGCGGAGAATCCCCAATTGGCCAAACCGATCCAGATGAATTTCGATCCGCAAGGCCGCCTCTGGATCGCGAGCTCGTCCGTCTATCCGCAGATCCAGCCGGGCCAGGTGGCCAACGACAAGATCCTTGTGATCGAGGACACGAACGGCGACGGCAAAGCGGACAAATCGACCGTCTTCGCCGAAGGGTTGCTCATCCCGACCGGCGTCGAGCCGGGCGACAGCGGCGCGTATGTGGGCCAGAGCACGGAGTTGCTTCACTTCAAAGACCTCGACGGCGATGGGCGAGCGGACCAGAAGCGCGTGGTGCTTTCCGGTTTTGGCACCGAGGATACGCATCACATCATTCACACGCTGCGCTGGGGACATGACGGCCAACTTTACTTCAATCAATCGATTTACATCCACAGCCACATCGAAACGCCGCACGGCGTCGTGCGCCTCAACAGCGGAGGGATTCTGCGTTTGCGTCCGCCCACCATGGAACTGGGGATTCACTGCAAAGGCTGGGTCAATGCCTGGGGACATGACTTCGATGCGTTTGGTCAATCGTTCGTCACGGACGGCGCCGGCAGTTCGGGCATCAACCTGGGTGTGCCCGGCGCGATGTACGTCACGTACGAAGGCGCCCGCCGAATTCTGGGCGGAGTGAGCCCTGGGAGTTACCCAAAGTTTTGCGGCCTGGAAATTATCCGGAGCGAGCACTTCCCGTCTGACTGGCAAGGCAATCTGATCACGTGCGATTTTCGCGCGCATCGCGTCGTCCGCTTCGCGATCAATGAGCAAGGCTCCGCCTACGTCACGAAAGAAATGCCGGACGTGCTGCGCACGTCCGACGTCACCTTCCGGCCCATCGATGTGAAGCTCGGTCCCGACGGCGCGCTCTACATTGCGGACTGGTCCAACCCGATTATTCAACACGGCGAAGTCGATTTCCGCGATCCGCGCCGAGATCATGAGCACGGGCGCATCTGGCGCGTCACGGCGAAAGGCCGGCCGCTGGTTTCCAAACCGAAATTGAAGGAGGCCGGAAATGCCGAGCTGCTCGCGCAGTTAGTTTCGCCGAACGCGTTCAATCAACGCCAGGCCCGCCGAGCCATTACCGAACGTGGCTCATCCATCGCGCCCGATCTGGCGAGTTGGACGCAATCGCAGGCTTCCGAGAAAGCCTTGCTCGAAGCGCTCTGGATGTATCAATCGATCGATTTGGCCGAGCCGGCGCTTCTGGAAAAGGTTTTGTCCGCGAAAGACGGACGCATTCGGGCCGCCGCGGTCCGCGTCGTGGGTTACTGGCGCGAGCGGTTGAAGGATCCGGTCAGTCTGCTCGCCCGGGCCGTCGCTGATGAACATCCTCGCGTCCGCCTCGAAGCGGTGCGGGCGTTGAGCCAGATTCCGACCGCGCGTTCGGCGGAGTTGGTCTTGAGCGCATTGGACAAACCGATGGACCCGCACCTGGACTACGGCGTTTGGCTGAGCATCAATGATCTGGCTAAACCGTGGATCGACGCGGTCCAATCTGGCGCCTGGAAAATCGAAGGCCGCGAACGACAATTAGAATTTGGTTTGCGCTCGATTGAACCCGCGCTGGCCGGCTCGGTTCTGGAGCGGCTGCTGGAAACGCGTTCGATCCCGCGCGACGGCAGCGGGCCGTGGATCGATTTGATCGGCCAGGCCGGGTCACCGAAAGAACTTCGGCTCTTGTTCGATTGCATCTTGGGAAAACGACTGGACGACTCGGCGGCCGCAACGGCGCTCGCGGCGCTGGGCCAGGCCGCTCGCACGCGCAAAGCCAACCCCTCTGGCGATCTGACATCCGCCGAAAACTTGCTGGATCATTCAAACGCGACTGTGCGCGCGCAAACGATTCGACTGGCCGGCGCCTGGCGGTTGTCGCGCGTGGCGCCGCGCATCTTGCACGCTGCCGGAAACACCTCCGCGCCATCGGCAGTGCAGCAAGCCGCTTTTGAAAGCTTGCGCGAACTGGGCGGAACCGAAGTCATTCAAGGACTCGAACCGCTGACCGCGAAGGGCAAGCCGCCCGCAATCCGTCGCGAAGCGGCGCGGACGCTCGCGGCTCTGAACCTTGAACAAGCGATGCCGCGCGTCCTCCATGTTTTGTCGGAGACCGGCAGTGAAAACGAGGCGCTGTCGCTTTGGAGATCGGTTCTGGCCAACAAAGGCGCGGCCGGCGTCGCCACACGCGCGCTCGCGAAAGCCACGCTTCCCGCGGCTGCTGCCAAGGCGGGTTTGCGCGCGGCGCGCGAAGGCGGACGCAACGAACCTGATCTGGTGCTGGCCCTGGCCCGTAGCGGGAATCTGGAGGAAACCGCCCGCGATCTGACTCCTGCGGAAATCCAGCGAATCGTCGCGAGCGTCAACGAAAAGGGCGATCCGGCACGTGGGGAAGCGCTTTACCGCCGGGCCGACCTGAATTGTCTGGGTTGCCATGCCATCGGCGGCGCCGGAGGGAAAGTCGGACCGGACATGACGTCCCTGGGCGCCAGCGCGCCGATCGATTATCTCATCGAGTCGTTGCTTTATCCGAATCGAAAGGTCAAAGAGGGTTATCACTCGACGATCCTCGAAACCAAAGATGGTTTGGAACTCTCCGGGGTGCTGGTCCGGGAGACGGGGACTGAAGTGGTCATCCGCGATGCGACGAACAAGGAGGTGGCCGTGGCAGCGAACAACATTCAAAGGCGCTCCACCGGCGGCTCGATCATGCCCTCAGGACTTCTCGATGTCCTCACGGGCGATCAGCAGATCGACCTGTATCGGTTTCTTTCTGAGCTCGGCAAACCCGGACTGTTCGACGCGTCGAAAGGCAACGTGGCGCGATTTTGGAAGCTGTTCGCGGCGACGATTGACGCGGCCCAGTTCGGCGACGAACGGGTGTTGAAGAGCGATCTCACCGATCAAGGTTGGACGCCGGCGATTTCCTGCGTCGATGGCCGCCTGTTGCGGGAGGAGTTGGAAGCGAAATTGAAATCGGTTGCGGGCCGGCATCCTTCCGCAGTCTACGCCGCGGCGCGATTCCAGGTGGCCAGGGCGGGCCAGGTCCGGCTGCAATTGTCTGCCAAACCGTACGTCGCGCTGTGGATCGACGGGCGTCCCGTCACGGCGGCCAGCCCGATTCAGACGGAATTGTCCTCCGGCAATCATACACTGGTGGTCAAGGTCGATGCGCGAAATCTGCCGGAAGAAATCCGGTTGGAAACTGCCGATGGGACGTTCCTGACCGAGTAAGAGCTTGCCGCTCCGGCCAGCCCGGACCGGTGTCGCTTGACAACGCTCACGGCCAACGTGAGAGCGGAAAGGAGGCTATTCAAGAAGCTGCGAGTGTTTGCCGATTACGAGCATGAACGCAACTTCTCGAATCGCGAATCCAACGAATATTCTGCCAACATGGTGCTGGGAGGGCTTGATTGGGAGTTGTGACGCGGCGCCAGAACCAACCGCAGATGAACGCAGCGCGGCAAGCTGCAACCAAAGTCCTTACAACGTTAAATCGTCATCGGTTCCAATGCACCTCAGCCCGCCATCGCAGACATGGCGCCCTGCGGTGCGGTGGAGACATGCTTGATCCAAGGAATCAGCAGCATTGCGAGGATGAACAAGGCGATGCCCGTGCCGGTGGTGAGGATGCCCTGAAGTCGGGTGTAAATCGCAGCCAGCAGTGTCACCGCGAGAATCGCCGTTGCGGGCGGATGACCCCGAGTGGATCCAGCGCCTCTACTTGCAGCACATGGAAGTGTTCTTTCCGCACCGATGGTTTCGCGTGGAAGCCGCGCCAGTGGCGGGAATGTTTCTGGCGGTCGAGCGTTTGCCGGCGGGCGCAGGTTGGATCGAACGGAATCGTTCCCAATTGGCGAAGCTGAAGAATGTCATTGGGACGCGATCGTCGGACATTTCGGAGGCCGATCAACTTCGCGCCGAGGCGGAACTCACGAACGTGCTCCAGCGGCTTGGGGTTGATCCTGCAGAATTGGAAAATACGGGTCTGAAACAGACAGGACCGTTCTCCCCCCAAACTCATTCTCTCTTGGTCCTGCTTTCCGGCAACGTCACGCTTCTTTGCGAAGATTTCAGAACCGCGGATTTCGCGGATAGGCGCGGATGAAAGGGCCCTTGGGTTGAGTCATCTGCCTCCTATCCGCGTAATCTGTGAAATCCGCGGTCGAAATTTCTCGAAGCTGCGTTCAAATCCTTCACCCATTTAACGATTTAACGTTTTAACGACCTCGGTTGCGGCTTTGTCGCGCTGTGAGCTATTGCGGCTGGAATGTTTCCAGGATCAAAGCTCAACATCCTCCGGACGGACTTCCAAACACTCGTCCTGGTCTTCCCAGATGATCACGGGGTAATGGTCGAGGAGTTTCGGAAGCAGTTCGCGTCCGGCCACACCAAGCAGGCGCTCGGCCTCCTTCGCGGCGTTCTCGAAAGCGCGGTCGTAGTCCGCTACGCCTTTGCGCTGCCGATCGTCCCAATGCGCGACCGCGTGGATCGGCGCGTATTCTTCAGCCCATTGTTTGAGGCGGCCTTGAACTTCATCAGGCAAATCCTCAAAGGCCACGATCGTTCCGCCGCAGTGCTGGCAAACCAAGCCCGACTCGATCACGTCGCGAGTCAACAAAGGCACGAGCGGGGCGCGGCAGCACGGGGCTTCCGGATACGCGGCCGGGACATTCGCCAGCCGTTTCAGCCAGATCTGGCGGTCGTGAGCGACTTGCGCGGCCAGGCGGTAGGTCCCCAAAAGCGGATGCGAAAGGCGCCAGCCGCGTCCTTCCAGTTGGCTCAGCGTCTGGGCCATCCACCGGGCCAGCGTCAAGTCGTCGAAGTCGCGGAAGATGAGGCTGTATTCGGCCCAGAGTTTTTCCACCGGAGAATCGGATTCGTCTGCCATCCGGAGTACATTGGGCTGGGGCGGGGGATTTGTCCAGAGTCTGGCGGCGTGCCAGGGATCAGTGTTCAGTAATCAGTAATCAGTTTTCAGTCCCACGCTGGCGGCTTTCACTGATTACTGAATACTGACCACTGATCACTGACATTGCTGACAACTGACCACTGACAACTGCCCGCTGGATCGTGTATCGTGGCTTCGATGTCCGAGGCCGCATCGACTCCAAAACCTTCCGCGCTGGCGAGGCCGGTCGTTGTCTTGCGCGGAGTCGGGCCTGACCGCCGGGCGCAGTTGGCGCGACTGGGCCTGAACACGGTTGGCGACCTCCTGTTTCATCGTCCACGGCGCTATGAGGATCGCCGGCACTTCCGCCGGATTGGCGAAGTGCAACTGGGGGAGTTGGCCGCGACACGGGGGCATATCGTGGCGTTGGGGCTGAAGCGTTACGCCAAGGGCCAGAAATCCGTTTTTGAGTTCATCCTGGAGGATGGGACCGGGCGCCTGCACTGCCGATGGTGGAACCTCCCGTACATGCAACAGTATTTCGCGCAAGGCGACGAAGTGCTGGTTTATGGGAAGGTCAATTCGCTGCGCCCGCGCACCATCGATCATCCCGAAACCGAAGTTGTCGTGGCGAACGAAGACAACTCGATTCATCTGAGCCGGATCGTGCCGATTTATCCGCTCACCGAAGGGCTGTCCCAACGCTGGCTGCGCTCGCTGATTTTTCGTGCGTTCCAGGAATACGGAACAGCCATCACCGAACCGTGGCCCAAGCTGTCGATTCCCGATTTGCCTCCACGCCGAAAAGCCGTCGAGATGCTCCATTATCCCGCGGAGCTGGTGGATCTGGAATTGTCGCGGTGCCGGCTGGCGTTGGATGAATTGATTGATCTGCAACTGGCGATTCAACGGCGCAGAAAACGGCTGGCCGCAAACGCCCGGGGCTGGCCGTGCGGCGGAGACAATCGGTTGATCAAACCGTTTCTCGCGCAGCTCGGCTTCTCGCTCACCACTGCGCAAACCAAGGTGTTGCGCGAAATCCGCAAGGACATGTCCGGCGGGCAGCCGATGCGCCGATTGCTCCAGGGGGACGTCGGATCGGGCAAGACGGTCGTCGCGGCTTGTTGCACGCTGATGGCCTTGGAAAGCGGCTTCAACGTCGTCTTGATGGCGCCCACGGAGATTCTGGCGGAACAACATTTTCAGAATTTCGCGCGCTGGTTTGGCCGGCTGGGGATCGAAGTGGGCCTGCGGACGGGGAGCTATCGAACGTCGAACGCGGAGCAGAGAACATCGAGCATCGAACCTCGAACGTCGAACGTCGAACCGCCGGCGCGCAGCCCATCGCCTCTCGCCTCTCGCCTCTCGCCGAAGGCGGACCGCCAATCGCCGATCGCCAATCGCCAATCGCCTGCGCTGACAATCGGCACGCATGCCTTGATCGAAGATTCGTTCGGCCAAGAAAATCTCGGTCTGGTCATCATCGACGAACAACACAAATTCGGCGTCGCCCAACGGGAGAAGCTGGTTCGCAAAGGCCGTTATCCGCACTTGCTCGTCATGACCGCCACGCCGATTCCGCGCACGCTCGGACTGACGCTTTACGGCGATCTGGACATCTCCGTGATCGACGAGCTGCCGCCCGGACGTTCGCCGGTCAAAACGTTTGTGCGAAGCGCGGAGCGCTTGCCGAAAGTCTGGGAGTTCATTCGCGATAAGCTGACGGAAGGACGCCAGGCGTTTGTGGTTTATTCGCGCGTCGAGGAAGGCGGGACGGGCGGATTGAAAGCGGTCACAAAAGAACGAGACGCGGTGCAGAAGGCGCTCGCGCCATATCGCGTTGGCCTTCTGCACGGGCGGTTGCCGAGCGAGGAAAAGGAGAAAACCATGGCCGCCTTCCGCAACGGCGCAATTCATGTTCTCCTGGCCACTTCGCTGGTGGAGGTGGGCGTCGATGTGCCGAACGCCACGATCATGCTGGTCGAGAACGCCGAGCAGTTCGGCCTGGCGCAATTGCACCAGTTGCGCGGCCGGATCGGCCGCGGCTCTCACGAGTCCTATTGCATCCTGGTCGCGGCTCCCAACAGCCCGGAAGCCGAAGAGCGTTTGAAGGTGCTGGAAGAGACGGGAGACGGTTTCCGCATCGCCGAAGCGGATTTGAAGCTGCGTGGTCCCGGCGATTTGTTGGGGCAGGAGCAAAGCGGGATGCCGCCATTGGCATTCGCTGATCTGAAGGAAGACCTGGCATTGATCGAGCGCGCCCGGAGTTTGGCCGCCTCGATTATCACCGTTGAGCCTGGAAACCGCCATTCAACCGCAGATGAACGCAGATAGACGCAGATGGGACACTCGTGAGGAGACGGACACGCATTTCACGAATTGGCACGAATTGGAGCTGAGGAGATCAATTCGTGAAAATTAGTGTAATTCGTGCCACCAACTCCTCTGGATCCAAGGTTGAGCACTAACTCGGCTTGGAATTCTTGAGCGTCGGTTTAGATTGAGCGCATGAAAGCGAACTGGTCGGTCCTCCTGGCGGTGGCGGTCAGCCTGGGTGGATGCGGCAAAAGGGACGCAGCCCCGACGGCCGCGAAAGCCACGAATCCGCCCGCCGCCAGCGGAAATCCACTCACGGCGCCAGTCGATTATTTGGGCGCGGTGGGCAAGGCGCAGAAACTCGCCACGAAAACCGTGGACCTGACCTCGCTCAATCAGGCCATCCGCCAATTTCACGCCGGCGAAGACCGGTTTCCAAAAGATCTGAATGAACTCGTGACGGAGGGATACTTGCCGCGGCTTCCGGCGCCGCCGTCGGGCACTCGACTGGAATACAGCCCCGCGCGCGGTCAGGTGCGAGTCGTGCGGCAGGACCATTGACAAAGTAGCGCAGAATTGAATTCTGCTGTATCGCGGATTTGCAATCCGCATAGGGTCTCAGCGGGTTGGACGCGCTTGGATCTCCCGACGCCTTGCCGAATGCAATGCGGCGATACGGCAGATTGAAAATCTGCGCTACTTTGTCAAAAGCCCTGAGTCGTGCGGCAGTGAGGCGCGAATTTTTCTCGTCAAAGCTTCCAAACGCAGGCAAAGAGTTGTCCCTCTTTCGGCATGAGCGAAGAAATTGTCATCCTCGATTTTGGCTCGCAGTACACCCAGGTCATCGCCCGGCGCATCCGCGAGTGCAACGTCTATTCCACGATTCTGCGCTACGATACGCCGGCAGCCAAAATCGCCGCGCGCAAACCGCGGGGCCTGATCCTGTCCGGCGGGCCAGCGAGCGTGTACGCCCAAGACGCGCCTTTGCCGGATCGCGGCATCTTCAAGCTGGGCGTGCCGATCCTGGGGATTTGTTACGGCGTCCAATTGTTCGCGCAGTACCTGGGCGGAAAAGTTGAGCCA
>Ga0194113_10007503_pt1 | contig 13592 bp, 9 predicted proteins | sample TA2MahC200mmetaG_FD_146193 | JGI IMG/M metagenome (GOLD analysis project Ga0194113, IMG submission 146193) | Freshwater microbial communities from Lake Tanganyika, Tanzania - TA2015017 Mahale Deep Cast 200m | ecosystem: Environmental > Aquatic > Freshwater > Lake | place: Tanzania: Lake...
GCCCTCTACAATACGCTCGTTGCGGAACTCGGCCGCAGGCCGTGGTTCTTCTCCACTCAGAGCCAGCGGGAAGAGAACGCGTGCGTAGCTCAGGACTACATTTACGACAGGCGCGACAGCAGGGTGGTCATTGTCGGCTCCTCCCTGTCGTCAGTCCTCGACCAATCGCTCCTGCCGGCCGACTACTACAACCTTGGCCTCAGAGGCCGGAGCCTCTTCGATGGAATCGAGATAGTCCGACGCAGCCGTGCGCGGCCCGAGATGGTCGTGATTGAGGTCAACGAAGTCTTGCGTCCGGCAAGCGCGGACTTCCTGAACGCACTGTTCCGTCCGGTGGTCACCCGCCTGCGCGGGGTCCTTCCGGCGTTGCGGGCAGGGCGCTCGCCAGTAAGTTTTGCCGCCGGTACAGGCAGGATCATGTGGGGTCTGGCGGCGCGGCGGCCTCATCGCGACGGGAAGGCTGCCGCGGGAGATGCTACGCTTCCTGCGCCTGCCATGGCCAAGAAAGAGGTCGCGGCTGCCGCGTTGGACGCTGCGGCTCGACAATTCGCAGAGCTTCCGAGTCCCAAAGAACTCAACGCCATGACTTGCGAACTGAAGGCCGCCGTAGATGATCTGCAAAAGGCGGGCATCCGTACCGTTTTCTTCGAGATGCCCCTCCACCAGCGCCTCTTCACCTCCGGCAGAGCCAATGCAATCAGGGCGGCGCTGCATGAGACCCTGCCTCCGTCCGAATACACATACATTGATTCTCCGGACTGCTCTTCTGTCGGTGTAACGGACGGCATTCACCTGGACGGACCGAGCAGCCATCGTTTCACGGCGCAACTTGTGAAGGCTCTGAAGAATCTGCGTGACGGTGTCGACAGCAGTCGGCCGGCGAAGGCATTGAGATGAACAAGCGCATACTTGTTCTGCAGCCGCCAAGTCCGCCGGGGCTGAGTATCATGCGGGATATCATCGGCGGTTACGGCGCCGCTTTCCCCTCCAAGCGCGCGGACTACGGCCATGACGACTGGGTGCGGCCCGAGCCGAATATGGTGCTCTTCTACACCGCCGCGGTGTGCGAACAAGGCGGGCGGGAGGTCCACTTCCTCGACGCCCAGGCGGAATTCCTGAACCTCGACCAGACCGCCGGACGGGTCGCCGCGGTCCGTCCCGACGTTGTGGTCAGCATCGTCAGCTTGCCCTCGGTGAAGGGCGACCTTGCCGTGCTCGCGCGGCTGAAAGCGCAATCGCCGGGGCTGACCGTGGTTGCGATCGGCATCACGTGCAAGGCGCTGCCGGAGCTGGTGCTCAAGGACGGCGTGGTTGACTACGCCGTGCAGGGCGCGCCGGAGTACGTGGTCCCCGATCTGGTGCGCGCTCTGGAGGAGGGGAGCCGGGCTGAGAGAGTCCCTGGCCTTGCGCTGCGCCGGGTTCCTCAAGAGCACGCTGACGCGTGTGCGCCGTCCGGAGATTCCTCGGCTTCGCTTCGCTCCGCTCGGAATGACATGGGCAGGCGTGTCATCCCGAGCGAAGTCGAGGGATCTCCCGCAGGGGGAACCACGTCGCCATGTCTTCAAACCGGAGCGATGCGACGTCACGGGGACGTGTTCAGGACCTCCGCCATGCCGCCGGTAGTGACCGACCTCGACGCCTTGCCCTATCCCGCTTACCACCTGGCGCGCATGGACCTGTACTGGCACCACCTGTTCGGACGCGAGACGCGCTACATCGTGATGCTCGCGTCCAAGGGCTGTCCCTACGGCTGCTACTACTGCCCCTATCCGTTCGGCTTCGGCGACACGTTCGTGTTCCGCGATCCCGTCAAGGTGGCCGATGAGATTCAGCACGTGTGCGAAAAGTACGGCGTGCGGGCCATTGTTTTCCGGGACCAGGTCTTCACCGCCTCGCCCTCGCGCGTGCACAGGCTGTGCGACGAAATCATCCGGCGCGGGCTGCGCCTCCGCTGGCTGTGCGAGACCCGCTTCGAAAACATCACGCCGGACCTGCTGCGGAAGATGAAGGCGGCGGGCTGCATCCGCATCAACTACGGCATCGAGAGCGGCGATCCCGAGATCTTCTCCGCGGTCGGCAAGGCCCTCGCGCGCGAGCCGCTGGAGCAGGTCCTGGAGCGCATTGCGCTGACCGAGCGCTGCGGCATCTACGCGCACGTCTTCATCCTGCTCGGGCTGTACGGCGAGAATCGCGCCTCGATCCGTAAAACCATGGACATGGTGCGCCGGGTGAAGAGCACCACCATCGGCGTGACTATTGCCACGCCCTACCCGGGAACCGCGTTCTTCGACGAGGCCAAGGCCAAGGGCATGCTGCTGACGGAGGACTGGTCGCGGTTCACGTCGTACGATCCCGTGATCCGGACCGAGGAGCTGTCGGCGGAAGACCTGCTCAAAGCGCGGGACGAGATGCACCGCATTCATCGGCGCGCAGTGCGCTGGAAGCGCATGCGGCAGCTGATCGCGCTGAATCTGCGGCGGTTGCGGGACGGGACGCTCTGGAGGCATGTGGCGTACAGACTGCGAAAGCAAACGACAGGCCACAGATGAGAAAGAGATGAGTAATCGAGTGACGAGTAACGAGTGACGAGTAGTGAGAGAAGCCCGGAGGATAGAAGTGGGCGTGATCGGGTTGAGTGACCGTGAAGGGAAGCTTTCCCGGCATTCGTCACTCGTCACTCGTCACTCGTCACTCGTCACTCGACTGGTCGTCACTCGTCACTTCTCCTGAAACATGAGCAAAGAGCAAGGAGCCCCGCGCCTTATGAAAAGCAAGAGCCTTGTCCTCAACCTCGCCGTCGCCGCGGTCGCGACAGTCGTCGTGATGACGCTGCTTTTCCTGCTGCCCTTCCATCGCAACATCACGGGCTTCTTCCGTTTCGGTTCGGCGCGACCGGCGTCACCTCTGCTGGATGACCGCCAGATCATCAAGCTTGACCGGCAGGACGGCTATGACGGCTGCATGTTTCTGGCGATCGCGCTGGACCCGCTGCTTCGGCACGAAGGCACGGTTGCCGCTCTGGACTATCCGAAATACCGCTATCGGCGCATCCTCTTTCCGGCCATCGGCTATCTTGCCGGATTGGGCAGCCCGGCCTGCATCCCCTACGCCATGGTGGCGGTCAACGCCCTGTGCGTGGTCGCGCTGGTCTGGTTCGTCCACCTCGGCCTCGGAGCGCCGCCACGGGAACGCGATCCCGGGCTGCTGCCGCCGCTGGCGCTGGCGATTCCAGGCGTGTGGATGGTCGTTTCGCTGACCACTTCGGACCTTCTGGGCAGCGTGATGTTCACGGGCGCTCTGTGCGCGTGGAGGTACGGGCGCAACGCCTTGACGGCGCTCGGACTGTGCCTCGCCACGCTGACGCGCGACACCTACTTCGCCCTCATTGCCGCATTTGCCCTTGTCGCCCTGGCGCAGCGCAACTGGCGGCTGTTACCGCACCTGGCCTGGGCCGCGGCCTTGCCCGTGGCCTGGAACTTGTTTGCGATGCACAGGGCGCCGCAGGGAGACCTGCTGCTGGGCCGCATGTTCGGTCCGCCGTTCGGCGGGTTGCTGCACAAGATCCGCATCCTGTGGACGGAGCCGTTCTCGGCCCGGAACGCGTTCGAGGCGTTCTCCCTCTTCCAGATCGCCGCGACGATCCTGTTGCTGTTGGGAGCGTGCCTGATCGAATGGCGGCGCCACGGCGCGCTGTTGATCCTGGCGGGGCCCACCGTTGCCATGCTGGCGTTGGTGACGATGAAGCAGTGGAACTACTACGTCCACTACGTGCGCATCACGATGGACCTTCAGATCCTGCTGCTTCTGACGTGCGGCAGTCCGTATTTCCGCGGCGAAAAGCTGGCTCTTTTCGGCCTGCTGGGTCTCGGTTCGCTCGTCTATATCGCCAAGTACGCAACACTGTGATCGCGGAGCCCGCTTGCTTCCGCGCAGCCGAGACGGTATCATAAAAGGGTGTCTGCAAGCCTATATCTCTGCGCGCATGCCTTAGCCTACGTCGGTCCCGGCGCCGGTTTCGCCTTCCTCGGGTCGTTTCTCGTCCTGCTTGTGGCCCTCGTTCTGGCGGTCCTCTCGGTGCTGCTTCTGCCGCTGCGGATCGCTGTTGCGGCTCTCACCGGTCGCGCCGGCGTGCTTGGGGCGGGCGGTTCAAAGCGCGTTGTCATCGTGGGGCTGGACGGCCTCGATCCGGGCTATCTGCGGGGAATGATGGCCGACGGGACGGCGCGCAATCTCGCTTCTCTGGCGGAGGCTGGCGTGTTTTCAGACCTGCGGACAACATGTCCGGCGATCTCGCCGGTGGCCTGGTCTTCGTTCGCAACCGGGGTGAACCCGGGCAAGCACAACATCTTCGACTTTCTGGGCCGCGATCTGCGCACCTGCATTCCCGAGCTTTCATCGTGCCGGATCAGGACGGCCCGCCGATCCGGACTGCTGCGTCGGGCGAGGGCCGAAATATCGCTTCTGCGCGGCAGCCAGCCGTTCTGGAAGGTCCTGGGCGACAAAGGGGTCTTCAGCACGGTTCTGCGGGTGCCGATCACCTTTCCGCCGGAGAAATTCCGCGGGCTTTCCCTGGCGGGCATGTGCGTGCCCGATCTGCGGGGAACGCAGGGCAGTTTCACGCTGTACGAAGAAGCCGGCACGCGCGGAGAAGCCGTGGAGACCAGGGAAGGGCCGGAAGGAGGGAGCGGAGTGTGCGTCCCTGTCGCGCTGAGGAACGGTCGCATGTCGTCCCGGTTGTCAGGTCCGGCGGTCGGCGCGCGCGCAATGGACGCACCGTTCTCCGTGAGGCTGGATAGCGACCGTCGGGGGGCTCGGCTGCGGGTCGGCGGAGAGACCGTGCGCCTGCGCGTGGGCGAGTACTCTCCATGGATGCGTGTCAAGTTCCGCCGCGGTCTGCGCACCGCCGCCGGCATCTGCCGATTTCTCCTCGTATCGGCCGATCCGGTCTTCCGGCTCTACGTCACGCCCATCAACATTGATCCGGAGCGGCCGGCCATGCCCCTGTCCCATCCGCCTTACTATTCGGCCTATCTCGCCAAGCTTCACGGACCGTTCGCGACGCTCGGCCTTGCCGAAGATACCTGGGGTCTGAGCTCCGGAGCCCTCGACGACGCTTCCTTCCTGCGCCAGACCATCGATATTCACGAGGAACGCAGGCGGATGTTCTTCGATGCCCTGCGGCGTACGCGGCGCGGCATGTGCTGCTGCGTATTCGACATGCTGGACCGCGTGCAGCACATGTTCTACCGCGACATGGACGAGGAGCATCCGGCGCACCGCCCTTCGTCCGGCGCTGCCGGCGACCCGGTCAGGGAAGCCTATCGCAGGGCGGACGAACTGGTTGGCGATGTCATGAAGGAGCTGCGCAAGGGGGATCTGCTCGTTGTTCTGTCCGACCACGGTTTCGGGACGTTCCGGTGCGGCGTCAACCTGAACCGCTGGCTTGAGGAATGCGGATGGCTGAAGACCAGGCCGGACGCGTCCGGCGAGGACTGTCTCAGGGACGTGGATTGGGAACGAACCAAAGCATACAGCTTCGGCCTGGCCGGGATCTACCTGAACCGCAAGGGGCGCGAGCGGCGCGGCGTCGTGGACGAAGAGGAAGCGCTCAGTCTCAAACGGGAGATCGCGCGCGGGCTGCTTGATCTCAGGGACGCTCAAACGAACGAGCCGGTGGTTAGCCGCGTGTACGACAGCCGGGAGACCTACAGCGGTCCGTACCGCGATGCCGGCCCCGATCTGGTCGTCGGGTTCCGGCGCGGCTACCGCATTTCGTGGGAGACGGCGCGCGGACGCGTTGCCGGAGATGTGTTGACCCGGAACGCCAAGCCGTGGAGCGGCGACCATTGCATGGACCCGGCGCTGGTGCCGGGAGTGCTTCTCAGCAATCGCAAACTGGACCTCACCCGCGGAACGCCCCATATCATGGATATCGCCCCAACGGTGCTGGGTTTCTTCGGCATTTCCAGGCCGGCCTACATGGACGGCTTGCTGCTGGCCATCGAGGAGGCGGCGGCATGACCGGATCGACCGGCAACAACGGAGGCTTGAGCCGGCGTCGTTTCATGGGAATGGCCGGCGCCGGGCTGGCGGCGAGCGGCATGAGCTTTCCGTACATCGGCCGCCCTAAGGCGGCGGGCAAGTCCGTGGTCATCCTGGGCATTGACGGCTTGGACCCGCTGCTGTTGCGGCGGTTCATCGCGGAGGGCCGCATGCCCCACGCCCAACGGCTGGCGGCGGAAGGGTGCCTGGCCAGGTGCGGGACAAGCAGTCCGCCGCAGAGCCCGGTCGCATGGTCGGACTTCATCGCCGGAACCGATCCCGGCGGGCACGGGATATTCGACTTTATTCACCGCGATCCCGCGACGCTGCTGCCCTACCTGTCCACGTCGCGCGTGAAGCCGGCCTCGCGCAACCTGCCGCTCGGAAGATTGCGGATACCGCTCGCTCCCAGCCGCGTGAGCAACCTGCGCCGTGGCGACGCCTTCTGGCCCATTCTGGAACGGCACGGCGTTGAATGCACGGTCCTGCGCATGCCGGCCAACTTCCCGCCGACGCCGGGGGACTCGCGGACACTGTCGGGGCTTGGAACGCCGGACATCCACGGCAGCTATGGCGTTTTCACCCTGTACACGGATCGCGGCGGAGAGCAGAGCAGGAACGTCCCCGGCGGACGCATCGAACGGGTTGCCGTCACCGACAACGCCGCGCATTGCAGCCTGATAGGCCCCGCCAACAGCCTCGATGCCGGGGCCGCCCCGATGCTCGTTCCGTTCGACGTGCTGGTTGACCCGGACCGTCCGATCGCGCTCGTTCGCCTTCAGAACGCGCAGTTCATTCTCAAGGAACGCGAGTGGAGCGACTGGATCAGGGTCAGGTTCGCCATGCTTCCGCACCTTGCCGAGACGCGCGGGATATGCCGGTTCTTTCTCCGGAAGGCCAGGCGCGACTTTGAGCTCTACGTGTCTCCCGTCAACATGGATCCCACCGATCCGGCGCTGCCGATCTCAACGCCACCAGGCTATGCCCGCGAGCTGGCCGGCCGGATCGGGCTGTTCTACACCCAGGGCATGCCGCCCGACATCAGCGCCCTGTCGGCCGGAGCGCTGAGCGACGACGAATACCGCGAGCAGGCCACTTATGTCCTGGGAGAGGAATTGCGCACGTTCGAAGCGGAATTCGGACGATTCAGGCATGGCCTGTTCTTCTGCTACTTCGGAAGCCTGGACCTGAACTCGCACGCGTTCTGGCGCACCATGGACAGGCAGCATCCGCTGCATTCCGACGAATTGGACAGGCGGCACGGCGATTTCATCCCCTGGCTCTATGAGCGGATGGACGGTGTGATCGGCGCCGCGGCCGCGAGGATCGGGAGACGCGACACCCTTATCGTCGTGTCGGATCACGGATTTGCCGCTTTCAGGCGGCAGCTCAATCTGAATTCGTGGCTGGCCGACAACGGATACACGGCGCTTTCCGGCGCGGCGGAGCGCGGGTCCGTCGGCTACTTCAATGACGTGAACTGGGGGCGGACCAGGGCGTACGCTCTGGGAATAAACGGGCTGTACATCAACCTGAGGGGCCGCGAACCCGATGGGACGGTGGGGCCGGGAGCGGAGAAGGAAGCGCTGGAACGGGAACTGGCCGCCCGCCTGACGGCCTTGCGCGATCCCGTCAACGGCATGGCGCCGGTCTCGAACGTCTATCGTGCCTCGGAGATCTACCACGGCCCGTACGCTGACGCCGCTCCCGACCTGATTGTGGGTTACGGCGACGGGTACCGCGCCTCATGGGATACGGCGTTGGGACGCTATCCGCGCGACGTGCTGCTCGACAACCGGGACCCGTGGAGCGGCGACCACGCCACGGACGCCGCGCGGATGGCCGGAGTCTTGATGTCAAACCGAAGGCTCAGGACGGAATCGCCACGCCTGTCCGACATGGCGCCGACCGTTCTGCGGGAGTTCGGAGTCGATGCGCCGAAGAGCATGACCGGGCGTCCCGTTCTGCAGGGGTGATTGACCAAGCCGGAGCCATGCGGCAACTGAATCGTCCCGGCTGACAACGGCCGGACAGGGAGAAAGCTCATGTTTGGACCATCGGTGCGACTGGACAAGGCGCTGGCCGAGCGGCTGGAACAGGCGGCGGCGGCCAGGGGATACGCAACCATGCATGAATTCGTCAGGCATGTGCTGGAAGAAGCCGTGCGTGACAGCGAAGAGACGCAATCCGAGGACGAAGTGCGCCATCGGCTCAAGGGGCTTGGCTATCTGGAGTAGGATGGAGCAGGTCAATTCCATTCTGAATGCCGCGGCGAGCCTGCTGCTCCATCCCCTGCGCGATCTCAATCCCTGGGCGGGCATGGCGGCGATCTCTCTGGTGGAAGCGGCCCTGATGCTGCTTCTGTTCAAGGTCTTTTCCAACCAGCGCGCGCTCCGGCGGGCCAAGAACAGGATGATGGGACGCCTGCTGGAGATGGTTCTCTTTCAGGATGTCGTCGTTACGCTCGGCTCGCTGGGCCGGCTTCTGGCTGCCGACGCGGCCTATCTGGCCAGGATGATCCCGCCCATGGCGGCTGCCGCGCTGCCCGTGAGTCTTCTGCTCGTGCAAGTGTCCGCCTGGTTCGGCGCGCGCCCGTTGCGGGCGGGCGAGACGGCGGTCGTTGCGGCGCGGCTGCGGCCCGATCTGCCGGTCATGGAGCAGACCCTGGCCGTCCGGGCATCCGGCGGTCTCATCGTCGAGACCGATTCCGTTCGCGCGCCTGCGCTCAATGAGGTCGGCTGGCGGATACGGTGCTCCGGCGAAGAACCCGCCTGGGTCGAAGTCTTGGTCAACGGCGTGGCATCCAGGAAGCTGGTGGCCGCGGGGGCGGGACTGGTCCCGATATCCGATCTTCGGCCGCGGCCGGGTCTGTGGAGCGAGATCGGACATCCCGTCGAGAAACGGCTGCCGCCCGAAGGCCCGCTCGTTGGCCTCGAGATCAGGCATCCGCGGCGGGAGTTCCCCGTCGGCGGCATGCGCCTGCACTGGTTGTCCGCGCATATCGGCCTTGTGCTGCTTCTTGGCGCGGCGCTGATGAAGCCGTTTCGTGTTGTTCTGTAGGAGAACTAAGTGTCTCAGGCTGACGGAAGCGGGGCTGGAATACAGGCGCCTCCGCCGGGCGACCGGCCCGCGGAGAGGCCGATTGCGGGGGCGGTTGATTTCATCACTGTTGTCTCCGGCCTGCCGCGGTCCGGCACGTCCATGATGATGCAGGTTCTGGAGGCGGGAGGGATGCCGGCGCTCATGGACGGCGTGCGGGAGGCGGACGAAGACAATCCGCGCGGATATTACGAGACCGAGGGCGTGAAACGGCTCAAGTCCGACGCTTCCTGGCTCGATCAGGCCGCGGGACGGGTCATCAAGGTCGTCTCGATGCTGCTGTACGACCTGCCGCCCGGCCGCGACTACCGCGTCGTCTTCCTTCTGCGCCGCATGGAAGAGATACTGGCGTCGCAGGCGGCCATGCTGCGCCGGCGCGGACAACCTCAGGGCCCGGACGATTCGGAGATGGCCGGGCACTACGAAAGGCATCTGTCGCGTGTGCGCGCATGGTTGAGCGGGCAGAACCGCATGCGCGTGCTCTACTGCGACTACAACGCGGTGCTGGCCGAGCCCGCGCGCGAGCTGGCGGCCGTGCGTGAATTCCTGGGCGGTTCCCTGGACATGGCGGCCATGCTGAGGGCTGTCGACCCGCGGCTCTACCGGCAGAGAGGGGCGCAATGAATCCGCGAAGAATCGTCAACGTGTTTTCCGTGTTTCTGGCCGTCGGCAGCGTCGTTGCGCTCTTCCTTTGCGCTCGGACGGTTTCCGCCGAACGGTATCTCGGCAGCGGAGTGCCCGGACTCTTACTGTTCGAGCTGCGCTCCCATCTCTGGGTCGCGCTGCTCGCCGCCCTTGCCCTCGCCGCGCTGCTTGAGACACTCCTGTGGGCCGGTCGGATTACGGCTGGTCGCGGCGGCTGCCCTTGCGAAGCGGCGGAGAGGTCGTTTGCCGTTGTCTTCCTGTCGGGCGCGATCGCGTTCGCCGCGGTCGGGTGGTCCGCCAACCGATACCTGCTTCCGGCCAAGCTCAGTCCGATCAGCCTGCTGTCTGACGCCGTGCTTCTGGCCTGCGTCGCGGCGGCCGGGTGGCTGTGGCTGCGCAAGTGGCGGGCGGCCGCGTCGCGGGGGCACGGGGCGCCGGCGCGGGCCGGCGAAGCGGCACGCCGCTTCGCGGCGGAGGCGACGCGCGTGTCGCGCCGGCTGATGCCGGCGCTGCTGGTCCTGGTTGTCGCGTCGCACGTCGCGCTTGCCTGGCGCAGGAAGGCCCTGCCGGACGCGCCCAACGTCGTGATATTCGTCGTGGACAGCCTGAGGTACGACCACGTCGGCTGCAACGGGTATGCGCGGCCGACCACGCCCGTGATTGACGGCGTCGCCCGTCGAGGGATCGTGTTCGATGCGGCGTATTCTCACAGCTCGTGGACCAAGCCGAGCGTAACCTCGCTGCTGACCGGCCGGACGCCTATCGCCCACAGGACCAACGGCGAGGACACGCGGGTTCCGCGCGACGAGTTCCTGCTGCCGGAAATTCTCCGGGAGCGCGGCTACGCCACGGTCTTCCTGAACGGCGGCAACTGGTACCTCTCCAAGGCCTTCGGGCTGCAGCAGGGATCGGATGTTCACCGCACGATGCGAAGCTGCCACGGCGAAGAGGTCACCAGGAAGTTCCTGCGCATTCTGCCCCGCGTTGCCGGGGGCAGGTTCTTCGCCTATCTGCACTACATGGACGCGCACCTGCCGTATCCGTCCAATCCGATGAGCCTGAAGTTCGCGGACCGGGACGAGCCGCGCTGCTTTGAGCCCGGCCTGTTTGTGCGCGAGTCAATCATCGAGAGGCTCAACGGCGCGGGCATGTCGGAGGCCGACCGCGCCTTCATGCTGAAGGTGTATGACGGTCAGATCGCCTTTGTGGATCAGCAGATCGGCATCGTGCTGGAAGCGCTCGAACGGGCGGGCGCGGCCGACAACACAATCGTCATCGTCACGGCCGATCACGGCGAGGAATTCTGGGATCACGGATGGTTCGAGCACGGGCACTCCATGTACGAGGAGCTGATCCGTATTCCGCTGGTCGTCTCCGTGCCGGGTGTGACGCCGGGCAGGGAGCAGAGGCGGGTGCTCCACAGCGACATTGTTCCGACACTGCTGCGCCTGGCGGACGTCGAGGCCGGCCGCTTCGGGCTGCAGGGCAGCGAGCTCGACGTCCTGCTCTCAAGGCCTGGGCCCGCGGGTCCGCCGCGGGACGTGTTCGCCATGGACACCTATCGCGGCGTCCAGAAGGCCGCGCTGATCGAAGGTGAGTTCAAGCTGGTCGTCAATTGCCGGTGCGACACCGCGGCGCGCACGGGGCTCACGGATTCCGACATCGCGGACGTGGAGCTCTACAACCTCGTTGACGACAGGGGGGAGACCGCCCGGCTTGAACGGAGAGACGCCGCCACAGCCGACCGGCTGACAGAGAAGCTTCTCGCGCTGGCGCGAGCCCGTGGCCGGGCCGACAAGATCCGCATTGACGCGGATCTGGACCGGAAGCTCAGGTCTCTGGGATACACGCGTTAGCCCGGCTTGCTCACGAACCGCGACGGATGCCGTGACCTTGGGTCTGGATAGCCCTGGCCGGCCTTGCCTTCTCAGGGTTCGCTGGCTTACGTGGCGAACCACCTGCGGCTGTGATGCAGATAAAGAAGTACTCGAGTGACGAGTGACGAGTGACGACCTCCGTGTCGGCCGGTACGGAGGCCGGCCTCCAGGGGTGGGACTGCAACTGACATGAAATTTCTCTCTACGTTTCTTGCCCTCGCATTAGCGGTCGCCATCTCCCTGAAGGCGCTGCCGTGGCCCTTCGTATGGATCTTTCTCGCTGGCTTTGTCTTCTGTCTCTTCTCGGCGGCGGCCTTCAAAGGCCGCTTGCTCCGGCGGCTCGCGCTGTCGGCCGGGTCGGTGTGCCTGCTCTGCGCCGCGGTCGAGGCCGCCATGGGCGGGCTGGAGCGGGCGGCGCAAAAGCGGTCCGCGGAACACGGCCGGCGCAGCGATGGCAACTTCTACGGTAACATCCTGCCCCACGAGGTTCTGGGCTTTGCCCCGCGCCCGGGCTCAAGTCTGTGGCAGGAAGCGTACGACGGGGACAGGCTGATCTACGGCGCGGTGTACACGATCGGACCGGACGGCCTGCGTGTTTCGGCTCCGTCCTTTCCGGGGTGGGCGCCGACGCTCGGGAGCGTTCTGTTCTTCGGGTGCTCCTTCATGTTCGGGGAGACGGTAAACGACGACGAGACGCTTCCGACAGTCACAGGCGCCCTGGCGGGATGGAAATACGCGATTCACAACTTCGCGTTTCACGGCTACGGCCCTCACCACATGCTTGCCGCGCTGCAGGGCGGGGTGGTCGAGCGGGTAGTCAAGCTGCCGCCGCGCTGCGCCGTGTACCTCGCCATTCCCCACCACGTGGCCCGTGTGGCCGGCAAGGCGACGTGGTCGCTGCGCGATCCTCGCTATCGGCTCGAACCGGGCGGCGTCGTGGCGCGTGCCGGCCGCTTTGGCGATGCCTGGTCCGGGTGGTCGCGCGTCTGGCTGCGTTACCAGTCGCGCAAGTCCGCCTTCGTGCGGTTTCTCTCCTCCCGCGAACGCCGGGTGACCGGCGCCGATGCGGCGCTGTTGGTGGGCGTGGTGGACGAGGCCCGGCGCGCGTTCGAGGCCAGGTATCCCGGCGCGGAATTCCACGTGATCGTGTGGGACGAGCCGCACGCGCTGATGCCCGGCATCATCGCCGGGCTTCGCGCGCACGGCGTCCGCGTTCACCTCGCCAGCGATATCCTGACCGGTTTTGCCGAACACCTTGACCGGTTCATGACGCCTGGCGACAGCCATCCCAATGCGGCGACCTATCGCGACTTAGCCGAGTACGTGGCGGGAGAGATACTTGGCGCGCGACAGGCGGCAGCCGGTCCGGGAAGAGGAGAGTGACCGGAAAAGCCGGATCGGGATGAGTACTCAATCGACGAGTGACGAGTGAACAGAGGAATCAGGAGCGCGGCTTCAAGGCCTGGCCGCAGAGAACTTCTGGTGGACCTGTTTCTCACTCGTCACTCGTCACTCGATTGCTCGTCACTCGTCACTCAAGAGACGTCTTTTCCCGCGCGACCGCGAACGAGATGAATACGATCATGCATCTGGTGCTGAGCCTCCGGCCCGGGGGCAGGGGCACGACGATTCTGGATTTGTGCCAATGCGCCGACCGGGCGCGCTTCGAGCCGTTCGTGTGCTGCCTGGAGGAACAGGGGCGGCCCGACGCCGAGCTGCGCGGGGTGCGCGTTGTGGTGCTCGGCAAGAAGCCGGGGCTGGATCTCTCGGCCGTGCCGCGCCTGGCGCGGTTGATGCGGCACGGGAAAGTGGACCTCGTGCACGCGCACGAGGCGGCGTCGCTGTTCTACGGGGCTCTGGCGGGGCGATTGGCGGGGAGGCCGGCGGTTGTGAACACGTACCACCGCAGCCGGGCCGTGGACACGCGCA
>Ga0194113_10007508_pt1 | contig 13582 bp, 13 predicted proteins | sample TA2MahC200mmetaG_FD_146193 | JGI IMG/M metagenome (GOLD analysis project Ga0194113, IMG submission 146193) | Freshwater microbial communities from Lake Tanganyika, Tanzania - TA2015017 Mahale Deep Cast 200m | ecosystem: Environmental > Aquatic > Freshwater > Lake | place: Tanzania: Lake...
GTAGTCGAGCACGCTCTCCCGCACAAAGGTGCCGGCTCCGCGGCGCACTTCGAGCAGGCCCTGCGAGACCAGGCTGCTCAGCGCCTTGTTCGCAGTCGGTCGGCTGGTCTTGAAGCGTTCGGCGATTTCGCGTTCGGTGAGGAACTGCGCGCCGGGCGCGAAATCTCCCTCCCGAATGAGCGCGCGCAACTGCTCGATGAGGCGCTGATGAAAAGTGCCGTTGACGGCCATGCGCGGAGGATGGGCCATTAAAAGGACTTTGACAAGTGGCTAAGCCAATTTGTATTGTGGCTAAGCCAATTCTATGACTGCTGCTCACTACCTGAACGGAGCTCGGCTGGAAGCCGGCTCTCGTTCCCTGCCACCGCTCGCGTCGCCGGTGGATGGGACGCCCCTTGGATGCGTGCGGGTGGCTGATGCCGCGGTCGTCGGGCAGGCCGTCCAGTCCGCGCAGGCGGCTTTCAAGCTGTGGAGCCAGGTTCCGGTGAAGGAGCGGGTGCAGGTGCTCTACCGGTTCAAGGCTCTCGTCGAAAAGAACATCAACGACCTCGCCCGCCAGGTCACCGCCGAGAACGGCAAAACCACGGCCGAATCCGCCGCGGGGATCCAGCGGGGCATCGAGATCGTCGAGTATGCTGCCAGCCTGCCGCAGTTGTTCGCCGGTGAGATCCTGGAGGTCAGCACGGGGGTGGACTGTTACACCCGCCGCTTTCCGCTCGGCGTTGTGGCCGGTATCACGCCCTTCAATTTTCCCGCCATGGTGCCCATGTGGATGTTTCCCATGGCAATCGCCTGTGGGAACAGCTTCATCCTGAAGCCGAGCGAGCAGGTTCCCTACACCTCGCTGCTCCTTGCGGAGCTGCTGAAGGAGGCGGGGCTGCCGGACGGGGTCTTCAATGTCGTACAGGGCGACCGCGAAACCGTGGAGGCCGTGCTCGATCATCCCGGCATTACAGCGGCGGCGTTCGTCGGTTCCACAGCGGTGGCGAAGACCGTGTATGACCGCGGGATCGCAGCCAACAAACGCATGCTGACCCTGGGCGGTGCCAAGAATCACCTCGTTGTGGTGCCGGACGCCGACCCCATCATCACCGCGAAGAATGTCGTCTCCAGCGCCGTCGGTTGCGCGGGTCAGCGTTGCATGGCGGCGAGCGTCTTGATTGCCGTCGGTGATTGCGACCACATCATCGAGGCGATCGAGCAGGAGATGCGCGGCATGGCGTGCGGCAAGGAGATTGGCGCCATCATCAGCGCCCGGGCGAAGGAGCGCATCGAAGGCTACATCACTCGGGCCGCTGAACGGGGAGCGAAGCTGCGTCTCGATGGCCGCAACCAGCAGCGACCCGGCAACTACGTCGCGCCCACGCTCATTGACGGCATTACCCGGGAAGACGAATGCGCCAACGACGAGATTTTCGGCCCGGTGCTGAGCGTCCTCCGGGTCAGGACGCTGGATGAAGCCATTGCCATCGAGAACGCCAATCCCTACGGCAACGCCGCCTGCATCTATACGACCAGCGGAGCCACCGCGCGCTACTTCGAGATGCGCGCCGAGTCGGGCATGGTCGGCGTGAACATCGGCGTCCCGGTGCCGCGCGATCCCTTCGGCTTCGGCGGCTGGAACGCGAGCAAGTTCGGCCCGGGCGACATTACCGGCAAAGACGCCATCGGATTCTGGACGAAGACCAAGAAGGTCACCGCGAAGTGGACCGCGAAATCAACCAACTGGATGTCTTGAACATGAAAGCTGCAGTCTATCTCGGCAAAGAACAACTGCCCGTCCAGGATGTGCCCGTGCCGTCGCTGGCCGATGGCGAGGTGCTCCTGAAGATTCACGCGTGCTCCGTCTGCGGCACCGACCTGCGCACCTATCGGCATGGCGACAAGAAGATCATTCCGCCGCGCGTTCTCGGCCACGAGTTCTGCGCCTCCGTGGTGGAGTCCCGCGCGCCCGACGCGAACGTGAAGGTCGGCGACCGCGTGGTGATGTATATCGTCATCGTCGATGGCCGCGACCGTTACGTGGAGATGGGCCGGGAAAACCTCACGTCCCATCGCACGACGATGAGCTACCACCACGACGGGGCCTTCGCGCCTTTCATGAAGGTGCCGGCCGTCGCGGTGCGTCTGGGCAATCTCTTCAAGGTCACGTCCGACATCAGTCACGAGCACATGTCGCTCGCCGAACCGCTCGGCTGCTGCATGAACGCGCACTCGCGGCTCGGCGTCGGGTTGAAGGACACCGTGGCCGTCATCGGCGCCGGACCCATCGGCATGATGCACGCCTCGCTCGCGCGCTTGCAGGGAGCCCAGAAGGTCATCGTCCTCGACAACAATCCCGCCCGCCTCGAAATGGCCAAGCGCTTCGACATCGACGCCGCGGTGCTCGTGCAGTCCGATGGTTCGCATCGCGAACAGGTGCGGGAACTCACGGATGGTTTCGGCGCCGACGTGACCATCGTCGCTGTCAGTTCCGCCCCGGCCCAGAACGACGCTCTGGAGATCGCCGCGAAGGCCGGCCGCGTGAATTTCTTCGCCGGCCTGCCCAAGTCGAATCCCATCGCCCCGCTCGATGTGAACCACGTCCACTACAAGGAACTGGTCATCAGCGGCAGCTACTCGGAGAAAAAGAGCGACTTCCAGGCTGCCTTCGCGTTGCTGCACAGCGGGCGGTTTCCCGCGGACAAGTTCATCACCCACACGCTCCCGCTGGAGCGCATCAACGAAGCCTTCCCGCTCATGGAAAGTGGCGCGGCGCTCAAGGTCTGCATCCTCCCTTCATGAACACCTTCAATCTTCTCATCAACAACCAGTCGGTTGCGGCCAGCGATGGCGCCCGTTCGGAGGTCCGATCTCCGCACGATGGTCGTGTGGTCGGCAGCGTGGCAAAGGCGACCAGTGCCGACCTCGATGCCGCGGTGGCTGCAGCCCAGGCCGCCTTCAGGTCGTGGAGCGCTCTCACACCTTACGATCGGGAGAAAACCATCCGCAAAGCCACCGTTCACGTTCGCACGAAGGCGAATGAGATCGGCATGCTCATGGCCTTGGAACAAGGGAAACCCCTCGCCCAGTCGGTCGGCGAAATCGGCGGATCGTGTGACACGATTGATTACTACGCGGCGGAAGGCGTGCGCATCGAAGGCTGGACGAACCCCACCGAGGACAAGGCGTATCGTTCCCACGTGACCTACTCACCCGTCGGCGTCTGCGGTCTCATCACGCCCTGGAATTATCCGGTGTCCTTGCTGAGTTGGAAGCTTGGCCCGGCACTCGCCACCGGCTGCACGGTCATCGTGAAGCCCACCACCATCACGCCAATGTCGCCACTGGCCTTTTGCCAGGCGCTCGTCGAAGGCAGCCTGCCCGCGGGCGTGGTGAACTGCATCACCGGCAGCGGCGCGATGCTGGGCGATGCCCTCGTGAAACATCGCGGAGTCGCCAAAGTCGCCACTGGCCTTTTGCCAGGCGCTCGTCGAAGGCAGCCTGCCCGCGGGCGTGGTGAACTGCATCACCGGCAGCGGCGCGATGCTGGGCGATGCCCTCGTGAAACATCGCGGGGTCGCCAAAGTCGCCATGACGGGCAGCAGCGAAGTCGGGAAACAGATCCTCACCGCTGCCGGACCGTTCCTGAAGAAGGTCTCGCTCGAACTCGGCGGTCAATGCCCGGCCGTTGTCTGCGCCGACGCGGATCTCGATCTCGCGGCGAAAGTCATCGCTTACAAGGCATTCAGGAACTGCGGCCAGTCGTGCAGCAGCGTAAACCGCATCTACGTGGACGCGAGCGTCCACGACACGTTCGTCGCCAGGCTCAAGGCGGTGGCGGAGAAGCTCTCGATGGGCGACGGCATCACCGACCCCAAGGTGGATGGCGGCCCGATGGCCACCGCGGATGGCGTGAAGACCTGCGAGGCTCATGTCGCCGATGCCCTGGCCAAGGGCGCAACGCTCATCACCGGCGGTCGGCGTCCGGCCGGGGAAGCCTTCGCCAAAGGGAACTACTTCCCACCCACCATCCTCACTGGCTGCGCGCAGGACACACTCGTCATGCGCGAGGAGACCTTCGGCCCAATCGTCGGCATTGCCCGCTTCGAGACGCTCGACGACGCCATTGCCAAAGCCAATGACACCGTCTACGGCCTCGTCGCCTACGCCTTCACGCGCGACTACGCCGCCACGGTGAAACTCTCCGAAGCCCTCGAAGCGGGCACCGTGTGCGTGAACCACGGTGCTGTGAACACCAATTACGGACCCTACGCCGGGTGGAAGGACAGCGGCTACGGCGTCGAACTCGGCCGCCGCGCCGTCTTCGAGTATCTCAAGCCCAAGCACATCAAGACATGGCACTCCTGAACCCAGTCCAGTCCCGCGCCCTTCTCACAGCCGCGGTCGAACAACGATTCGCGCTTCTCGCCGTCAACGCCGACAGCCCGGCCGCCGTCACCGACTGCCTGGAAGCCGCCCGCGAGTGCGAGGCTCCCATCATCATTGAGACGAGCCTCTGGCAATTGACCGGGCGCAGCTTTGGCAATGGCGACCCGATTCTCGGTCTCGCTCGCTATCTCACCGACCTGACGGCTTTGGCGGCGAGCGATCGTTACCGTGATGTGCCAGTCATCTTTCACACGGACCACATCAAGGGGCCCGACACACTTCGGATTCTCTCGGCGGCGATCCGCGGGGTGCCGCTGCGCGCTTCGACGATCTCGCTGGACTCTTCCGAGCTGAGTGAAGCGGACAACATCGGGCGTATCTCCCAGCTCTGCGAGGTCGCGAAGGCGGCCTGCGTGCCGCTCACGCTCGAGATGGAGGCCGGTGTGGATGCGGGCGTGACGGAGATCGAAGTTGCCGACCGTCTGCTCGGCGCCGTGGAGTCGAAACACCCGGGCTATCTCGCGCTCTGGGCGCCAGGTGTCGGCACCCAGCATGGCCTCAGCGACAAAGGCTATCCGTTCTCTGCCGAAGCCGTGGCGAAGCACCACCAACGCGCGAGCGAAATCTGCGGACGTCCCATCGGCCTCGCCTTGCACGGCAGCAGCGGTTTGAAGGAAAGCGACCTCCGCGCCGGAGTCGCCGCCGGCGTGGCCAAGGTGAACTGGAGCAGTGAGTCTCTGCTCATCCGCAGCCAGGCCGCGCAGGAATACTACGCCACGCACCACGCCGAGTTGGAGAAGACGCACAAGGCTTGGAAGACCACCGCGATGGATAACGGCGTGCAGAGCTTCGTCGCGGCGCGCTACGTGCCAAAAGTCGTCGAACGCATCCGCATCCTCGGCGGCGCGGGAAAGAGCTCAGTGGCCGGGGCAGGATCTGGCTAACGCCGACGCCGGAAGTGCCGCCGCCTCATCCACTCGATTCCACCCATTAACGCGAAAACAAATCTAACGCCCGCTGATGGTTCATGCGCGGTGGTGTATTCGCCAGCGGGTTGCGCGTTCACTCTGGATCTGTCAAAGCTCACGGGTGCGGTCACCGCCCGTTGGTTTGATCCCACCACCGGCAAGTCCCAGCCGGTTGCGGGTTCGCCCCTTGCCAACGTCGGCCGCCACGAGTTCACTCCGTCGGGCAAGAATACCGCCGGCGACAACGACTGGGTCCTCCTTCTGGAAAACATAGACTGAACAACATGAAACTCCGCTCCATCCTCCTGCTTCCGCTGGCCGCTGCTTTACTAGCAGCCGCGCCCCTCTCGGCCGCCACTCCCATCCGCCTTCACCCGGATAACCCGCGCTGGTTCGAGTGGCGCGGCAAGGCCACCGCCCTCGTCACCAGCGCCGAACACTACGGCGCGGTGGTTAACCCGGACTTCGATTTCCGCCGTTACCTCGAAGCCATGCAGCGCGACGGGATGAACTACACCCGCATCTTCGCGGGCACCTACGTCGAGCCCTCGGGCGCTTTTGGCATCGCTCGCAACACCCTGGCTCCAGCGTCCGGCCGCTTCCTCGCTCCCTGGGCGCGCAGCGATCAAGCCGGTTACGCCGGCGGCGGCAACAAGTTCGATCTCGACCGCTTCTCCCCTGAATACCTCGCCCGGCTCAAGGACTTCATCGCTGCCGCGGGCCAGCGCGGCATTGTCGTCGAACTCACGCTCTTCTGCTCGACCTACACCGACAAGCAATGGGCCGTGCATCCGCTCAATCCCACCAACAACATCCAGGCAATTCCCGTCACCGATTGGAAGGCCCTGCACACCACAGCGGTCGCGCCCGGCATCGCCGAGCGTCAGGAGAAGCTCGCCCGCTGGCTCGTCCGCGCGTTGAACGGCTTCGACAACCTGTTCTTCGAAATCCAGAACGAACCATGGTCCGACAGCCACACGATGGGCGATTTCATCAATCCCTACATGGTTGACCATCACAAATTCCCCAATGCCGTCGAGATCACCAGCGCCGCATCGGTCGCCTGGCAGCGTCGCATCGCCCAAGCCATCGTCGACGAGGAGCGCGCGCTGCCGCACCGCCACTTGATCGCCCAAAACATTTCCAACTTCCGCCTGCCCGTGAATGACGGCGACCTCGTTTCCGAAGCTTCCATCCTCAATTTCCACTACGCCTATCCTGAGGTCGTGGATTGGAATCGCGGCCTGAAACGAGTGATCGGCTACGACGAAACCGGCTTTGCCGGCAGGGACGACGCGACCTATCGGCGACAGGCGTGGAACTTCGTCCTCAGCGGCGGCGCCATTTACAACAACCTCGACTATTCGTTCTCGGTCGGACGCGAGGACGGCGCGGACCTGGAGAACAAGGCGCCCGGTGGCGGCAGCCCGACCTTGCGCCGGCAACTCAAGGTGCTGAGCGAGTTCGTTCACCGCCTCGACCTCGCCAAGATGGAGCCCAACCCTCTCTTGGTGGCCCGCGCACCCGGCGTTGTGCCGCGCGTTCTATCCGCCCGCGATGGCCGGGCGCACGCGCTCTATCTGCAAGGCCGCGCCCCGACAGCTCTGGAACTCAACATGACCGGGGGAAGCTGGACGGCCGAGTGGATCTCAATCGAGGACGGAAAGGTGCTGAAGCGCGAAACGGTCAGCGGTGGCAACGCCGCCACAGTCCTGACCAGCCCGGATTTTGCCGACGCTGTCGCGCTGCGGTTGGTGCGGAAATGACCGCTGGCGGTGCAAAGCCAAGCTGCATCAATCCCCATCTCCAGAGACCATGAGACTTCTTGCAGCGCTGCTGTTGCTCCTGTCCGCCTGGATGGCCGAGGCTGCCTCGCGTCCCAACGTTGTCATCGTGCTCGTGGACGATGCCGGCTATGGCGACTTCGGCTGTCACGGGCATCCGTTCCTCAAGACGCCGCACATTGACCGGCTGCATGGCGAGAGTGTGCGCCTCACGGACTTTCACGTGGCACCGATGTGCTCGCCGACGCGCGGGCAGTTGCTCACGGGCGTGCATGGATTGCGAAACGGCGTCACGTCCGTCACGGCTGGGCGCACGTTTCTGCGACCCGAGTTCCCGACGATGCCGCAGATGCGCGCCGCAGGAACCGGAAGTTGTCCTCACCAGCGCCGACTGGCAGGGAACCTACGCCGACAACTCCAACCACATTCGAAACGGGATCGGCGGTCCACGCGGGGGGCCGTGGCATCTGGACGTCGTTCGCGCCGGTGACTACGAGATCACGCTCGCCCGCTGGCCGTTCGACAAACCCACCGCCCTCGACGCCGCGCTCGACGCGAAAAGCAAAGCCCTGCCCATCGCCGCCGCACGCCTCACCGCCACCGGACTCGACCTCACGCAAAATACCTCTTCCGGTGCCACGAGCGTGAGCTTCACCGCCAAACTGCCCGCCGGCCACACGACGATGCAGGCATGGTTTCAGGATGCGGGCGGCATGGACCTGTGCGGTGCGTTCTTCGCCCGTGTCCGTTTCGAGAAACCGTAATTCTGAACGCCCCTGGAAAGTCTCAGCGGAATCCTCAGTAACAACGTCATGCGTAAATTCATCAGACTGGTGGCAGACGCCGTGCCCCGAAGAGAAAAAAGCGAGCACATGTCTATGGCCGCGCGACTCCAACTTCTCGCCGCCCTGCTCTTCCTCTGCATACCACTCGTTCCAGCAACGGCTGCGAACCTCGAGATCGTGAATGATCCGGCCACCGGCGGAGCGGGCAAATTCGCCGCTGAGGAAATTCGACGCGAAGCCACCGCGAAGGGTCTGTCGCTCGGCGACGACGCCAAGGCGACACGCATTGCGCTCACCGTGGATATGGGGGCAAGAGCCATCGCGCAGAGCTACAGCATTCGCGTGCAGAATGAGGGCGGGCGCCGGATCATCACCGTGCGCGGGGCAGATGCGCCGGGTGCGATGTATGGCGGGCTGGACATCGCCGAGGCGATTCGCACGGGCACGTTCGACTCGCTAAAGGACTCCGACCACAAGCCGCATATCGCGCAACGCGGCATCAAATTCAACATCCCGCTCGACCTGCGCACGCCGAGCTACTCCGACAGCGCCGACGCCGCGCAGGCCAACATCCCCGAGATGTGGGAGCGCGATTTCTGGACAGCCTTTCTCGATGCGATGGCGCGCCACCGCTACAACGTGCTTTCGCTTTGGTCGCTGCACCCGTTCCCGTCGCTCGTGAAGGTGCCAGAGTTCCCCGAGGTCGCGCTCAACGACGTCTGGCGCACCCGCGCCAAGCTCGACGACACGTTTCACTTCCACGGCACCGACATGGTCCGGCCCAACATGCTGGCCGACCACGAGGTGGTGAAGCGCATCACCATCGACGAGAAGATCGAGTTCTGGCGCTGGGTCATGCAGCAGGCCGCCGATCGCGGCATCCGCGTCTATGCCTTCACGTGGAATGTGTTCACCTTCGGCGCCGCGGGGAAGCACGGCATCACCGACAATCTCAACAATCCGATCACAAAAAAATATTTCCGCGCCAGCATGCGCGAGATGGTGAAGACCTACCCGTTGCTCGCCGGCGTCGGCATCACCGCCGGCGAAAACATGCCCAAGGAAATGGAATCCAAAGCTAAGGAAGCCTGGCTCTGGGACACTTACGGCGAAGGCGTTCGCGATGCGTTGAAGGACGACCCGAAGCGTGAGTTCGGCATGATTCACCGGTTCCACTGGACCGCGCAGGGCGACATTCTTGACGCGTTCAAGGATTATCCGGGGACGGTCGAGTTCAGTTTCAAATACTCCGTGGCCCACATGTATTCGATCACCAAGCCGAACTTCATCCAGCCGCTGATCGAGAACATCGCGCCGGGCCGCAAGACGTGGCTCACCGTCCGCAACGACGACATCTACACGTTCCGCTTCGGCGATCCCGCCTACGCGCGTGACTACATCGCCAACATCCCTCCGCCCGACAAAATCTCCGGCTTCTACATGGGCCCCGACGGCTACACCTGGGGCCGCGATTTTCTCGAGCGCAACCCGAGCCCCGGTCCGCGCCCGCTGGTCATGGAGAAGCAGTGGTATTCGTTCATGCTCTGGGGCCGGCTGGCCTACGACCCGTCGCTGCCGGACTCGCACTTCGAGCGGGCGCTCGCCGCGCGGCACCCTGGCGCACCCTCGCACGCGCTCTTCCGCGCGCTGCAAGGCGCCTCGCAGGTCATGCCGGTCACCACGCGCTTCTTCTGGGGCGACATCGATCTCAAGTGGTTTCCCGAGGCGTGCCTGAGCCACCCGCGGAGCAAGGGTTTCTACACCGTGCGCCATTTCATGGAGGGCATCACCATGCCGGGCTCCGATGTGCTGCCGATCCGCGACTGGCGCATCCGGCTCCTCGGCCGCAAGCCGATGGACGGCACCACGCCGCTCGAAATCGCCGCCGACCTCGACCTCGCGCGCGGTTGGAAACCCGGCACGCTCAAGGACGACGGCCGGCGCACCGGCAGCGAAAAGGGCTTCCGCAATTAAAGCGGCGCGAAGGCGCGCGGGTTGGAATGCATCACCGTCCAGACTTGCGCGCGGCCCTCGGCGACTGTCCGGTGAGTTTTCGGAAGATCGCGCTGAAATACTCCGGCGTGCCGAAGCCGGTGCGCTCGGCGATCTCGGCGACGCCCAGGGTGGTCCCCGACAAAAGCCGCTCCGCCTCGCGCAGGCGCAGATGCAGCACCTGGTCCCAGGGTGAGCGCCCAAAAGCTTCGCGGAATTTCCTTTCCAGCAACGAACGCGACATCCCGGCCGCGCGCGCGATGTCGTCCACGGCTAGCACCTCATGTGCGTGCGCGCGGATGTGCCGCATCGCGCGGGCCAGCCGCTGGTCCGCCACCGCGACGAGGTCGGTGGATTGCCGGGTGGCAAGACCGGCCGGCGGGATTTCCACTACGCGCGACGCGTCGAGGCGGTCCCGCTGCATCAGACCGGCCAGCAACTCGGCCGCCACGAAGCCCACCCGACGCGCGTCGGGGATCACGCTGCTCAACGGCGGATCGCACAGGTCGCAGAGCAACTCGTCGTTATGCTGGCCGATCACGGCGACCTCGTCCGGAACGCGGAGGCTGGCGGCGCGGCAGGCGTCGAGCACCTGCTGGCAGCGGATGTCGTAGCACGACATTACGCCGACGGGCTTGGGCAGGGACTTCAGCCAGCGTTGCAGGTGTGCGCGGTCGGTCAACCGCCCGGCAAGTGGCCGGTGAAGTGGCCGGTCATCGCGCCGATCGGCTCGACCCAGCCGCTGTTGGTCGAGGACTGGACGTTGGCTGCGACCCGCGTGGACGCCGCGAACGACAAGCTCTTCAGCTTCACGCTCACCGGTTCGAAGACCGGCCCCGGCGGCGAAGGCCGCAGCGACGCACGCTTTCTCTCCAAGTCTGGCCGAGTGGTCATCGAGACCAACGACTGGAACGTGACCTACGCCCTGAGCCTGGGCGGCATCAAGCCGGTGCCGGACGCCTTTGAAGTGAACTGGAAGGTCGAGCCGCGTTTCGTGGACGAGTTTGTCTCTCCTGGCGTGACCGATACAGCGACCGAAACACGTGTGACGCTCGCCAGCGAACTACACAACGGCAAAGACACGCTGGAAATTTCCGGTAGCGAAGCCACGCCGATCGCGGTCATCCGCGTGTATCGGCCGGGGTTGGTTCAAGCAGGGCGCTGAGTTCCCTGATCTTCGCGGCCTCCGCTGCGACGCGGCCACGAACTTGGGGCACTCGGGGACAGATTGCGCCCGGGTGCTCTGCGGGTTGGCCGCGACCACCGAACTGGTTTGTCGAGCCTGGTCAGGACATCCATCAGCGTCAGCGACCCAGGTCGGGGCGTCCGTCCGCGTCCGCATCGAGCGTGGCCAGATCGAGGAAGACGTAGGGACGTTGATAGGCTTCCTGTCCGCCGCCGGCATAGCTGACCCACACGCGCAACGCCGTGCCGTCGAAGACCGCGTTCATGACATTGCCGCCTTTGATCGGGATCTGATTCGCCAGGGCGATGAGCTTTTCGCCGTTCAACTTTCCGCGTTGAGCCTGCAGATTCGGAAAAACGCCCCGGCCTTCATCGTGATAGATCGCACAGGAGAGCACCTTGGGCGCGAGTTCATCCGTCGGATCGTTGTCGCCCCAAACGGCGATCTCGGGCCGAGCGCGTCCCCCGCCAGTGGCGGCCCGGATCTTCACGGCTTTCTTGTCCGCGCGTCCGTCGCCGAACACAAAGTGATAGCGCTTGGTCGGTGGCACCCGGCGAAAGAGTTCCAGGGTCTCGCCCAATGAATCCGCATCATACAAAAGGGTCCGGAACCACGCCGTGAAATGAGGGGCGTGCAGGTTGTAGGGCATCTCCTTAGCGGAGGCATCGCCGATCTCCGAGAGGACGATGCCGACCGCATTCATGCCGCAATGCGCGCCGATGAATCCGGCGAAGGACGGTGTCACATGCGCATGACCTTCCGTGGGCAGATAGACCACCAGCACCGGAAACTCGTGCGCGCCGGCCTTGAGCGACCAGTCGAGATTGCGTGTCTGGTAAAGATGTCCGTCCTCGGTCGAATCGCCCCACGCCGCGATGCTGCTGCACGAATACGGCATGAGCAGCGGCAGGCAATGGATATGTTGAATCAGGCGCACGGGCTGGCCGCTACCTTCCGCCAGACCGACCAACTGCTGCTGCACACGGGCGTCCGTGTAGCCCGCGGTCGTGGCCCATGCCAGGTCGAGCGTCTCGTCCGTGACCTTGAGCTCCTGCTTGAAACCGGCGACGACCGCCGGCGCCAACTGCTGGATTTCGTCGCGCATCAAACGACCCAGTTGCCAGCCCATCTGGTAGGGCGTGCCACGCACCACAATGACCGGCACCCTGGCCACTCCGTTGGTCAGCGTGATGCGATGGCCGGCGCCGCCGGGATCCCGGCTGGTCAAGGCCGTCGCGGCGGACGGTGCTCCACCGCTCCGAAGCGCGGCGTCCTTGGCCGACTCGGCCGCCGTTGAGGAATGATCGCCGAGTGTCAGCAGCAACGAGACCAGCAGCAGGGAAGGTTTCATCGTGAGCGAGAATGTGTCCAGCCGGACGAAGTTTGCCAAGCCTCTTCGTGGCCTGGCCTGAACCGTCGCCAGTTGTGGCCCGACCGACTCCACGTCCCTGCTGTGCGGATGGGTGGACCTCGAGAGGGTCGTGCGTTCCGCCCGGGATTGTCCGGGAACGCCGCGCGGGCGGGCGCGTCGGGCTTCTTCAACTCGATGACCACCCGCGGCAGGCCGTTGACGCAACTCACGCCGCCTGCACGTAAAGGTATTTCTGGAAGCCCGCGAACACTTTCCCGATCTCTGCCGGTTGGCCGAGGTCGGCTACGGCGTCGGCGATCGAATCGTGATACTTGAGTCGTAGCAAGGGCGTCAGTTTTTCCTGCTCCAGTTCCTCAACGCCGACCGTGATGTAGTGCTGAAGGACAAAATCCAGAAACGCCTGCTGTTTGGCGCCGAACTGCGTGTTGATGTAAACGCGCGCATGCGCGGCGCGGACCTCCCGTGTGAGCGGCGCTTTGGAATACGCCACATGAGTCAGCACGTCGAACAGGTCGCTCGCCTCGGCATCAATGATCTTCTGCATCTCCGCAAGTTGTTCGTGTCCGAATCCCTTTTCCGCCAGCCCCTGCAGCAGCTTCTTCCGCGTGTCGGGCGCGCTCCAGATCGCGCGCAGTTCCTCTTCGTTGTGGAAAAACTCCGGCAGCCTGCCGAAGAGCAATTCCATGAACTGCTGCGCGCTCATGGGTGTGCCGTCGGGATGCCAGAAGCTCGTGCAGGTCATGTGCTGGATGTTCCGCTCCTTGCCGTCCGCCAGTTTAACCTTGGCTTTCTTCCGGCAGACACACGGACGCTGCCCGCACTTCGGACATGGCTCTGGTGGGCAAACGCACGGTGACTGGCCGCAGACCGGACAAGGCTTGGGCGGCGGCTTCACGCACACGCACGGAGATTGGCCGCAGTTCTGGCAGATCTCCGGTTCAATTGGTTCACCGTCCCATTCAGGATCGAGGAAGTGTTGGTGCGCCTTCACGAAGTCATAAATCGTGAAGTAATCCTTCCCCTCGAATAGCCGCGTGCCGCGCCCGATGATCTGCTTGAACTCGATCATCGAGTTGACCGGCCGCATCAGCACGATGTTGCGGATGTTGCGGGCGTCCACACCG
>Ga0194113_10007511_pt1 | contig 13577 bp, 7 predicted proteins | sample TA2MahC200mmetaG_FD_146193 | JGI IMG/M metagenome (GOLD analysis project Ga0194113, IMG submission 146193) | Freshwater microbial communities from Lake Tanganyika, Tanzania - TA2015017 Mahale Deep Cast 200m | ecosystem: Environmental > Aquatic > Freshwater > Lake | place: Tanzania: Lake...
GGTGGCAGGGCGAGGGCAACGTGTGCGAACCGCGGCCAGTACGGGCCCGCGTGCGGGAACCGGTGATTCCCTCGCGCGTCGATTGGACGGAACCAACCGGTCGGATGATCCTGTCGGACATCTACGCGAGCCGGCACATGGCGGGCGTCGCGCGGGGAGAGATCAAGAAGCTGCTGCTGCTGGAGATACTCCCCAAGCCCGTGAATTTCAGTGGCGGCCCGGACCTCGTGTCGTGGCGTGGCACGTTCACGTTGGAGCGCGTGCTGGGCACCGTGCCGGTGGAGGAGGACGGTTCCGCGAATTTCGAGGTGCCCGCGTGCCGGCCCGTATTCTTCGTGGCGTTGGACAAGGACGACATGTCCGTCAAGCGGATGCACAGCTTCACGACGGTCATGCCGGGCGAGGCGGTCGGCTGCGTGGGGTGTCACGAGCCGCGGACGCGGACTCCCGCGATGCACCCGCCGACCGACCTGCGGGCCTTGCGGCGACCGCCGAGCCGCATCGAGCCGTTCGCGGGGCTTCCGGAAGTGCTCGACTTCACCCGCGACATCCAACCGATTCTCGACAGGCACTGTGTCGAGTGTCATCAATATGGCAGGCGGGAAGGTCAGGTGCTGCTCGCCGGTGATCTGGGCTACGAGTGGTCTCACAGTTTCTTCAGCCTCTTCGCGCAGCTGCAGGTGGCCGACGGAAGGAACGGCTTGGGAAACTACGCGCCGCGGACGATTGGCAGTGCGGCCAGTCCCCTGCTCGCCAAGCTTGATGAACGCCACTACGGTGTGCGCGTGTCGCCCGATGAGTGGCGCATGGTGTGGCTGTGGATTGAGAGCGGCGCGGCGTACGCCGGCAGCTATGCGGGTTTGCGGAACGCGGAGGATCAGGCAGTTGCCTACGGTGCGCGGGCGAGCGTCTTTCAAGAAGTCGCCGACCTGCTGCACCGTCGATGTTCCGAATGCCACACGCTGGGCAGCTCCCGCGACGACCAGGGAATCCGTCCGCTGCCATTCGATCCCAAGATGGAGAACAACAGCCGAAAGGCGTCGCGTCCCACCGGCTGGTACGAGCGCGTGGTCTTCGCGGACGACCCGGTGGCGCGGTTCAGCAGCCACATCCTGCTCAACTTCTCGCGCCCCGCTCTGTCACCGTTACTGCTCGGGCCGCTGGACAAGGAAGCCGGCGGGTACGGGAGCTGCGGAGCCGTCTTTTCCGGCACCGACGACCCCGACTACCGCCGATTGCTGGCGAGCATTGAGACGGCGAAGACCCGGCTCGACGCCAAGCCCCGCTACGGCACGCCCGGCTTCCTGCCGAATCGGCAATACGTCCGCGAAATGATCCGCTACGGGATCCTGCCGCCTTCGTTCGACCTGACAAGGGACGCCATCAACGTTTTCGAGACGGATGAGACGTACTGGAGGACCTTCTGGCACGCGCCGCCCGCAGCCGAAAGGGGCATTTCACGTGTCGGAAGATCCAAATAACGTTCTCGGCAGAAGCATGACGTGGGGGCGACACAAGGGTGAAACCGGGTCATTGTGGCCGTAGTCCCGCACGCTGCGATAACCTGACGTGCCGGGCTCGCGATGCACGACAATCCGGCGACTGCGGCAATCGACCACCCAGTAATCCTGAACGCCGGCGACGGCGTACAAATCAGCCTTCTCGCCCAAATCGTACGCCAGGCTGGTCTCGGCCACTTCGACCACCAGAAAGACATCCTTGACCGTCGGGCGAGCCCGGTTGTAGTCTCCTTGGCGCACCCAGGTGAGGTCGGGTTGCGGCACGCTCTCCGGTTCCGCCAATCCCAGCGACTGCTGAACGCGAATCAGCAGAGAGCCATCATCGACGTGGCGAAAACTCCATTGCACAAGCCGGTCCACCGCCGACTCATGCTCCGGTCCGATGGGCGTCATGTTGCGAATTTCTCCCGCGATGAACTCGACCCTCCGTCCGGAATCGAAGACACCGGCGTGAAGCATGCGGTTGTATTCCGCGACGGTCAACCGGGCAGCCGTGCTCATGGGATCGGGGATCTCGACGATAACTTTGGAGTTTCTTCCGAGGCCACGCGACTCTCATTCTAAGACGGCCCTCGCCCGCGATCAATCGAACGGAGCCGACGCGCGCACAGTACACGCGATCTTGGAGGACGGGCACTCCTGCCCCTCCGCGCTGCCGGGACGGGCAAGAGTGCCCGTCTTACATCGACTGGATTTGCCCCTCCGCGTTGTCGGGATGGGCAAGAGTGCCCGTCTTACATCGACTGGATTTGCCCCTCCGCACTGTCGGGACGGGCAAGAGTGCCCGTCTTACATCGACTGGATTTGCCCCTCCGCGTTGTCGGGATGGACGCGAGTTCCCGCCCTACGCGCCTGCCTGATTGGAGCGGCGATGGGAAAGCGTACAATGGTCGCTGCTGTGGCCAGGTTGGTTTCTCAAACTCGCACCAAGCGGAGGATCGAGCCATGACAGTAACGGTGACGCGGACGGACGTGTGGGCAGCCAGCATTGCGGATCAAGCGGGCGGTTTGGCCGGGAAACTGACGCCGTTGGCCGATGCGGGCGCGCAGTTGGAGTTCGTGATTTCGCGGCGCGCGCCGGAAAAGCCGGGCACGGGCGTGGTCTTCGTCGCACCGTTAAAGGGTGCGGCGCAGCTGAAAGCGGCCAAGGCGGCCGGCTTTGAAAAGAAGGCCAACATGCACTCGCTGCGGATTGAGGGCCCCGACAAGCCGGGACTGGGCGCGAAACTGACGAGCGCGCTGGCCCAGGCAGGAATCAACCTGCGGGGGCTTTCCGCCGCGGCACTCGGCAAGCGGTACGTTATGTACCTGGCCCTGGACACCGCCGCGGATGCGTCCAAGGCGATGCGCGTCTTGAAAGGACTCTGAACGACAACCGCGCGAAGGCAGCCCGCGGGCAATGGCGCGCGGCAGACGTAGGCCCGCCCGCTGGAAGCTGCACGCCACGTCAATCCGGCCGGCTCACGCTGGCGGCTCGCCAATGGCGCGAAAGCGGAGTCCGGTCGGGCACGCAAACGTCGCGGGCGGGACGGCACGGCGTCCGTCCCGCCCGCATGAGCGATCCTTGCCCGAACCTAAGGCGATTGCGTCTTCGCCTGGTCGAGGAGTTTCTGGGCCCGGGCTTTCAGCGGATCGCCGATGCCCGAGTCCAAGACCTTCTGCATGGACTCGGCGACGGCCTGCGGCTGGTCGGCCACGAGTTTGGCGGCGATGGCAACGGCGGCATTGGCCGCCGCGTCGCGGAGCGCCGGGTCGCTTAGTCGATTCATGGCTTCCGCGAGCGTCTGCGTCGAGGGGATGCGGATCAGCACTTCCAGGGCAAGCTGCCGCTCTTCATCGCGGAGGGCGGCGGCCATGGCCGACTGGTACATGGCCAACCGCTGGGCGTCCGGCACGACGAACTGGCGCGCGATGCGGAGGTATCCACGCAGCGCCCGGATCTTGACACTGTTGTCCGCCGCGCCGCGGGCCATGTGGAGCAGGGCCGGGGCCGCATCGGGGTTCATCCAGTCGCCCAACTGCTGGGCGGCGGCAGCCTGGATCCGCGCGTCCGGTGACTTCGCGGCGTCGACGATCGCGGCCAACGCCTGCGTGCCGCCGATAGCTCCCAGCGATTCCATCAGCTTGCATTTCACCGGCGTGGCCGCCCGCTTCATCGCGGCTGCCAACGGAACCGCGCACGCGTCCCGGTCGGGCATTCGGCCGGCGGCCGCTTTCAACGCATCGCCGGCCATCGCCAGTTCCTCTGGCGTCTTGGCCTGCACCGTGCGGTCGATCAACCAGGGCAGTCCGTCGAAATCGATCGTGTCGCCCAGCGACATGAAGGCTGCCGCGCGGACGGCGCCGTCCGCATCGTCGGCGGCCTTGAGCAACGCGGGCACTGCGGCTGAAATGCCGCGCCGGCCGGCCAGCTCGATCAACAGCAGCCGCGTCTTCCCATCGGCCTTGCCCAGGCGCGCGGCAAGGTCGGCGTTCACCTCGGGCCCGGGCATGTCCTCCAACGCGGCGACGGCCGCGGCCGCCAGGTCGGCGTCCGATTCACCGGCGGCAGTCAGCAGCACGGCCACGCAGGACGCGTCACCCTGTTGCCGCATCGCCCGGATCGCCGCGCCGCGCACGCTCGTCGAGCCACGCTCGGCAGCCTGAACGAGAAGACGCATCGGCGGCCGGTCCTGGCGGTCCATCAGCGCGAGCATCAGCAGCGCCTGCCGTTCCGGAGCGATTCGTTCGAGTTCGGCGACCAGGGCGTCGGTCGCCTCGCGGCCCGGCAGTTCGCGGGCTACCCACAGGCCCAGGTCGAATCGCGACTGCTCGTCCGACTTCAGCAGCTCCAGCAACTCGGGAATGCCGCCGGCCTTGCGGGCGAGGATCGCGCCGCGCGTCGCTTCGAGCACGCGCTGCGGGGGTACCTTGGCGCCCCGGATGGCATCGAACAGGCGAAGGGCTGTGGCAGCGTCACCCGCCCGATCACTTCGCTCGGCGCACACGAGGCATCCTTCGGCAACTGCCGACCGCACCGCTGGCGGCGCGTCGGCCATGGCGGGGCCGGTGAGATATTGTTCGAGCACGCGGGCCGCGGCACCGTCTCCGATCCGGCCGAGCGCCACGGCGGCGGCCGCGGCAACCTCCGCATCCGCGCCGGTCAGTTTCTGCGCGAGGACATCCACCGCCCGCGCGTCGCGGCGCATGCCGATCGAGTTGACGACGCCCACCAACAGCCGGCCCCGCAGCTGCGAGGCGGCCTGGCGCAACGCCTCGTCGGCGGCCGAATCGGGGATCGCCTCCAGGGCGATGCGCGCCCAGGCGGCCAGGTGCTCGTCGGTCAGCAGGGCGGCGAGCGCGGGTACGGCCGCTTTATCGCCGCACCGCATCAGGTGCTTGCAGGTAATCGCCTTGTCTGCCGGCGTCGCGTCCGGTGATTCCAGGATGGCGATCAGCTTCTTCTGTTTCTCCGCCTGAGTCTCGTCGGCACCGGCCGGGCCGATCAGCGGGATGGCGAGGATCGAGAGTGCCGCGGCGAGGCAGGCGGCTTTTCGCGCGAAATATCGACACATGATGTCAGTTCTCCGTGAATGGCAAATGGTGGATTCTGAATCGGCTTGATGTTCTCACTTTCAACACGCGCGGACGACGCTCACGGTTTGCAGACGGGCACTCGTGCCCGTCCCAGTAGCTTTCTTTTATTTTCGGACGGGCAGGAGTGCCCGTCCTACGCTGGTAAGGTGCCGGTTCCCGTGGCGAAGCACGATCACATCCGCCAGGGTTCGCGGAGTGCCTCGCCGCGCAGCCGATTCGCCTCGTCATCATCGATGAAGACGTGATTCTCGGGATCGTATTTCAACGTGCGTTCGAGGAAGATGGCGATGTTGGCGGCGTGGCAGGCGATGTGCGAGTTGCAGGCCACATCGGCGTTCGCGACTGTCTGCCCGCGCGTCTTCACGCAGTCGAGGAAGTTGCGGACGTGGAAGGTGGCGGGGTAGCCGCCAATTTCCGCCACGCGCTTGCCGGCCAGGAGTGCGGGCGAGCTGACTTCCAACCGCCCGGAATCGCCGGCTTCGACCCAGCCGGTTTCCCCTTCGAACCGCACGGGACAGGAACCCAAGGGGAGCCAGCCGTCCTCGCGGATCACCAGCTTGGTTCCGGAGGCATACACGGCGGTGGAGCGATTGTCGGGCGTGCGCGGGTGATATTCGACCGGCGCGGTGTGATCGGCGTTGGCGGCCCACTGGCAAAGGTCCACGCAGTGCGACCCCCATTCCAGCACGCCGCCTCCGACCATGCCGCCGCCCTTCTCGAACTCGCCGCCCCGATTGGCGATCTCCTGGTTGTACGGGCGCCAGGCCGCGGGTCCCAGGTAGAGGTCCCACTGGATTTCGCTTTCCGGCGGTTGAGGCTGGGCGGGCAGCCAGCCGCTCGTCTTAACCGAGTTATCCCAGGGCGAAGGGTGGGCGTGCACGGCGGTGAGTTTGCCGAGTTTCCCGGTGCGGGCCAGATCGATGGCGAATACGAAGTGCGGCAGGCTCCGCCGCTGCGTCCCGGCCTGGAACACGCGTGCCGTGCGCCGGAACGTCTCGGCCAGCAGCAGGCTCTGCATGATGCTGCGCGTGCACGGCTTCTCGCAGTAGACGTCCTTGCCCGCCAGCGCGGCCAGCATCGAGGCCGACGCGTGCCAGTTCGGACCGGTGGCGATCAGCACGGCATCGATGTCGTTGCGGTCCAGCAAGTCGCGGAAGTCGATGTAGGTCGCACAGGAGGTGTTGCCGTACTTGGCGTCCGCGATCTTCTTGATCTCATCGCGCCGGTTCGCCTTCGCGTCGGCGATCGCCACGAATTGCACGTCGGGCTCGGGCAGAAAACAGCTGAGCACGTACGTGCCGCGATTTCCGAGTCCGATGCCGCCGAGCACGATCCGATCGTTGGCGGCCACGGCCCCTTCCCGGCCCAGGACCTTGGCGGACACGAATGTTGGCGCGGCCCACGCGGCTCCGGCCGCTGCCGCCACGGCGAGGAACTTGCGCCGGGAAACAGTCTTGCTCCTTGGAAACGGCATGGATGTCTCCTTCGAACGGAAATGCGGATGATCCCTGATGACAAACCCCGTTGGGTCCTCTACCTTCTTACGGTCCTGATTCTGCCATCGAATCGGACCGCCGTCAAACGCCCGACGTGCCGCCACTTCATTGTCCCCCCCCCAGAACAAGGCAAATGGTCATCATCGTCGACCGGATCGACGACGCGTTGATCGTGCGACAGAGCCCGTGCTGGCATAGGCACTTACGGGGCGGAGTTCGGTGCAGGCAAGTCGAGTTTGTGGGTCACGACCGGACGCGGCGCGGACGGGAGGTGCGGATCGTCCGATGCCCATTGGTCCTATCGGTACCACTTGTCCCATCCGCCATTCCGGCGTTTTCACGCGCCCGTTGGTTGCGGGGCGAAGCCTCGCCCGCATCTTCTCGCGTGTCCTGGGCGCCGCGCGCATGACCTATACACAACCCGCACCGATCAATAGAATCAGGACGGCCGTGAAACGACCTGACCGCGTCCCTCGCTCATTCAGCCGCATTCTCAGGGGCGGTTCGTTCGCCGTGGTGCTGGCGGTGTGCGGCTCGATTCAGCACGGGCCGCGCGAGGCGCAGATGGAACATACGATTCTCGAGAAGAAGCGATTGTCGGACCAGGTCACGATGATGCGCATTGCCGCACCGTTGATTGCGGAAGCGCGGAAGCCGGGGCAGTTCATCATTCTGCAAATCGACACGGATTTCGGCGAACGGATCCCGCTCACCATCGCCGATGCCGACGCGACCGAAGGATGGATCCGCATCATTTTCCAGTCGGTCGGCGGCACGACGATGAAGCTCGCGAACCTCCAGGAAGGCCAGGCAGTCGCGGCCGTGCTCGGCCCGCTCGGTCATCCCACGCACATCGAAAAGGTCGGGCATGCAGTCTGCGTGGGAGGCGGGATCGGCGTGGCTCCGCTCTTCCCCATCGCTCAAGCGCTCAAGCGGGCCGGCAACCGGCTCACGGTAATCATCGGCGCGCGGTCCAAGGGACTCGTGATCCTCGAGGAGGAGATGCGATCGATTGCCGACGAGCTGATCGTGGTGACCGACGACGGGACTTCCGGCCGCAAAGCGTTGGTGACCGAACCGCTCGAGGAACTCTGCGGGAGCGATCGCAAGCCTGATCTCGTGGTCGCGGTTGGCCCGCCGATCATGATGAAATACGCCTCGGCCACGACCAGGCCTTTCGGCATCCGGACGATGGTGAGCCTCAACACGATCATGATCGACGGCACAGGGATGTGCGGGGGCTGCCGAGTGACGGTGGGCGGCGAGATGAAGTTCGTGTGCGTGGACGGTCCCGAATTCGACGGGCACCAAGTGGACTTCGACAACATGATGCGGCGATTGCAGAGCTATCGGGCACAGGAAGACCGAGTTCGCCACGCGTGCCTCGCGGAGGCGGAGTCCGACGGACTCGCGAAGACGGAGTCCGACGGACTCGCGAAGACGGAGTCCGACGGACTCGCGAAGGAGGAGAAGTGAGTCACCGAAGACCGGCGGATTTGCGGGCGGAGGCGATCTCCATCCTCCGGCAGCTCAAAGGCAAGGAGAAACTGCGGGCCAAGGACCGGATTGCGATTCCGCAGCAGGACATGCCCAGCCAATCCCCGCATGTGCGGAACGCGAACATGTACGAAGTGACTCACGGTTACTTCGAGGAGCAGGCGCGCGTGGAGGCGGAACGCTGCCTGCAGTGCCGCGACGCTCCGTGCATCGACGGCTGCCCGGTGCGCATCGACATCCCGCGCTTCATCAGACACGTCACGGAAGGCGACTACGCGGCGAGCCTGGCGGTCATCAAGGAGACGAGCCTGCTGCCGGCCATCTGCGGACGCGTTTGCCCGCAGGAGAATCAGTGCCAGGAGTACTGTACCGTCGGCAAGTCGTTGAAGGACGTCTTCAAGAGCGTATCGATCGGTCGGATCGAGCGTTTCGTGGCGGACTGGGAGGCGGGCCTGCGCGGGCTGCGCGAGGACCAGTTGCACGCGGAGAACTCGCTGCCGCCGACCGCGGGCCAGACGTCGCGCGGCGATGCGGGATCGGCCGGCGATGCACTGGCGGGGCCAGGCGGTCCAACCCGCGCGCACGCCGCTGTCCCGCCGGTCAAACCGCGGACTGGCAAGAAGGTCGCGGTGATCGGCAGCGGACCGGCGAGCATCACGGTCGCGGCGGACGTGCGCCGCGAAGGCCACGACGTGACGATCTTCGAAGCGTTGCACAAGCCGGGCGGCGTCATGATCTACGGCATTCCCGAGTTCCGCTTGCCGAAGCGGATCGTGGAGAATGAACTGCGAATCCTGCAGGAGATGGGCGTGACGTTGCGCACGAACTTCCTCGTCGGCCAAACGCGATCGCTCCCGGATCTCCTGCAGAAGGACGGTTTCGACGCGGTGTTCGTGGGGACCGGTGCAGGACTGCCCCGGTTCGCGCGGATCCCGGGTGAAAACCTCGTGGGCGTCTTCTCGGCCAACGAGTTCCTCACGCGCAGCAACCTCATGAAGGCCTACGATCGCGACCGGGCCCATACGCCGATCTTCCATCCACGGCGCGTCGCGGTGCTCGGCGGTGGAAACGTCGCCATGGACGCCGCTCGCACCGCTGTCCGCATCGGCGCGGAGAAGGTCTACGTGATCTACCGCCGCGGCCGCGTGGAGATGCCGGCCCGCGCCGAAGAAGTCGACCACGCGGAGGAAGAGGGTGTGGAGTTCCTGCTCCTGAAAAACCCGACGCGCATCCTCGGCGACCAAAACGAACACGTTGTCGGCATCGAAGTGCTCGATTACGAACTGGGCGAACCCGACGATTCGGGCCGACGCCGACCGGTCCCCATCAAGGGTACCGAAAGCGTGATCGACCTGGACACCGTGATCGTCTCCATCGGCAATGATTCCAACCCGCTCATCACCCGCACGACCCCGGACCTTGCAGCCAATAAATGGGGCAACATCTTGGCCGATGAGACGGGCAAGACGAGCATGGACAGGGTCTACGCTGGCGGTGACATTGTTCTGGGCGCCGCCACCGTCATCCTTGCGATGGGCGCCGGCCGCAAAGCCGCCGCCGCCATTAACCAGATGCTCGCCCAAGAAGTCCCTCCGTCAACGGACCGTTGACCCCCCCGCGCGCCGGCCCCCACGAGCTCGCCTCGTGGGTCCGCCAGTCTCGCCAGCTACGGCCGCCCGGCGCCGCCCCGCGCGCCGGCCCCCGCGCGCCGGCCCCCACGAGCTCGCCTCGTGGGTCCGCCAGTCTCGCCAGCTACAGTAGGACGACGAAACGAGAATTCCAATGTTCGAAATCCGGTTTCAAAACACTTTGCCACCAAAGCGGTGTTTTGATAGAATGCTCCCTGTGCCAGAAGCGGCTCTCCAGCCTCCACGTTTCCCGCAAACCTGACATCCCGCCGAATTTGAAGTCAACGTGAAACGTCGGGCCGCAGGTCGCTCGGCTTGTTTTGTCGCGAACAGGTCTGCCGCCCCAGGCTGACAGCGTCTGGCTGGCTGTTTTTCCTTCTCCCCGTTTGGGCAGCAAGACGCTGGACTTGAACGTGTTGCTCAACCGCGAAATAGATCGTGATTCCCGCACCTACTGCAAAGGGATGCCTGAACCCATGGCTATGCTGAGGACCTTGGTGATTTCAGCGGCAGTCGCTCTGGTGTGGTTGGTCGGCGGCTTGCCGCGGGGTTGGGGGGCCGAAGCGCCGGACGGATCGACGCCTACGATCGATCAACGTGCATCGGCGGACAAGGAGGACCCGCCGGGCAAGGGCGTTGCTGAAGGCGCGCAGCAGTCTGGCGGCGAGAGCGCGCGAACGGAGAGGAAAGCGGCACGGGCTCAAGAGGCCGAGAAGCGCAAGATGCAGGGTCGCGGCGCCGGCAGGCGGAAACCTGCCACGGAGGACTTGGACGCGACCGGCCACGAGCTGTCCGCGTCGAATACGGCCACTCCGCTGACGGAAGGCGTGTCCGCGGGCGAAGAGACTCCGCCGGGCGATGACGAGGCCGCTGACGCGGCTGCAGAGGGCGTAGGCCAGGCGAGCATTTTCGAGAGCCCCGCGGCGATCGAGGCCAACACGGAAATCGACAAGCTCGTGTTCGCCAAATTGACGCCGTTGGGCATCCAACCGGTCCTCTGCTCGGACGCCGTGTTCATCCGTCGTGCCTATGTCGACGTCATCGGCACGCTGCCGACGGCGGACGAGGTCCGAGAGTTCCTCGCGGACCCGGACGCGCAGAACAAACGTGCCGCGTTGGTGGATCGGCTTTTGCAGCGGCGCGAGTTCGCGGACTACTGGTCGATGAAATGGGCGGACGTGCTGCGGATCAAGGCGGAGTTCCCCGTGAATCTCTGGCCGAATGCCGCCCAGGCCTATCATCGGTGGGTTCGCGCGTCGATCGCCGAGAACAAGCCGTATGACCAGTTCGTGCGCGAAATGCTGACATCCAGCGGCAGCAATTTCCGCGTCGGCCAAGTGAATTTCTACCGCGCCGTGCAGAACAGAACCCCGGAGGGTATTGCCAACGCCGTGGCTCTGGCGTTCATGGGCGCGCGAAGCGACAAGTGGCCTCCCGACCGGTTGGCCGGCATGGCCGTGTTTTTCTCTCAGATCGGGTACAAGCCGACCAGCGAATGGAAGGAAGAATCCGTCTTCTGGGACCCGCTCAAGACCACTGCGGTGCCCGGAAACAGCGCTCCCGGAACGGCCACGGTGGGCGTGCCCGTGCAGCCTGCCGTGGATCAACCTCAATCGCCGCCCGAAACGCCGGCTGCGCAGGAACCGCTGGTGGCCACGTTTCCGGACGGGACCACGATGCAGTTGCCCGCCGACCGGGATCCGCGCGAGGTCTTCGCCGATTGGCTGATCTCGTCGGAGAATCCGTATTTCGCCAAGAGCATCGTCAACCGCGTCTGGGCGTGGTTCCTCGGTCGCGGCATCATTCACGAGCCGGACGACATTCGCGAGGACAATCCGGCGAGCAATCCGGCGAGCAATCCGGCGAGCAATCCGGAGTTGTTGGCGTATCTGGAGCGGGAGTTCGTCGCTGGCGGCTACGACCTCAAACAGCTCTATCGACTGATTCTGAACTCCGCCACCTATCAGTTTTCCTCGGTGCCGCGATTCCCGAGTCCGGAGGCGAAGGCCCAGTTTGCGAGCTATCCGCTGCGGCGGCTGGAGGCGGAGGTCCTGATCGACGCGGTCAACATGATCACTGGCACGTCGGACCTGTACACCAGCCCAATCCCGGAACCGTTCACCTACATTCCGCGTGACATGCCGGCGATTGCCGTGGCTGACGGCAGCATCACCAGTCCGTTCCTGGCGTTGTTCGGGCGGTCCGCAAGGGCGACGGGGATGGAGAACGAGCGGTCGAACAAGCTGGGCGCGGCCCAGTGGCTGCACATGCTCAACTCCGGGCACATCCAGGACAAGCTGGAGCAGAGCCCGAAGTTGCGGGCTATCCTCGCGTCCGGCAACTCGCGGGACAAGATCGTCGAGGAGCTGTACTTGACGATTCTCTCGCGGCCGCCCACGCAGGAGGAGATGCGGATTGTCGAGGAGTACGTCAGTCCCGCATCCGGGAGAGGCGAGCGTTCCAGAAAGGTGGCGGCCGCGAATGTGCGCACCGCCGCGATTGACATCGCCTGGTCACTGATCAACAGCACCGAGTTTCTTCACCGGCACTGACAGGTGGGTGATATCGGTCGACGATGCTGAACGACGGGTTCCTTCACGAAATGAAAGGGAAGGGAACAGAGCAGATGAACACGCACACCAACTCCGAGCAGGGTCTGGGAACGGCGATTTCGCGGCGCGAAGCGCTGCGGCTGGGGATCTGCGGTGCCGCGGGCCTCGTGGCCGCCGACCGTCTGGGGCGAGTCGCCGTGGGTGACGCGCCGCAGCCAACGCCGGCGGCCTCGGCCGACGCCAAGGCGAAATCCGTGATTCAAATCTTTTTGTGGGGCGGCATGTCGCACAACGACACGTGGGATCCCAAGCCGGAAGCGGGCAGCGAGTACATGGGCGAGTTCAAGGACGTGATCGCCACGAACGTGCCCGGCATCCAACTCGGCGGCCTGTTCACCCAACTGGCCAAGAACGCCGACAAGTTCTCGCTGATTCGCAGCATGACGCACGGCATCAACGGGCATGAAACGGCGGCGTACCTCATGCAGACCGGGCACTCGCAGGGCGAACGGCTGTCTTACCCGAGCGTCGGAGCCATCTTCTCGCTGTTCAAGAGTCCCGATTACAAGGGGATGCTCCCGCCGTACGTCGTGCTGACCCGCGCCCAGGGTCGGTTTTCCGAGGAAGGGTTCCTGGGACCGATGTTCAAACCGTTTGCCACCGGCGGTGATCCGAATGCCGCGCGATTCGAGGTGGAGGGGATTGTCGCGCGGGGCATCACGGACGATCGGCAGCGAGCACGCCGCGAACTGCTCGCCAAGATGGACACGATGAACAAGGTCATGGACGGCAGCCATGAGCTGACGGAAGCGCAGAAGGCCAAGGACGAGGCGTACGAGTTGATCCTGGGGTCCGGCAAGGACGTGTTCGATCTCTCCAAGGAAACGACCGAGTTGCGGGATCGTTACGGCCGTCACACGTTCGGGCAGGAATGCCTCGTGGCACGCCGGCTGGTCGAAGCAGGCGTTCCGTACATCGTCATCAACTACCCGGGAGGCTGGGACACTCACAGCAACCACTTCACGACGATGCGCCGGCAGGCACCGCAACTGGATCAGGGCTTGGCCATGCTGCTTCAGGACCTGCAGGACCGCGGACTGCTGGAAAGCACGCTGGTGTGGTGTTGCGGCGAGTTCGGCCGCGGCCCGAAGGTGGACTGGCAGCCGCCGTGGAACGGCGGCCGCAACCACTACGGGAAAGTGTTCACGGTCTTGGTCGCGGGAGGCGGGTTCAAGGGCGGGCAAATCGTCGGCGCGTCCGATGCGAAGGCCGAGGAGGTGCAGGATAGGCCGGTCTATCCCGTGGACC
>Ga0194113_10007517_pt1 | contig 13568 bp, 7 predicted proteins | sample TA2MahC200mmetaG_FD_146193 | JGI IMG/M metagenome (GOLD analysis project Ga0194113, IMG submission 146193) | Freshwater microbial communities from Lake Tanganyika, Tanzania - TA2015017 Mahale Deep Cast 200m | ecosystem: Environmental > Aquatic > Freshwater > Lake | place: Tanzania: Lake...
CACGACCCGCACTATGTCGGTAGACAGGCAGATCAGGGCCAGTGGCCCAACTGCCGACAGTTCCGTTGCTGTTAATTGGAGCATAGTAGAATTTATTAGCAGGGTTAACCCAGTCGCTTCTGGTATCCATGATTGCGTAGAGATATCCCCGATAGGCAAAAGCGTAGTATGGGCGTCCATAGGGAAGAGAAGTCGTAGAAGTCCATGTACCGATGCTGCCGTTACTATTGATATTAGCATAGTATACGGCACTGGAGTAACCGTCACTACATGCACTTCCCACTAAGTAAACCTTGTCATTATAAAAGACTGTTTCATTTTTAGAGACACAAGATTTAGGTAGTGAATTAGTATTATTGGTCCAGCTACCTATGGTGCCGTTAGAGTTGATTGGGGCATAGTAAATATTATTAAGGTACGATGAGCCAGTGTAGCCACCAAAAGAATAAAGATAGTTATTATAGGCGAAGACTCCACTTCCCCTTAATACCTGTGGTAACGAAGTAGTAGTATTCCATGTGCCTCCAATAGTGCCGTTGCTGTTTATGGTATTGTAGTATACTGAAGAAAGAGTAGTGTTGCTTGAGGTGAGTCCGCCGACAAGGTAGATGTAGCCTTTGTAGGCGACCACACCCATCTCTCTTTCAGCATAAGGTAAAGTAGTAGTAGTGCTCCATGTTCCTACCGGTCCAGTCCCAGTGTCTCCAGTCCCACCGATTGAGGAAGACTTGGAAAGATAGAGCGTCCCACCACCGGAATTAACATAGAGGTATCTTGGGGTTCCCGAAAATTTAATCGTTGATTCGCCCAAAAGATCAAGGGTGCCTGTGTTGGCAATGGTCAGATTACCAGGAATAGTGATCTGTTCATTGTAAACAGCACATGATGTGCTTAGGTTATAATTGCCACTTGAAGAAAGGGCGCAGGGATGACAGGGTGGAATCGGGGTATCAAAGTTGGTCCGGGGGGTATTGGATATGCGTATCTCGTCTATTGTTCCAACAAAATAATAACCACCACCAGAATATTTACCAAAATAGACGGCATTCGTATTGGAATCGAGATTGCCGGTACAGGAAGCACTTATCGTTGTAGGACTTCCATTGAGATAAAATTTCAAAGTACCGCTAGAGTATGACATAGCCACATGTTGCCATTGGTTGGGAGTAATACTCGGACCTCCATACCAATAAGTCGTGCCACCACATCTTATGGAAGCAACGAGAGTTGGGATGTTGTTATGATAAAAATTCCATTGACTATTTTTATTAAATATATACCTATCTTGCGAGGTGTTGGTTGGATAAATCCAAGTATCAAGAGTAAAATTATTTACCAAATTATTAAGGGTAGTTGAAGAGGCGTAAAGATAGGTAGAGTCACTGGAGATAGCATATCCGTAGCCAAACTTGCCACTACTGGTGTAAGCAGCTCCATAAGCCGTACAATTAATACCATTGGATGAACTATCAGTGCAGTTTTGCTCAAGATGATAAAGAAGAGTAGTATTGGAATCATTACACCATGCCGCACTGGCTATGTTATCAGCCACTTTTTTCTGCTCAGCATATTCAAAGATAAGTTCGTGTTTTCCTGCTATCAATACTTCATTTACCAACCGTGCTGTAGAGTTACATCTCCAGTTGTTAACAACAATTCTCTCGCCAACATCGTCTGGTTTTACCTCTGAATCGCCACAATAAAGACCTTTAAATTTCAGCACCTGCCCGAATTTGCTTTTTTCATCGGTGCTGATGGTCAGTTTGTGTGAACCTGATGTTTGAAAACGAACCTCCCAATCAGCGCCTATATTTGGAGTGCTTTGCGGATTCAGAATATTAAGATAGTCGCTACAATGGTCAACTTTGTTGTAGTGCTGTTTAAACCAATTTTCAAACTCGCTTTCATAAATTTCCCGACAGTCCTTGGTGAGAGGATTTTGGACTAAGATCTTTTGACCGGTTTTTATACTGTTTGAGTCATCAATATTATTTTTGATTTCTTTTGATGATGAAGCGTGTTTCAGCGGATCAATCGGTTTCTGTTCCAGCGCTTGTGCCTTTACCTCGGTGGAAGTATTTATTGGATGTTTAAATAGGGAAGGACTTTTGCTAATTCTATAGACAACACAGAATGACAAGATGAAGGAGAAAAGAAATAAAGATGACAATTTAATGTATCTTGTGGTTTTCATTTTTCTGACTCCTCCACCGTCCGAGGAGTCCCGCCCAAAGCTACGCAGTTGCTGGCGAGCCACCTCGGAGGTGTCTTTAAGTCATTACTGCACTCTAATAACCAGCCTTGAATTGCCCGAATCCCAGTAGATCTGAGCATTTTGCATTTGTATCGTTGTGTCGAAATAGGTGGTAGCCCCGCGAATATAGTTTGAATATGCCCCGCTTCCTGTATTGTATCCAAAATGTGTAAAGTTATCGCCTTGGCCTGATGCATTTGCATAAATCCTAACGTTTGAACTGCCAGTTCCACGAGAGTTATCACCAACAGCAAAATTACCAATTACCTCAAGTTTAGAGTTAGGACTCGTGGTCCCGATGCCGACGTTGCCGTTTTGGATTATGCGAACTTTTTCGCTAATATCACCAACAGAGTTGCCATTATTAGTGAAGAATGCGATGTACCCATTATAGCCAGCACCAGTCCAGCCGCCAGATATCTTTGCAGGATTCCAATTGTCACTACCACGTTTCCAATCAATGGAAGTTCCGCCAGCGGCACTCATATCATTTGAAAATCTAAGATTGCCAAACACATTCAATTTCTCCCCCGGTCCCGTCGTCCCGATGCCGACGGAGCCATCATTAGTGACTATGAGCTTTGTGTTATTATCCTTTCTTAAATCAAGAAGATTACCAGTGCCAGTAGTATTACCGATGATTACCGGACCGGTACTAGAACTATTCGTGTTTTGAGCCCAAAGTGCATAGGAGTTATCGCCAGCTCCATTCTCAGCTAATAGTCTACCAGAACTGATATGTATATTACCCGAGACCACATGGAGTTTAGAATCAGGCCCCGTCGTCCCGATGCCGACGTTGCCGTTTACAGCAAGAGTGGCTGTTGTACTCGGATTATCCATGGTGGCTTTATTATAGGAAACCCCAAGTTTAACAGGAAAAGCATAATTCCCTCCACCTGTGTTACTGCCAAAGTCACCGGAGGAAACATAGGAGGAGCTAAGAGGAGAAGTGCTACTTTGGGTAAGATTGGTGCCGAATTTGACATTGTCGACATATAACTTGGCATTGGCATTTGAGGCATTACCATAGTGTTGGATAAAGATCCGAGCTAAAGTACAGGATTTGGTTCCTGGACAGGGGGTGCCGGAAGGAGCAGTAATTGATGTCCCTGTAGAGTTGGGGTAAGTCGCCCACGAAGAAGAATTTAGAGGATTAGCACTGTGGATAGAAGTTTTAGAGGTACCAGCAGAGTAGGATAAATCGGTGGCATCACCGGCATAAAAAGCTATTTCTACCGCAACGCTGGTCAAGGCAGCGTCTGATTTAAGGTCTACAAATCCTGTATAGGTAGTACCTGGTTGGACGTCAAATGGAGCGGAGGCAATTGAAGCTTTCACTGTTCCACCTGTATCAGTAGAGCCTGTATAGAAAGAAAGCGAGGCCGATCCTCCATAGGTAGTAGTTTCTCTGAAATAACGGCATGATGAGCAAGCAGCTACGGCACTTTGTGTCCATTGGAAAGCTAGAGGTTGGGTCGAGGTGCAAGCGGTACCAGATGTTATATCAGTTTTATCCTCAAACCCACTATTGGGGACCAGATTACCTCCTCCAGTTAAAGATGATCGCATAGGTACATTGAGATATCCTGAGGAGAAATCAAGACGCATTTTTAGCTCACCAGTCTGGCTATTTTTGATAAAAAATCCATTGCTATCGATACCGTAGGTAACAGGAGCGGTGGTAGGGGCTTGGGCAAAGACAGAGAAGGGCCGCCAGATGAGGGAGATGAGGAAGATGAGGGAGATGAGGAATAATTTGAAACGGGCAGATGGTTTCATGGTTAATTCCATAGTAGAATAGAAGTAAAGAGTTTGTCAAGGAGATAAATTTTTCAGATATTGATTGAAATTTATAGATATTTGTAGAGATGGATGGAAAGAAATCGATGAAAATTAAAGAAACTTGTGGAAATTTTTGGAAATTTGTAGTAACGTTTTAATATGGCGAAATATGTTTTATTGAAGGACTTAAAAGTGTATCAGCTTGCTAGAGAATTATCAAAACTGGCATGGAAAATATATAAAGAATTAGAATGGAAGGTAAAGAAAATTATGGGCGATCAATTCTTGGAGTCGACTGACTCTATAGGAGCCAATATTGCTGAAGGATATAATCGTCATCATTTTCTAGATAGAATCAAATTCTACTATAATGCCAGAGCTTCTTTGAGTGAAGCTAGGAATCATTGGCTCGAATTATTGTATGAAAGGGAGTTTGCTCGACCAGAAGATTACAAGATTTACAATAATATCGCTGATAGATTATCGATAAAACTAAACAACTTCATCCAAAGTACTTACAAATCTAAGGAGAAGCAATCAGTTTCTATCAATCTCAATGAATCTCTATAAATTTCTTCACTTCTTCATTTTCCTCCTTTTCTTCTTTTAAACCACATGAAGAGGGAAAAATTCAAAGTAATCTTCCTCGTCAAACCATGCGCATTTGAAATGGAAAAGACGAAGGGTTGTCAGCCGGCTTAAAGCTAAAGCATAGAGAGTAAGCTGGTTAACTGGTTTCTCTTTTTTGGCAGATGGTTTGTAGTCCAGAATATGAATGCAGCCGTTGCGGATTTGAATAAGATCGATATGGCCGGTGATGACCTGCTCTTCAGTTCCTTCACCTCGCAGGAGTCGAGGTCGTTGCCTCGCCACCTCCGAGGTGTCTTTTCTCTTATTACAATGTACCGCATTTTTTGGGCAATTGTAAAGGAGGTTAGACTGGAGGAGAGAGACAGTCGAAATTTTGGGTTTGGCGGATATTGGAGCGCAAAACAACAGATTATCAGGCTTAAGATTATATTGAGGCGCAGAAACCAGAATTATGCCCCGGATTTAATGGGGGAAATGTCTCGAATTTTGGGGATTTGGGGAGAGAAGAAAGAATCCGGGAAACGGAGAGATTATCCAAGCATCAGTTTACTGGGATAGATTTCTCTTTTGAAAGGGTCAATCATCAAACCAAAACTTTCCAGAGTGGTTAGGCCCAAAAGGGGACTGTCATCTTTTTCTCCCAAGACTGCCGCCACCGGCAATTCTCTTCCCTGGAAGTTAATGATTACTCCGCCAATGGGACGTTTAATAGTGCGTCCGTCAGCCAAAGAAAAACTTTGCTCATAGGCAGGCTTTAGGCCTAACTTTTTAACTAAAGAGGAGGGTAAAACAGTGTAATGCGCTCCGCTGTCAACCAAAAAGTCTCCCTCGGCTTGTTTTTTTGGATTAAAAGGATTTTTTACGACTAATTTTACTTTGGTGATTCCCATTTTTTTATTATAGCACAAATCCTTAAGTTTTAGCTGCGACGAGTAGGATTCCTTTGGCATTCTTTCCACAGGATCCACACAAGAATTCAAAGGAGCCGGAAGAGACGGCTTGAAACTCAATGAGTTTCGTTTCTCCTTTGTTGGCTTGGGTTTTTAATCCTAAGGAAGGAAGGGCAAGGTCGTATTTCTTGTCGGCAGCGGAAAAACTGATTCTGACAATGTCATATTGATCGGCGGTGATTTTTTCACTGGAGAGTTGCCCATTTTTAGCCGTAATTTCAAAGGTGCGGATTTCTCTAACCGTAACTTGGCCGGTTCCACTGCCGGAGGTAGACGGAGACTGAACTTTTCCCCGGGAAAGGTATGATGATTTGCCGGAAATAATATCAAGAATCGATTTAAAAGGAGAGGCGATGGGCGCGGATTTAAGACGACTGAAATAGAGGTAGGAGAGGAGGGTGGAGGAAAGAAGAATAAAAAGAAAAATAAGGATGATAAGTAATTTTGACTGCTTCTTTGCAATTTTGTGAGTCATAGAATTTTGATATTATTTGAAATTATTTTAATTGTTCCCTTTTCAATTATTATCATCTACGCAGTTTATTAATCAGCGGATCTTCACTCGCAGACAAAAATTTTCTTGATCGCAAGGTATCAAGATTCCACAACAGCGTTATTTATGTTAATTTTTTCTGTATTATCAATATTTCTTCTGTTTCTAAACTTGATATACGAATCCATATGCGATCTACGCAAATTTTGTCTTGCTGCGTGAAGATCTCAGACAGACTCTTTGAGTTAATTGAATCTATGAAATTTTTAAGGACCTTAATAAAAGAATAAGACTATTGAGTATTCATTGTCAAGCTCTAAAGTTGGATTGTCAGAAAGCCACAAGTCATCTGGGGATTGGTACAGTGATCTTTGCAATAAAAAACAAACCGGCCAAGGCTAGATGCCTGAAACTGGACAGATTTCTTTTCATCTTGAGGAATGGTGAGATAAAGCCCAAAGTCCGGCAGAAAGAAATCATAAACATGATCCTTGGCAGAGATATTGATGGTCACAATCTGATTTATCCGGGCAGTAAGCTGTTTTGGGGAAAAGACATCTGCGTCGCCAGCCAGTTCCAGGGTAACCGTGGGGGATTTGTTGGTTGCCTCTCTGGTAGGAGCTGTTTCTTCCGGGCTGACCGCAAGACATTGGAGGAAAGCAGGAGTAGGAGTGGTTTGAATGATATTGGCAAAAGTACCCGAGGTTTGGGTTGGTTGGGGAGTTGGGCTGCTGAGATTAGAGATTGCAGTTATTGGAGAGGTAACCAGATTAAAACCGCCGCTATTTTTAGGCAAAAAAGGAGTAGCAGGCTGCAAGTTTTCCCGGGCGCTGGTTTGAGTTTTAGGCTGTCTTTGTTCTGGGCGGGAAAAGTAAAAAAAGGAGAGAAGAAAGGAGGTGGTCAGCAAAATAATAAAAGAAGGGAGGGCCAAGTGGGAGAATAGAGGAGCGGTTAATTGTTTGCCAGCAACATTACCGTAAGGTTGATTGTTGATTGCTGGTTGTTGTGCTTGAGCAATAGCAGCATCCTGGTTGCTTGTTGGCGGTTGGGTATTGGCGGATGGAGGAGAGGCTGGTGAGGGTGATGAGGAGGATGGGGAAGTTGTAGGTTGTTGGTTGTGGGTAGTGGGTTGTGGACTCGAACCGAGCGGAACCGAAGTGTTGTTAGCAATTGATGATTGGTTGCTAGCTGTCGATTGTTGGTTATCCATACAAATAAAAGTATAAAAGAAGAGGTGAGAGGAGTCAAATTTTTGCCAATATCCTCTTTTTGCTTGCAGGCAAAATTTTCTTGTTCGCAATATTGGGAGATTCCAGATCTGTTCTATCCAGAGAGTCGTTTTCTTTCCATAAACACTACTTTATTATTAAATGACTTTAAAGTCATAAGTGCGATCTGTGAAAATTTTGTCTTGCTGCGCAAATTATCTTACGATTTATCGAAATTTCTATTTTCTCGCATCATCCACTCTTTATTATAGCCATGATAGTTTTACAATAATTTCTACTTGGATGGTTTCTGGCTTTTGGCTGAAGGGGTGGCTTCGGCAGAAGGAGCTTGCCCTGAGCCTGCCGAAGGGCTTGTTCCGAGCGAAGTCGAGGGAGTAGCTTCATTGGGTAGAAGAGATTTGACAGTTTGTAGATCTTTTTGCACTTTTTTATAATCTTCAGAGTCGGTTGGAGTAAGAGCTAAAGTACTTTGGAGTTCGGTGACAGCCGCCTGATAATTTTTTGTCTGTAGATAGAGATTGGCTAGATTGTAGTGAGCGTTGTTCCAATCGGGCTTGAGATCGATCGCTTGGGAAAAAAGAAGGTAGGCCTGATCAAGTTGGCCGGCAGATAAAAGCAATCCTCCGGCAGCAAGTTTTGGCTGGGGAGAGGTAGGATCAAGCCGCATTTGGGCACTTAGGGCATCGAGGGCGAGTTGTTCTGCATTTTTTACTCCTCCAATCATGGTTTGATAAACCTGAGCAAGCTGGGCATAGTTTTGGCTATTTTGAGGATTTAGGGTAGTAGCCTGCCGGGCGTAAGATACTGATTGCTGAAGCAAAGAAGAGATCTGTTGAGCAGAAGCGCTGGCGTTGGGTCCCTGAGAAAGAGATTTGGCAGACTCCAAAGATAGCTGACTGGCCAAAAGCAGGTTTCGTTCGGAGCGCTGATTTCGATTTACCGAGCTTACTGATTGATTATTTGCTTCAAACAAGTTTTGGGAGGAGACAGCCGCCAATGCCTTCCGATAGTAGATATCAGAAAGATAGATATTTCCCTGGAAGAAGAAAAGGAAGAGGACGATAAAAATTAATGGAATAATAAGATAAATTGCTAATTGCCGATTGTCAATTGTGAATTGCCTGGTTTCTTTTTTGGGGCAAGCCAGAGCCAGCAAAATTAAAGTAAGAGTAAAAAGCGCGACATTGGAAGGAAAAATTAGCTGGAGAAAGAGACCTGTTAAAAGTGCTGCAAAATAGGGAATTGAGTTTTTTTGAAAATTTGGGTTTTGAGGAAATAGAAAAGTCTTGATGATGATAAGAAGGAAAATAATTACGGCTGCTATTCCAGTTTCTGTAGCTAGAGTGAGAGGAAAGTTAGTTGAACTATAAGCAACTGCGTTCCATAGGGGTGTAGAATTTAGCACTGCTGGCTTTCCCAAAGTATAGGCAGAGACAAAATTGGCAGGACCGACACCCAAAAGAAAATTGGGAATATTTTTGTATGTTTCCATCATAATCGACCAACCAAATCGGAAAGGGATAAAAAGTGGTTTTTGGTCGGTGGCAAGATGAAAGGCGCAGAAGGTGAGAGCGGAAAGGATGAGGATGAAAATTACACCTTTCAGGAGTCGCTTCACCATGCACCGTCCGGCGCATGACTTCGCAACGCCTGGAAGGCGGCCGGATGGATCCCCGCCAGATGGGCGTCGAAGCAACATTACCCAATCAGCGCCAAGATAGACTGCTATGGGCAATAGGAAGGAAAAAGAAGGAAGGAGGCCGCCTAAGGGGGAGAGGTTGCTAATTACTAATTGTTTATTGTCAATAGTAAATTGCTGAATAAGAATAAAGAGTGAAACGAGAGAAGAGGAGAGAACAAGAAATTTGAGATTTGAAATTTGAGATTTGAAATTTATCTGGGTAAGGATAAAGAAAAGAAGAGTAGCGGCAAGAATAGTGCCCATGCCCATAGGATTGGTAAGAGACTCGATTTTATTAGGAGAGATAAAAAGAGTAGAGAAGATAAAAGCTATTAAAAGAGCTAATAGTAATAGATCAACAGGAGTTTTCACAAAGGTAATCTTTCTTTGAGTTATTACTTTAATAGTAAAGATTAGAAAGAGGAGAAGTGTTGAGAAAACAAGAAGAGTCTGTTTGTCTGAATCTATAAGAGTATTACCGATAGGGAGAAAATAGATAGGAAGAAAAAAGAGAAATAAGGAAATGAATAAATTAATAATCCGTTGAAACATAGGCAGGAAGTTAGATTTAATTTCTAATTTCTAATGACTAATATAATTTTTATAATAGTTGTAATTTATTACGAGAAATGAAGTATGTCAAGTAACAAAAATTGAGTGAAGAAGCGAGGATAATTAGTTCTTCTCGACGTTGGCTTTAAATCCTTCACGCCAAGGGAATCCTTCGGGATGAATCCCTCCGGGCTACCCCTGGTGTGTTATATCAGGAGCCATTGCTGGGCGGTCGGTCTTTGGAAATTGTCTCTTTTGGAGTTGCTACTCGTTCTTCCAAGTTTTAAGTTTTAAGTTGTCCTTCGATATACTCAGGATCCTGAGCTTGTCGAACGGATAGTTTTGCATTTAGAGATTTGAGTTTTGATTTTCAATCAGGTCGGTCTCCAAAATTGATACTCTCGGCTTTGCTTTACTTGTTGTAAGTTCTTAACTTGTTACATGATATTAATTTATGATCCACCAATTAAATTTGGCATCATAAGGGATAGAGGCATCAAGAGCGACTTTGAAGTAGGAGCCCGGTTTTTTGTCGGCAATAAATAGGGTGCGGTTTTGGGTAGGCGAGGTGGGGGTGATATATATTAATGTATCACCGGCAATATTGGGATTAAAGATTACCAGTTCCTGATATCCAGCCGGAAGGACGGCTTCGCCGGCCGAAGCACTAGTGCGCAGGCCGGGAGCATTAATGCCGTTTTGCAGGAAGTTGTCAGCGGCAGTCAAAGTGTCGGAGACGGAAGAATCGTTGATCTCCAGATTATCTATGGATAAATTGTCGAATTGACCAGCTTGGGCTTGCAGCTTGCCGGAAAAAGTAGCGCTTCCACCGCTATCAATAGACACTGCAGGAGTCTGGGAAGCTCCGCGAATAAGGAGTTGTCCGAAACTACCGAGACGGGTGTCGGTGCTAATTCCTCCACCATCCGAGGAGTCCCGCCCAAAGCTACGCAGTTGCTGGCGGGCCACCTCGGAGGTGTCTTCGGCTTCTTGTCGACCCAAAACGAGGTCCGACCTCGTAATGGGGGCTTGTGGGTGCGATAAGTCAATAGTTATATCTCCACTATAAGATCTAATTTCATCCGTCACCACACCTCCTTTGGCAATCAGGGTACCTTCAACTGTAAGATTTCCGCTTTTATCAACAAGCATTTTTCCACCCATAATATCTGTCATATTAAGGGCAGAAAGATAGAGTGTATCTGCCAGAGAGGCGATTTTGTTGTTTTCAATAACAATCGATCCGTCAACTAAAAGCTGACCGGAGACAGTTGTATCGGCCAATGAGGCGGGACCAACTATTCTCAATTGCTCACCTTCCAGGAGTCCATTCGTCCCAGCCACGTTTGACGGTGGCGGCCACCTGGAAGGCGTTTCGGATTCACTTGATGGAGCTAGCCGAGGTGTATTTAGGGCTATCTGTTGCGTGAGTCGTAGACTTGTTGTCGTATCCAGAGGAGAGGTTTGGGCAATGGCAGCTGAAGAGGTGGAAATAAAGTTCTGTATCCTGGCATGCAGGGAGGATGAAGTGGAAAGGAAGTCAGAGAGTCTGTTAAGGAGCGCAGATACGGAGGCATCAGTTGATTGATCCTCCTGGAAGGTGGCAGGATGGACTCCTTCCAGATGGTCCTCTGTCTTAGCACTCTGGCTGGAAGTCTGATAATTAGCACTTTGACTTGCAGACTGATAGACAGATGTATCAATCGTGGGTGTTGGAGTGATAGACAATTGTAAATTGTCTGTTTGGGCGGAGATAGTTGACGGCTCAATTGCTTCATTATTCAATAGCGCTTGATCACTCCACCTCGGAGGAGTCATGGCTTCACTAGCGTTCAGCCTGCCACCATTCGAGGTGTCTTTAGCGCCTGTTACTTGTTCACCAGTATTTGATTGTTGTTGATCTGCGATGATAGAAGGAGTCGGTAATTCTACTGTCGGGGTAGGCGAGAGAGTAGCAATTTTTTCTTGAAGGCTCTCATATTTCCCCAATAATTCTCCGAAGGAAGATTGTAGATGACGGAGCTCACCGGACTCAATTTTGTCGGCATAAAGAGTGCCGGAAATGGTAGTATCACCTTTTACAGATAAGCCGCTTAAGCCGCTTAAGCCGCTTACATGGAGTTGACCAGAGAAAGAAGCATTGCCGGAAGCATCAATTGAGGCAATAGTTTGATCGGCTGCGTTTTGGATGAGGAGTTGGCCAAAGGAGTTTTCTGATTCCTTTATACCGGGGGAATCCCCGCTGAGCGGGGCTGCCCCCGGTGTGTCTTTAGTACCTCTTAGTTTTATGACGATATCCTGATTGTCTGCTAAAGGCGAGATAAGGCCGGTTTCCAGCTGGGCTATTTTTGCTTTGTTGGCCGAGACATCGTTGAGGTTGGCCGAACCTGTGACAGTAAGATCTTTGGTAATAAGTTGTTCTGTTTCCACAACAGGGGAGAGGAGTTTCGTATTGAGTATTAAGTATTGTGTATTAAGTATATCGGAAGAGAGAGTGTCGATTTGGGCCGAAGCCAGGCGTGCAGTGTCGGCGATAAGGTCTTGTGTTTTGGTGAGGCCGGTTTGTAATTGGGCTAGAGTGGCTTGTGAGAAAGCGGCTACTTTTTCTATCTTTTCACCGGTTTGACTAACAAGCTGATATGCTTTGGTGAAATTGTCAGCTGTTGGCTGCTGCAGGAAATCTGATAAATAGGCTGTTGAAGAAGCAGAATTGCCTGAAAGTTCTGCTATTTTAATTTGAGGTTTTTGAACGATGTTGCCGTTGCTATCGAGCTCAGCGCTTATTGAGGCGATTTGAGCTTGTTGCTCCTGGATGGCTTTAATAAGCACCGGGACAAGATTAATGTAATGCATGCCAAGATAATGGTCGGGATCATCGCCAACGTTGACTACCTCCGGAATAAGAGGCTGGACTTCTTGTGCAATAAGACCAAGTTGGGTTCCCTGCTCGGGATGGTCTTTCCAGGTGTAAGAGACTGGTCTAAGGTTTAGGATGTCTTTTAATCCATATTTTAAAAGATCGATATTATCTTTCAGGCGGATATCCGAAGGGGCGGTGACGTTGAAGGTATAGACGGTGTTATACCCCAGAGTGCTGGAGCCGATATTGTAGGTATTGTTGGCAGTCGGCCCGATGTTGCCTGCAACTTCCAGTTTAAAGTTGGCGGGATTGTTGGTGCCGATACCAACGTTGCCGGCATTAATATAAGAGGGAGCAGCATTAGACGCATTAAACTCAATAGCAAGTGTTGTGCCCGCGCGAATATCCAAGACATAGGGTGTTGAGCCGGTTGTTTCTCCTATCTCTATCAGACCACTATCAGCTAATAACTGGAGATTAGGATTGGTACCTGCGCCTGTCGATGCCGCTTTAATACTCATCCTGGCCGTACTAGCATTGTCACCCATGGATATATGATAATAGTCACCTGCTACATTACCAAAAGCCACATCCAATTTTGTAGCTGGAGTGGTCGTTCCTATGCCGACGTTGCCTGTGAAGAACGCATTGCCAGTGGGACCTTCAAAATATATCTCGGCTGAGGTAGTGGCTCTTCTGTTGGTAGGTCCGTCCAATTCGACACCCAAAGCAAGCGATTGATTAGTTGAATCAAGATAGGGATAGAGTAGGCCGCACCAGCCGTTGGGTCCGGCACAATTTTTATCTTCCCAGAAAAGAGATGTTCCTTCAGGCCCGACTGGACCGGTAGCACCTGTGGATCCGGTGGGACCTGCCATGCCTGTTGCTCCGGTGGCTCCTGTTGGTCCAGCTCCTCCGGTGGCTCCGGTTGCACCGGTGGGACCTTGACCGCCTGTAGCTCCTGTAGCTCCTGTAGGTCCTGTAGGTCCTTGACCTCCTGTGGCTCCTGTGGCGCCTGTACTTCCTGTAGGTCCTCTATCACCTGTTGCTCCGGTACTACCAGTTGGTCCTCTGTCTCCTGTGGTTCCTGTTGCGCCGGTTGGTCCTCTGGAACCAGTTGCTCCAGTTGCACCTGTACTACCAGTTGGTCCTCTGTCTCCTGTTGCGCCTGTT
>Ga0194113_10007518_pt1 | contig 13567 bp, 11 predicted proteins | sample TA2MahC200mmetaG_FD_146193 | JGI IMG/M metagenome (GOLD analysis project Ga0194113, IMG submission 146193) | Freshwater microbial communities from Lake Tanganyika, Tanzania - TA2015017 Mahale Deep Cast 200m | ecosystem: Environmental > Aquatic > Freshwater > Lake | place: Tanzania: Lake...
CCCTTGTGCCCCCCTGGTCAGTGTGTCATTATGTCTCTGAACATCAAACGCAGTCCATTATGGAGATGTTACGATGCCTGAGGTTGAGCGAATAAAAAATCGGCGAGCCATTGAGGCTCTTCGTGCCGGCGTCCCTAACCGGGATGCAGTATTAGCCTTGGGGAGCACCCAGCCCGATATCGAAAACAGATTCAGAGAACAACTTCAGGGCGTGGGGGGGCAGCTCCAGGGAATGTTGGTGCAGGGCGGCTTTGGGGCCGGCAAGTCCCACTTGCTTGAATCGCTTCAACAAACCGCATTGAGAGAAAATTTTGTGTGCAGTAAAATTGTTATAAGCAAAGAGACTCCATTATATGATCCAGCTAAATTGTATCGTGCAGCTGCGGAAGCCGCTGTTGTACCGAGAAGGATGGGTGATGCTCTTACAGAAATAATGACCAAAATGGATACCAATAGCCAGGCCTATGCCGATTTTTTTCAATGGGCCAACCGCAGTACTGACCTGAGTCAAATTTTCGCGGCAACCCTTTTCATATACGAGCGGATGCCGGGGGCCTATAACGGTGAGGTCCGTAATCGTATTACTCGTTTCTGGTCCGGTGACAGAATCGGGTTAAACGAAATAAGAAGATGGCTTAGAGATCTAAGAGAAAGAGTAACATTTAACCTAAGTAATGTCCCACCGAAGGAGCTTGCCCTGCAGAGGTTCAAGTTTGCGGCGCGTCTTATGATGGCTGCTGGTTATGCAGGTTGGGTTTTATTTATCGATGAGCTCGAGCTAATCGGGCGTTATTCTCTTTTACAACGGGCTAAGTCTTATGCCGAACTGGCCAGATGGATGGGAAGACTCGAAGGATGGAATTCCATTGGGCTTACATCCGTATTTTCAATTACTGATGATTTTGCTCGTGAAGTACTGGAAGACAGAAACGACTTGGAGAGGGTCCCTGGAAGGATAAGGGCCAGGGGAACAGAAGCGGACCTTCTGTGGGCAAGCCAGGCTGAACGAGGCATGCGAGTCATCGAGCGGGAGGCAATTCCACTGGCATCTCCCGACGACTCTTTGCTCCAGGCTGTTTATGGCAATGTCAAATATATCTATGATCATGCATACAACAAGAGTTCACCGGACGTAACGGGAGTTGAGAAAACCATCACTACCCGTATGCGTCATTATGTGAAGGGGTGGATTACAGAATGGGACCTGAAGCGCAAGTATCCGGATTATGAGCCCATAATAAAGGGAGAGGACTTGGGACCGGGTTATTCAGAGGACAGGGACCTGCAAATTGCTCCTGAGGGGGAAAGCGAGGAGTAACCCAATGCCCATTCCCTATCGAAATGCAGACGAACTGGAGGAATTGGGCGCCGCCGGCTATCTCAAGATCGAGTCATTATCCGCAGGTTCTGGTTTTTTGGGCGCACTCTTCTTGATCAATGCCCGGGGTGAGCCCATCGAGTTCACCTACAACCGCATCGAGACCCCCCATACCTTTCTTTGGCGGCAAGATGACATTTGTCGGCATGCCGCCAGGAAACTTACGGCCTCGCTACTCTCTCTCTGCCCCAGAACGCCCCGCCTGATACTTTGTCTGGCTGAAGAGGTGGGCAGTGAACTTTTCTGCCAGGACATTCAGGTGGCGATACCGGTTTGCCGCATTGCTCCTGCCATCAAAGCAGTCTCTTACTCGGGGGCCGAGATTCAGGATACCATAGAATCTGCCGAACCGATGAATCTATTTTGGTATCCCAGTAAACCGCACGAAGAATCTATAGAGTACAGGCTTCTTCGCGAATTGACTTACCGGGGACTGGTGACAGAGCCCTTCAGCAGAGCAACCATCGGGTTAAAAGAGGTCTCTGGCTTAGAGGTTGGCGAGGTAACATGAAAGAAGAAGCCGAATGGTGGCGAGAGACCAATGCAGATCGGGTGCCGCGGGCGCGGTGGTTGGGAATTTTTCGCCGCCAGGTGCGAATGAGGGAAAGCTCTGTCAGGAAATTAACCATTCCTGCCGTAAAACTTTTTGGACCTCACAATTTAGGGTTCTTGGAGAGAGAGCGCCTCGCAGCGCCACAATACCTGATTTTAGAACCATTTCTAAAAAACCCTAAAAATCTATTGGAATTCCAATCTTTATCTACAGAGGTTAATAGTGGCACCATTGCTCTGGCAGAAGTCTTATTAACGGATGAAACAATAGCTACCTTGTCTTCCCGAAGAACAAAAGGTGAACCCAGAGATTTCAACAAGGAGATGTCTCGGGAATCCGAAACTGAGCTTTCCTTGGCCAAGCGCCTTGCCTATTTGCTGCAACCGCCTACGGACCTTCTCCTTTCCGTCACCGGCCCTTTGGAGTGGCCTCGACCATTGTTTGAATACCAAATGGAAGGAATTAAAGCCCTGCTGTCGCATGAGGCACTCCTCCTCGCCGATGACATGGGACTGGGAAAAACCGTCCAGGCAATTGGCGCCCTTAGGATTCTAACCCTTCAGCGTCTAATCGAGTCAAGTTTAATAATTGTCCCAGCCGGGCTCATCAGCCAATGGCGTCGGGAACTGCGCTTTTGGGCTCCTGAGCTGCGAGTTTCAACAGTTCACGGACCGGTAACGGACCGATCATGGCAGTGGATTACACCAGCGCATGTGTATATTACCAGTTATGAAACTCTTCGCGCCGACTTCACGGAAAATCCTCAATCACCACCCCGCCGCCGGACCTGGGACGTGGTTATCCTCGATGAAGCACAGAAAATCAAGAACAGGGATGTGGAGGTCAGCAGAAAGTGCAAACAACTCTTACGGCGGCGGGCCTGGGTCCTGACCGGCACTCCCCTGGAAAACAGGGTGGACGACCTCGCTTCTATCCTTGAATTTGTCACGCCCCTTAAAGAAGGTGAACCCCCTTTAAGACTTAGCCTTGGTCCATCTCTTCGAGAAAGACACCAAGAACTACAACTCCGCCGTAAGAAGGCGGATGTGCTGCCCCATCTCCCCCCCAAAATTATCAGCCAAATTGTGCTTCCCCTCTGTGGTTCCCAGCTTCAAAGCTATGAGCGAGCCGAAAAGGAAGGCATCGTTCAACTACAGGAACGCGGTGAAGCTGTCCGCATAGAAAACGTTTTAGAGCTAATCTTGAAATTAAAGCAAATTTGCAACTTCTGCCCCACGACTGGACAATCGGCTAAACTTCAAGATGTCAGTGAGCGCCTGCGAACTCTTGAATCTGAGGGACATCGCGCTCTAATATTTTCACAGTTCACTGACGAAAAACATGGCGCCAGGGCAATTGTCACCAGACTCCGATCGTCGCAGCCGTTACTTTATACTGGTGACCTTTCCGCTTTTGAAAAGGAGGTTATAATTAAAGAATTTAAAGAAAATAAATCACATAAGGCTTTGATACTTTCATTACGCGCTGGAGGACAGGGGTTAAATTTGCAAGATGCATCGTATGTCTTTCATTTCGACCGATGGTGGAATCCTGCGGTTGAGCGACAGGCGGAGGACCGAGCTCATCGTCTCGGTCAAACTTTTCCCGTTCATGTATATCGGTACGTACTTGAAGGCACTTTAGAAGAGCGGATCGATAATATTCTGAGAGAAAAACAACTTCTTTTTGATGAACTGGTCGACGATGTATCCATAGATTTAAAGTCCTTACTATCTAGCGAAGAACTTTTTGGCCTGTTCGGTTTAAAGCCGCCTGAGCATGCGAAAACCCCTCGGCAGCCAGAGAGATTCTCAACAAACTTCACAGAAATGAGCGGTATCGAGTTCGAAGAGTATGTAAAGAAGCTGTTGGAGAGCAAAGGGTGGGAAGTGGAAGCAACTCCGCCGACCAGAGATGGGGGTGTGGATTTAATCGCGCGACGACATGACGAAATGGACTTAGAATCGGTTCTTTATGTACAATGTAAAAATCATGCTTATCCAGTTGGAGTGGATGTAGTCCGTGAACTGAATGGTGTACTACCGAGACAATTGCCCGGGACGCGGGGTGTATTGGTTTGTCCCAGCGGTTTTACGGCTGACACCATTGCCTTTGGCAGGGATCGTGGCATTGTGCTATGGGATCGGCACCACTTATTCGAACTCTTGAATGGATGATTATTCTTCCTAACTAGTGTTCATCCGGAAAGTCGTTTTGTTCCCTCTCCCTTGATGGGGGAGGGCTAGGGTGGGGGTGGAAAAAGGTAAATATGCCTACCGGTTGGTCGACTGATCCCCCTCCCCCCAACCCCCCATAAGCGCTAACTTAAGAAGACTTTTTGTGTGTTATTTAAAATGGAACCATCAATAATATCAATCAGTTGCAAATGCAAAAATGCATTAAGTTAGCGCCAATGCCCCAACCCACTCCCACCAGGGGAGGGGGAGTTTCCGGATTAGAACTATACACAGCGACATTAGTTTATGCGCATGAATCTTGCCTGCTTCCATCTTGTCATTCTGAGACGCCAGGGCCGGCGAAGAATCTCCTTTTTCATAAAGAGAAGAGACCCTTCGCCTGCGCCTCAGTGTGACAAAATGCAGTGATAGTAAAGAAAAAACCACTAATAATGCGCAATTATTTATGACGCTTTGTATAACTAGTTCTCATCCAGAAAGTCGTGATTTCAGGTTGGTGTTTTATACGCAGCGTCATTAATGTCTGAACATATGCCATGATAGCCTCTTTTTGTCATTCTGAGCCGCCCAGGCGGCGAAAAATCTCGAAATTACCAGTGATTAAGAGATGCCTCCCCTGCGGCTCAGGGTGACAACTGGGGCACTAAAAAAGAGCATTATGTCCAATTACTTATGACGTTATGTATAGCGTCGGCAGGGCATTTTCAGCCGGCGCTCGGGTTAATCAGGATCTATGAAAGCCAATTTGCCGGTTAGCGGGGCCTTGGCGCCTGATTTTCGCCTCTGCCGGGCAGACCTCTCCCCTGGCCGGAAAGCTTGGGAAAGGCCTGCCCTATTGAACCGGCAGCAACATCCCCAGAACCAGAACATTGTAAGACACCACGGCGCTCCAGACATACTGCCGGAAGCCAGGCCACCCCCACCGAATGCTTGCGGGCCTTGGGGGAAGAGGTGTCGTCCACCATCCACACCTCCGCCTCGGCCGGCAGGTCCACCATCTTCAGGGCCGGGCGTCGCCCCACCTCTTCCACGGCCCAGGGAGTCTGGCCCACGAACTGGGGCAAAGCCTGGACATCCGCCCCCGCCAGGCGCGCCGCCAAGGGTTCAATAGATTTCCGTTCACCATCGAGTAGCAATCCCTCCACGTAGACCCTGGCCCAATGACGCCGTTCTTTTCGACCCATGGGCTCCTGAAGGTCTTGAAGGAAACAGCTCAACCGACGCTCCAAGACCTTGAGTTGTTGGGCTTTCATGAGCGCATCTTGCGCTCAAAAATGGAATAATGTCAATAAAGACTTAACCTAGTAGTAAAAACCTATTACACATAAAAGACCAGACGGGGATCGACCGGTTCAACCTCACCTATAACCAGGCTTCCAATATCAAATTTTTCAGATGGCCTGAAGATTTTTATACGAACTTTTTCGGTTTATTCAAGAAATTTATTCAAACAGAGAACCAGGGCCTGGCCCCGGCTTGGTCCTTATAACAGCGTTCTGGTGTTGCGGAATAGAGTGTGAGGAAGGAGGCCGGGGGCGGTGACCCCTTGGCCCCCTCCCCCGCAGCAACCGTCTGCCGGAACCTTAGTTGACCACCCCCCGCAGTCCTTCCAACACCTGTGGGATGATGTCGGACCAGCCCAGGGGCATGAAGTGGATGCCCTGGACCATGGGCCCCATCTGTCGGGCCAGGCGCAGGGTGATCTCCGCGGCCTTGGCCTTGAGGCCCCCCTGGGGGGCGCTCTCCAGCTCCTTGATAAGGGACTCGGGCACGGTGATGCCGGAGACGTGTTCGTTCATGTATTTCGCCATCTTGGGCGATTTGATCACCACCAGGCCGTATTGTATAGGAACGCTGAAGGATTCCACCCGGCGGGCGAAGGTTTCAAAGAGCTTGGGGTCGTACACCGCCTGGGTCTGGAAGAATTCCGCCCCCTGTTCGATCTTCTTTTCCATCTTCAGGAGCTGCAAATCCAGGGGCTCAAAGCCGGGGTTGACCACCGCGCCCAGGGCCAGGTTGGTGGGCTGGGTGAGGGCGTTGCCCACCATGTCCCGGCCTTGATTCAGCCCCCGGGCGATGCGCAGAAGCTGCACCGAATCCACGTCGAAGACGGCCTTGGCGGCCACGTGGTCGCCCAGCTTGATATGGTCCCCGGTGAGGCACAACACGTTGTCGATACCCAGGGTGCAGGCGCTCATGAGGTCGCTCTGCAGGGCGATGCGGTTCCGGTCCCGGCAGGTGAGCTGGTAGATGGGCTCCAGGCCGTACTGCTTCAACAGCAGACTGGCCGCCAGGGAGCCCAGGCGCATCACCGCGCTCTGGTTGTCCGTGACGTTCACTGCATGCACATAATCCTTGATGTTCAGCGCCTCCTGGATAAACTCCGGGGGCGGGCCGCCGTTCACCCGGCTGCAGCCTTTCACCGGCCCCACTTCGCTGGTGATGACGAATTTGCCCTGACGAAAGAGTTCCGTGAGCTTCATGCCACCCTCCCTTCCTTGAAGAGCAAGGTCCGGGGACGGGCGGCCTTGCCGTAGTCCTTGGGCTCCAGGTATTTTTTCAGGCGATCCAGTTCCCCCAGGGCCGCCAGGCGGCTGTAGATCAGCACCCAGGCGCAGTCCCGCTCCGGGTCCACCTCGCACTTGCCGTGCTCCGCGCCGCCGCAGGGCCCGTTGAGCAGACTCTTGGCGCAGCGGGTCACCGGGCAGATGCCGCCGGTTTCGTTCAGGATGCACTCGCCGCAGTCGGAGCACTCCTCCATGGCCATGCTGCCCGGCACCACGGTGTCCATGTGGCCCACGGAGTTGAGGCCCACCTTGACGGGTTTGGTGAGGCCGAACTGTTCCGTCAGGTGGCGGGTGATCTGCACCGCGCCGCCGCAGCCCAGCACCATCAGGGCGTCGGCCTGCTGCATCTGCTCCGTCAGCGGCTCCAGCGCCGGCTTGGCCTTGGCCACATTGCAGGTGCGCTCCGGGGTGACTTCCAGGATCACCTCCAATCCGTTTTGCTTCAGTTCCTGGGCCAGCGCGGCCACCTCGTCGGCGCCGCCCGTCAGACAAATCTTGGCGCAGCCGTCGCAGCCCACCAGCGCCACCCGACGGTGGCCCTCCAGGGCCGCCAACACTTCCGCCAAAGGCTTCTTGGTCGTGGCGATCATGCGTTCCTCCTTGATCTTTCTCCTTCGACAATCGACGTGGAGATCTTCCCTTAATTCACCATAGATTAAAACCAAATTCTTCCGGTCCACACAATACGCGCAAATAACCGCGCCGGGGCGGGAAACCTTCTTCACAGGGCATTTCTGTGCAAAGAAGCTGCCAACATGGTCGAGGACAGCATCCTCTTCATTTTTTTGAATTTCTTGGAAAAATTCCCTTGCCCTTCGTTAATTACTCCTTTAACATTCGTTTACATAATGTTAATCCATGCCTGGAAAACTTTGTTGTAGGGGAGGCCACCCAGGGGCGCAACCCCTTACCTTCTTCCTTGCAGAAACCTTTATCCAAGGCAAACGGGAGGTGCGGACAGGCATGCGAGTCCCTGAGCGGGAACGGTACTGGGAAACGGTGGTGGAAAACTTAGCCGACGGGCTCATGATTGTGGACCCGGAAGGCAAGATCGTCTATGCCAACCAGTCATTGGAAGAGATCACCGGCTACGCCCGGGAGGAATTGGTGGGACAGTCCTGTCAGCTCCTGAAGTGCGACACCTGCCGGGGGCTGAGGCCCCGGAGTCCGGACAAGCGCTGCGACCTGTTCACCCGGGGCTCCTTTAAACGCATCAAATGCGTCCTGATCCGCAAGGACGGTCGCCCCCTGCCCTTTCTCAAAAATGCCAGCGTCATCCGGGATGGGAGCGGGCGCATCGTCGGCGGGGTGGAAACCTTCACCGACCTCACCGAGATTCTGAGCAGAGACCAGGTGATCTCCTATCTGCGCCAGGAGTTGGATAAAAAAGCGGAGGGCTTCCACGGCCTCCTGGGACGCTCTCCGGCCATGCTCCAGCTTTTTGAATTATTGACCGGCGCGGCCCACTCCGACGCCCCGGTGGTCCTCTATGGCGAGAGCGGCACCGGCAAGGAACTGGCGGCCTCGGCCCTCCACCGCCTCAGTCCCCGGTCCCCGGGTCCTTTCATCCGGGTGAACAGCGCCGCCTTAAACGAATCGCTGTTGGAAAGCGAGCTCTTCGGACACGTCAAAGGGGCCTTCACCGGCGCGGACCGCAACCGCATGGGGCGGTTCGAGGCCTCCCATCGGGGCTCCATCTTCCTCGATGAAATCGGCGATATGCCCCTGTCCACCCAGGCCAAACTGCTCCGGGCGCTCCAGGAAAAGGTCATCGAAAAGGTGGGCGACCACCGCCCCATTCCCGTGGACGTGCGCATCATCACGGCCACCAACCAGGATCTGGAACGCCTCATGAAACAGGGGCGCTTCCGGGAGGACCTGTTTTTCCGCATCAATGTCATCCCCATCCATCTGCCCCCGTTAAGGGACCGCCGGGAAGACATCCCCTTTTTGGTGGACCACTTCATTGAGAAGAGCGCCTCCAAAATCCAGAAAAAGATCAACGGGTTGAGCCGCGCAGCCCTGGAGATGCTCATGAACTACTCCTGGCCCGGGAACGTCCGGGAACTCATCAATGTCATCGACTACGCCCTGGTGCTCTGTCCCGGCGGGCAGATCCAACCGGACCACCTGCCGGCGATGTTGCAGCGCCAGGGTCTCCGCCCCGCGGCCGGTCGGGAACGCCCGGGGGAGGGGTCGGGTGCGGACGAGCGGGAGATGCTCCTCCAGGCCCTTTCCCAGGCCGGCGGCCGCAAAGCGGAAGCGGCGCGTCTTCTGGGCATCAGCCGGGTCACCCTGTGGAAGCGCCTCAAGACCCACAACCTGGAAGTGGCCCGGGTCATCCGCGGGGACGGCTTCTGACCCAGACAGGGGGCCCTCGCCTGCTCCGGAAAATGAAGGTGAAACCGGCATTGCCCCTTGCTGCGGGCTCGGGTGCGACCCGTCGGGGGCCGGCGCGTTTCCGGGCAGCAACCCCGGAACTGTGCTCCACCCGGCAAGAAGGGGAGACTTCGGCGCGAAATCTTTTGGCCTTGCGGGCCGAATTATGTTAAAAAAGGCACAATCAGGACAGGTAAAGCCATGACGACAGTGCGCACCCGCTTTTCCCCCAGCCCCACCGGCTCCCTGCATCTGGGAGGTGCGCACACCGCCCTGTTCAACTGGCTCTACGCCCGGCGGCACGGGGGCGTCTTTATCCTGCGCATCGAAGACACGGACAAAGAGCGCTCCCAAGAAAAATTCGTGGCGGAAATCCAGGAATCCCTCACCTGGCTGGGCCTCACCTGGGACGAAGGCCCCTACCGCCAGTCCCGGCGCCTGCATATCTATCAGGAGTACGTGGAGCGCCTCCTGGCCGCCGGGGCGGCCTATTATTGCGACTGTGACCCCGAAGAGCTGAAGGTCCGGCGGGAGACGATGCTGGCCCGGGGCGAGAAACCCCGCTACGACCGGCGCTGCCGGGAGCTGGGCCTGGGCCGCGGCCCCACCGCCGCGGTGCGTTTCAAGACCCCCCTCAGCGGCGCCACCCACTGGCGCGACCGCATCAAGGGGCCCATCGCCTTTGACCATGCCGAACTGGACGACCTGGTGATCATGCGGGCCGACGGCATCCCCACCTACAACTTCGCGGTGGTGGTGGACGACATCACCATGGCGGTGACCACCGTCATCCGGGGTGACGACCACGTGCCCAACACGCCGCGCCAGCTCCTCATCTATGAGGCCCTGGGGGTGGAGCCGCCCGAGTTCGCCCACATGCCCCTGATGCTGGGCCAGGACCGGGCCAAACTCAGCAAGCGCCACGGCGCCCTGCCCGTCCTGGAGTACCGCCGCCAGGGTTTTCTGCCCCACACCCTGAACAACTACCTGGCCCGGGTGGGCTGGTCCCACGGCGACCAGGAGATTTTTTCGCCCGAGGAACTGATCCGCTACTTCAGCCTGGAAAACGTGGGAAAATCCGCGGGCATTTTTGACATGGAAAAATTCCTGTGGCTCAACAGCCACTATCTGAAGGAAATGTCCCCCCTGGAGGTGGGGGGGAACCTGGCTTTCTACCTGGCCGCGGCCGAAGGGGGCCGGCCCGACCCCGGTTACTTCGCCCGGGTGGCGGCCACCCTGCAGGCCCGCTGCAAGACCCTGGCGGAAATGGCCCAGGCCGCGGCTTTTTATTTCCGCGACCCCCGGCCCTACGAGGCCCAGGCCGCGGCCAAGTTCCTGATTCCCGCAAACGTTGCCCTGCTGCGGGAAATCATGGGCCGCCTGGAGGCCCTGCCCGAGCTCACCGAAGCCGCGGTCAGCGGCATGCTGAAAGACGTGGCCGACGCGGCCGGCGTCAAGGTGGTGAACGTGGCCCAACCCGTGCGGGTGGCCCTGGCCGGCAAGACGGTGAGCCCCGGTTTGGGGGACGTCATCGCCATCCTGGGCCAGGAGGAAGTGGCCCGGCGGCTCCAGAACGCCATCCGGTTTATTGAAGAGAATTCAAGTCCCGATGAATCTGCGAGAAGAACCTGAGGAGGAAGCAACATGGCGCATCATGGAAACAATGCTTACCGGAAAAAGCAGGTCGTCCTGTGCATCCTGGTGTTCGTCTGCATCGGCATCGCCTTCTATGTGGGCACCGCCGCGGTGGCGGTGGGGGCCATCCTGGCGGCCTGCGCCATCTGCCTGTGGGCCGCCTCCATGGAGCCGGAGCGGGCCCCGGACGAACACCATCATCACTGATTTTTCAGGGTAATCAGGGGGAAGGGGGCGGCGGCCGGCGGCGCGGGCTTTCCAGCCGGCGGCAGCCCCGCCCCCCTCCCCCACCACAAAAACCCTCAGCCTGGGAGGAGCCCATGCGTATTGCGCTCATCGGGCAGGCGGCGTTCGGGGTGGACGCGCTCAAGGGTTTGCTGGAGCGCGGCCACAAGGTGGTGGGAGTCTTCTGTCCGCCGGATCGGGGGGAAAAGGCGGATCCCCTGAAGCAGGCGGCCCAGGCGGCGGGCGTGCCCGTCTTTCAACCCAAACGCATGAAGGACCCGGAGGCCCTGGAGCAGATGGTCTCCCTGGCGCCGGACCTGGCCGTCCTGGCCTTCGTCACCGACATCGTGCCGGGCAAGGTCCTGGCCGTGCCCAAGCTCGGCTCCATCTGCTATCACCCCTCCATCCTGCCCCGCTACCGGGGCGCCTCGGCCATCAATTGGGCCGTCATCAACGGCGAAGCCAAGACCGGCCTCACCATCTTCTGGGTGGACGAAGGCATCGACACCGGGGACATCCTCCTCCAGAAGGAGGTGGAGGTGGGCCCCGGCGAAACCACCGGGGAGGTCTATTTCAACAAGCTTTATCCTATGGGCGTGGCCGCGGTGGTGGAGGCGGTGGACCTCATCGCCCAGGGGAAGGCCCCCCGCATCCCCCAGGACCACTCCCTGGGCACCTACGACCCGCCCTGCGACGAGAAGGTGGCCGGCCTGGACTGGAACTGCCCGGCCCGGCAGGTGTTCAACTTTATCCGGGGCTGCGACCCCCAGCCCGGGGCCACCACCACCTTCCGGGGTGAAAAGGTGAAGCTATACAACGCCGCCTTCCTGGATGAGGCCCACACCGCCCAGCCCGGTGAGATTCTGGCGGTGACGGACCAAGGCCTCAAGGTGGCCGTCCCCGGCGCCGCCATTCTGGTCACCCGGTTTCGCACCAAGGAACTGGGCAAGGTGAAGGCCCCGGACTTCATCAAGGCCCGGGAGCCCAAGGCGGGGGAAAAATTCATTTGACAAAAATAATTGGTGATTTTAAGGTTTAACTTGACAGAAAATGTGTCGATAAATATTCTATAATTGGTTGGGAGGAATGCTTGCGCGCGTTCCGTTAGGGCATAAATCCCTTCCCAGCTACCAAGTCGGTGGGGAGGGCTGCATTATCGCGGTCCGCTGGGGTCCCAATCCCCGCCCTGCCGATTGACCCTTGAGTCTGTTCGGGGCTCAAGGGTTTTTTTTAAGGTTCCCTCATGTACCTCCTTTATCTGGATGATTCCGGTTCCGTTCCCAATAAGAATGAAAGATATTTTGTACTTGCCGGAGTTTGCGTTTTTGAGAGAAGAATTCATTGGGTGCAGGAACGTCTGGACAAATTAGCCGAGACAATCTATCCTGCCGACCCGAACGGAATCGAGTTTCATCCATCTGAGATTTTTTCAGGCCGAAAACCTCCTTGGAATTCTTTGAAACCTGATAGGCGAAAAGAAATCATTAAACAAGTACTACAATCTATTGATGCTGAGTACGAATCCACTGTTATTTTTGCTTGTGCTGTTCATAAAGGATCTTTTGTTGGTCAAGACCCAGTTCTTCTCGCTTTTGAGGATTTAGTCAGTAGATTTGACCTGCTTTTAAAAAGAAAATATAGTGTAGAAGGAGATTCACATAGGGGGCTCATAACGGCCTGTTTATCAAGATTGCTGTAATTTAACAATAGTAGTATGCAGGAACTTAACATCTTTCATCCTTAAAATTGTCTAACCGATCATTTCGGAGGCATCATGGGAAAATCCCCTCCGCCCGATGAGACAGTCCTGCTCTTCGAGTTAAAGAAAAGGTACCTGGCCGTAAATTTCATCGGCTTAGGCCTGATCTCTACAGTATTTCTTTATGCAGCTCTGGTGGAGTTGGTCAAGCGGGGCTATCTGCTGGGGCCGTTGGAGCAGCCTCTTCCCGCGTCCCTCTCCTCGCTGCTGTTTTCCGTCTTTCTGGCCCTGGCCGCGGTCATCTTCCTTTTTGCCCGCGTCCTGCATCGCCGGGTGGCGGCCAAAAACCCCCGGCTCCTGCCCCCCATCGCCATCGCCATCCTGGCGCTCTCGGAAATCCCGGCCGTTTTAGGTCTGGTGCTTTTTCTCCTGAGTCGCCAGTCCATATATTTTTACTCCCTCATGTGCGCCTCCCTGACCCTCTTCTATCTCTTTTTTCCACGCTACGACCAATGGGAGCAGATGGTCCTGGCTGACCAGAAAACCGGTGCGGAGTGAGACGTTATGAAGAACCGTGTCTGTTACCGGAAAATCGGTGCCCTATGAAACAGGTGGGCATATATTACCATCCTTCCTTCAGCCGCAAGAGTTACCTGACCGTCGGCAATCGGCTGCGGGACTTCCCCGAGGCCCTGGACGATCTCCTGAAGCTGCCCAACGTGAGCATGTTCCAGTGCCCCCGGGCTTCCGAGGAGCTCATCCTCAAGGTGCACGCCCGGGAAATGCCGGCCATGGTGGCTCGGGACGGCATGTGCAGCACCGCCTATGAATCCGTGGGCGGAGTGGTGGCGGCCATGGAGGCCCTGGCCCGAGGCGAGATCCAGCGGGCCTTCTGCTTCATCGGCGCCGGCGGCCACCACGCCGGCTACCGCC
>Ga0194113_10007523_pt1 | contig 13562 bp, 13 predicted proteins | sample TA2MahC200mmetaG_FD_146193 | JGI IMG/M metagenome (GOLD analysis project Ga0194113, IMG submission 146193) | Freshwater microbial communities from Lake Tanganyika, Tanzania - TA2015017 Mahale Deep Cast 200m | ecosystem: Environmental > Aquatic > Freshwater > Lake | place: Tanzania: Lake...
GAGAGGGAGTAGAGGAGGTCGCCGGGCCTAGTAACCATAACGCATTAAATCAGTTCCACTTTTCCCCCTCTCCCCCAATGGGGGAGAGGGCTGGGGTGAGGGGGAAGTATTCTTCTCTGAGCAAAAAAGGCGTGAGCTAATTTATCCACTGTTGCTCCACGTAGAGCGAGCCTCCTTTATTTGCAAGAACCTAACCGGACACTGCTGGGGGTAGGGGGGATTTTTCATCCTGGGGGTGAAACATTTTTGGCTCATGGACGTTTAGCCTGCGTCGGCACAGGCAAGGAAGCCTGTGCCACCTTTCGACTGCAACCTGGTCTCAGGCTTCCGGCAGGGGACCGGGGACCGCGTCATCGGCGCCGGCGACGCGGTTGCGGAGTTCAACTATGTGGCAAAATTTCAGGCGAGCACCGGCGGTCTTTCTCCTCATCGTCCTCACCGGGTTGGGGTGGGGGGGCGCCAACGCGGCGGCCGCAACCGAGACGGGCGGGAGCCTCGGCCTGAACCAGGCCATTGATCTCGCCCTCAAAGAACATCCCGCCATCAGGCAATCCCGGGAAACTGCGGCTGCGGCCCGCTATAACATCGGGGTGGCCCGGGCCGCCTATCTGCCCCAGGTCAATTTTGTGTCCAACTATTATTATGGGAACGCTTTTTCAACGGCTGGGCGCAAGCCCCTGACCGCCGCGACGGGCGGGACGATCAGCAGTTTATCCAGCGCCGCCACGACGCACTACTATTTTTATCAGTTCCAGGCAACCCAACTGCTCTACGATTTTGGCAAGACCCCCGGCCTGATCAAGGAGTCCCGGGCCTCTTTCGGCGCCTCGGAGCAAGATTACGCCGGCAGTCGCCAACAGGTGGCGCTGGACGCCCGTACCGCCTATTTCGGCTACCTGGCGGCCCAGCGGGCCTTGAAGGTGCAGGAAGAGACGGTGCGGCAAAACCAGGCATTGTTAAAGCAGGCCCAGGGGTTTTATCAGGTGGGCTTAAAGGCCAAGATCGACGTGACCAAGGCCGAAGCCAACCTGTACGACGCCGAGGCCAGCCTCATCAAGGTCAAGAACGCCGTGGATCTGGCCCGGGTCACCCTGATGACCGCCCTGGGATTGAAGACCTGGCCCTTTACCCAGGTGGAGGACGTTCTGGAAGTCAAGGCGCAGCCCCAGTCTCTGGAAGCGTTGAAGACCCAGGCCCGAGAGCGGCGGCCGGAGCTCTTAAAAAACCGGCAGCAGCAAAAATATAACGAAGCCGCGATTACGGTGGCCCGGGCCGGCTACTTTCCTGTGTTAACCTCCAATATGGCCTACGGCTGGCAGAGCCTGGATCAGCCTTTTGCCAACGCCCCCAGCACCTGGTATGTGGGCGCGGCGATGACGTTCCCGCTGTTCGAGGGCCTGTCCACGGCCTATGCGGTCAACCAGAACAAGGCGCAACTGCGGGCTAGCCAGGAAAATTACGAAGTGCTGAGCCAGAACGTCGCCAAAGAAGTGGAGCAGACCTACCTGGATGTTAAGTCGGGTTGGGAGTTGATCCGGGCTTCCAAGAAGGCCCTGGAGGCGGCCCGGGAAAATCTGCGCCTGGCCTGGGGCCGCTACCAGGCGGGCGTCGGCACCATCATCGAAGTCACCGACGCCCAGGTGCAATTCTCCCAGGCGGATTTGAAATTCGTGCAGGCCCTCTATGATTACCGGGTGTTCGAGGCCAAACTGGACAAGGCCATCGGCAAACCGTATTAGGTTTTCGCTTTTCGGTGGGGCCGGCTTGAGGGAGGAGAGGAATTCTCAACCAACCGTTACCTTTTCGGAGTTGAGGCCATAAGCTTAATCTCTGTTAGCCTTTCCCCCTTTCCCCTTTTTCCCGTTTTTCCGCAGGGCCCGGGTCCCGGTCTTCCAGGCGGGCTCGCCCTTCTTGCCTCTGGACCGGGGCTTGGTCACGGGTTGCAGTATCCCGGGCAGGTCCAGGGTGAAGCTGCCGGGGGTGGGAGCCTGGGGCCGGGGTATCGAAGGTTTGGGCTTCTCCGGGACCTGGGGCGGGGGCGGCAGTTGGAGAAAATCCCGGGGCAGGGCCGGGGCCAGGTACAAACCCTCGCCGTAGCCCGTGAAACTGATGCCGCGCCGGGCCGCGGCCTGGGCCTGGATGGTGACCATAATGGGGTCCGGGGCTCGGCGCCGCCCCAGCTTTTTCGCCAGTTCCGGGGTCGCGGCCAGAACGATCTCCCGGTCCGGGGACGACTTGAGTCCGTCCTCCCAGACCCGGGCGTGGGCCTTGGGGGGGATGGCGATGTAGAGCAGGGCAGGGGGCTCCCCCGGGAGGCGGCGGAGCCTCGCCGGCGCCGGCGTCAGGGCGCGGATCCGCTCCCCTTCCTCCTCGAAGGCGGGGGGCGACATCAGCCCCACCACCTGGTCCAGGTGATAGCGCCGCACGAAGCCCCAGCCGGGCTCCGCCCCCAGGACCTGGAGCAGGAGCTTGATGGGGATGAACCCCTCCTCCGAGAGCACCAGCCCGAACTCGTCGGGCCGGTGGCTCAGGATGTAGGTGAGCATCCGGGCCAGGGACTCCAGTTGCCGGGGCAGACGGGTCATATTAACAGCGGTTTTCGGTTTCCAGTTTTCGGTTTGCGGTTATGGGGTGCGGTGAGTATCGCGATTTCGGTCAAATACGCTGAGCATCCTCAAGCCCGCGCCCCGGGAGCCGGGAGGCCTGGGGTTGTCCAGTGTGACGCTTCATAAATAATTTATGCATCATAACACCGGTTGGGGCGCCGGAAGTTCCGGCCGGTGAGCGCCGAAGGTAATTTCCGCCGCCGACCAGGATAGCTGGCGGCTGTTTGACCGCAGCGCCCCGGCCCCCGGTCAACAGCCGCCCAGCGCCGCAATAACCGCCAGAGAAAGCACCAAGGCTAATTTCTTCACGTTTTTCGCCCCTGGTCAGGATGCATAAGGAAATATATCTCGTTAAGCGGAATTTAGTCAATTGATAAGACAGTCACCTGTGGGGCCAACGGGAAACTTGACAGAAAACCCCAAATCCTCCAGGCTGAAAACGCTGGGGAAAAAGACCTCCGGCGCGGTGGAGTTGACAAGCCTTGGATAAATGGTAATTATATATCGATAATGAATCCGGCCCAGTATTTTCACCAGCATCACAAGGAGCTTCTGAAAGAGGCGACGGTCATCGCCGAGGAGGCCACCTCTGACTTTTTCAAGCTGTCTCCCTGTCACTGGCGCCGGGCCCGCTACGACATCCTGACCCTGGAGGCCCTGCGGGACGAGGAGATTTCCTCCCACGCCCTGGCCCTGGTGGCCAAATACGACGGCTGCCATAAGGACCGCCTGCTGCGCTCCGCGGCCTTTGATTTTTACCGGGTCTGTTTGCAGGACCACAATATCCTCAAGACCCTGCAGCACGTTGACGGCCTGAGCCTGTTTCCCCTGCTGCTCTACATCGTCACGCACGAACTGGTGCACATCGTCCGGTTCAGCCAGTTCCTGGCCCTCTTCGAGGCCCCGGAGGAGCACAAGCAGGAGGAAGAGCGGCGGGTGCACCGCTTGACGCAGAAAATCCTGGCGCCCCTGAAGGTTCGGGATTTGCCGCCGGTGATGCGATATTATGATGCTAGGACTCAAGGAGGTTTGCAGTATGCCAATTTATGAGTATCAGTGCGCCGCATGCGGCCAGGTGGTGGAACGGTGGCAAAAGATTTCCGATTCCCCCCTGGCGGAATGTCCGGGCTGCGGCGGCAGTCTTCACAAGATCATCAGCTCCTGCGCCTTTCACTTGAAGGGCGGCGGGTGGTACGTGACGGATTATGCCGGGAAAAACGCGGCCGCCGGGCCCAGTGACAACGGCGACGGCGCCAAGGCCGCCGATAGCGGCGGCGACGCCACGCCCGCGGATACGCCCAAGACCGAGGCCGCGCCTGCTGCCAAGATAAAATGACGCACCTGCTGAGTCTCCCAGGCGGGAGAGAAAGAGAGCGATAATTGGCGGAAATCAAGAGTGCTTTAGAGTTGGCCCTGGAAAAGGCCGAGCAATACGGGCGGGCTTCCCGGGAAGAGATGGAGCTGGCCCGGCGCCAGGAGGAGGGCCGCCGGCTGGCGGTGCAGCACCTCAAAGGGGAAGGGGACCTGTCGGCCGACCTCAAGAATTTGCCGCCCCAGACCCAGCCCGCCGCCCGGTTGGCCATCAAAGAGGTCTTTCTGCGGAACCTCGGTCTGCCCCGGGAAAATGCGGTGGACCCCCGCCAGGACCGGGCCGTGGAAGGGTTGCTCCTGGTGGCCGACAACCGCAAGGCCATGGCGCACCTCCAGACGGAAATGGAACAGCTCCTGCAACAGTTCCTCCAATTCCGCAGCAACGCCCTGCAGCAGCTCAAGGCCCGGTTTGCCGCGGGGGTGGGACAGATGCAGCAGGCCATGGAGGCGAAGTATCGCCAGCCAATGAACCTGGACGTGGAGCGCCTCCCCCAGTTCCAGGAAGAGTGGCTCCGGTTTAAGGGGCAACTCCAGCAGCAGTTTGAGCCGGTGATGGCAAAACTCAAGGAGCGGATGCGGCTGGCTTGAGAACCTCGCCTTTGAGATGATGACAGCCAAGGGGCGGCCACCGGGTCGCCCTTTTCTCTTCACGGGATGACCGGGAAAGAGTGTGACATGCAAGCAGTGGTCAGTGGTCGGAAATAGCGTATACCGTGTTCGTTTTGTAGGGGCGGGTTTGAAACCCGCCCCTACGAGAGATATCAATAGGTTATCTGGATGGTTTGTTTCATTTCAAAGGGAACACGGTATTATATGGTTTGTGCAGGATTCAGCCGGCGCCTTGGGGTGATGACGATCGGCCTAAAGCGCCGTCAGGGTCAGCCTGAGCCGCCGGGGAGTTAAGCGATGCTGAAGCAGAGCGACGCCCGGGACATGACCTACCGGGGTTTTGAACAGGGCCCCATCCGGCCCCCCAGCGAGGCGCACAGCCTCCTGCTGCGGGTGACCCGGAACTGTCCCTGGAACCGCTGCACCTTCTGCCCGGTCTATAAAGGCGCCCGGTTCTCGGTGCGGCCGCTGGCTCATATTGTCCGGGACATCGATGCCGTGTACGAGGCGGTGCAACAGCTCCGGGAGGGACCCCGGGACCCGGCCCCGATGGGGCTGGCCGGGGGAGACCCCCGGGCCGGGGCGGCGGCCAGGAACTGGTCGAGATACGGCAGGCGCCAGGTCTTTCTCCAGGACGCCAACAGCCTGGTGGTGGACCCCGGGGACCTGGCGGCCATACTCCGGCATCTCAAAACGCGTTTTCCGGAAGTGACCCGGATCACCTCGTACGCCCGCTCCAACACGATCGCCAATCTCGATGCCGGCGCCCTGGCCGATCTGAGGCGCGCCGGACTCAGCCGGATTCACATCGGCATGGAATCGGGGGCCGACGAAGTTCTGAAGATGGTGTGCAAAGGCACCACCCAACGCATGCACATCCTGGCGGGGCTCAAGGTCAAAGAAGCGGGCATGGAGTTGTCGGAATACTACATGCCGGGGCTGGGAGGCCGGCTGCGGCTCGAAGTCAATGCGGTGGAGACGGCCGCGGCCTTAAATCAGATCAATCCGGATTTTATCAGGCTTCGCACCCTGGCCATCCCGCCCGAGACCCCCCTGTATGAGGATTATGCCGCCGGCCGTTTCGCTAAGGCCACGGATGTCGAGATGGCCCGGGAACTGCTCCTGTTTCTGGAGTCGCTCTCTAAGATCACCAGCGTCATCAAGAGTGATCACATCTTGAATCTCTTGCCCGAAGTAGACGGCAAACTGCCCCAGGACCTACCGCGTCTGATCGGGATCGTCCGCACTTTTCTTAACCTGGACCCGGAACTGCAGCGCCTCTATCGGGTGGGGCGACGGACGGGGATCTTGTCGGGGTTAGGAGATTTGGCCGACGCCGGCAAGATTGCCCGAGTCGAGGCGATCTGCCGGGAATATCGTATCCGGCCGGACGACGTGGACGCAATCACCGACGACCTGATGCGGCGGTTCATTTAGGGGAGAATTAACCGGATTAAAGCCGACCCCAATCAAATCCAGATAAGCTGAGGCCTGGCCATCAGGCCGAAAGCTGATCGTAACAGAGGTATCTGCGGAGATCAGAAATTGGGTGTCGGCTTGCTGGTTGGCGGCCTCGTGGTGTTCCGGGGGCAGCCGCAGAAATTTAAGGGTAGGGTGACCCATCCCCAGACCCCACCAAAAAGGGGGTCTGAATTTGCTTTTTTACAACAAGCCAGACATTTGACCTTCACCCCAAACCCCGATGATTTTAGGCTTGGGTGTGGGGAATAGTGTGGGGAATGAAAAGAGAAGGGGTTAGGCACATTGCCTAACCCATTGAAATTCCTGGCGGGCGATGGGCGACTCGAACGCCCGGCCTTTGGTTCCGGAGACCATAAGAATATTTTTACCCTACTTTACCATCACCTCTCTTATCTAACTGATTACTGGGCTTTTCAAGATTTCCTTTTTCTGTTGACTTCCCCCTTTTTACCCTTATAATCATTAAAAATGTTGGGGATAATGTTGGGGACAAATCCTTTTGGTTTTCCAGCAAATCCCTTTGGTTCAGTGGAGTAATCCATGCCAAAACAGCAACGTTTTAAGACAAAATATCCCGGAGTTTATTTCATCCAGGGAACCTCTGCGGACGGCAGACCAGAGCGGATTTATTACATAGTTTATCGCAAGCATGGTAAGCTTATCGAGGAAAAAGCCGGGCGGCAATTCAAAAATGACATGACCCCGGCCAGGGCTGCGAGGCTTCGCACGCAAAGAATCGAAGGGGACGAACCCACCAACCAGGAGCAGAGGGAAGCAGCCCGGCAGACCCAGGAAATCTGGACCTTTGGAAGGCTCTGGGACGAATATCGAGTCAGTAAGACCCTCAAAGGCATTTCCCAAGATAGGAGTCGTTTTGAGAGATATATCCGGCCACTTTGGGGTGACAAGGAACCCCACGAACTCGCCGCCTTGGAGATAGATCGCCTGCGCTTGCGGTTTTTAAAAGGCAAGTCTCCCCAGACAGTCAAGCTGACGTTATCGCTTCTCCGGCGCATCATCAATTTTGGAGTTAAACGACAACTGTGCAAACCCCTTCCCTTTCACCTGGAAATACCCAAGGTGAACAACCTTAAGACGGAGGACCTGAACCCCGAGCAACTGGCGCGGCTGCTGGGGGCAATAGAACAGGATGCCAATGTCCAGGCCGCCAATTTCATGAAGCTGGCCCTTTTCACCGGTATGAGGCGAGGCGAGTTGTTTCACTTGCAATGGCAGGACCTCGATTTTGAGCGCGGCTTTATCCATATTCGCGATCCGAAGGGTGGCCATGATCAGAAAATCCCGTTGAATGAGCCGGCAAGAGCTTTGATAGTTTCGCATCCCCGCACAGACAGCCCGTTTGTTTTCCCTGGCCGGAACGGGGGGCGTCGTGTTGACATTAATAAGCAAGTGAACCGCATCAAAAGGATGGCCGGGCTTCCCCAAGACTTCCGGGCTTTGCACGGATTGCGCCATGTCTATGCCTCCATGTTGGCCTCCTCTGGCCAGGTTGACCTCTACACCCTGCAAAAACTTCTGACCCACAAGAGCTCGGCTATGACGATGCGCTATGCTCATTTGCGGGATGAGGCCCTCAGAAATGCCGCTAATATTGCAGGGAACCTCCTTGAACAACTCACTAACGGATCAGCAGACCTCAAGAAAGAAGGGCAATCTTGACCACCGGCATTGAAAATAAAGCCTTCTTGACCAATATGAAGGCCATTGAGAAAGGTTGGACCGGGAGTTTTTCATCCGGGTTTTGGAGCTAAACCATGTTGAATCAGACTGAACGGGGTATTGTTGAAGAATTAAAGGGGCGCATGCGGGAAGCGGGAGGGGATCGCCTCCAGGCTGTGATCGTCTTTGGCTCCCGAGCCTGGGGCCAAGCCGGTCCCGATTCCGATTTGGACGTGGCGGTGATCGTCCAGGGCTGCACCCCGGAGTTGGAGGCGGCTTTGCATGAGTCGGCATACCAGGTGATGTGGGACCACGACTTTTCCCCCATCATCGCCCTCAAGGTCTTTGATGCCGACAACTTCGCAGCTTATCGGGAGAAAGGCTTTTCCTTTTACCGGAAAGTGGCCCAGGAGGGCATCGCCCTGTGAACCTGACCCCGGAGGTTGAAGCCTTAATGACCAAAGCACACCATGCCTTAGAGGTGGCGGAAAAACTTCGGGCCGGGGGCGACTTCCCGGATGCCGCGGGTAAAGCTTACTATGCCATGTTCTATGCGGCCCAGGCTCTTCTCAAAGCTCGTAACATCGAGGTGGTGAAACATTCGGCGGTGGCTTCCATGCTGGGCCGTCATTTCGCCAAAACCGGGTGCCTGGACCCCAAATTCCATCGGATGTTTCTCAATGCCCGCCGGGTGCGGGAAACCGCCGACTACGGCATCTTTGAAGAAATTATCGAACCCACTGCCAATCTGACCGTGGAAGAAGGCCGGGCTTTTGTAGCCGAAATAAACCGAATTTTGCAGGGAAAATAAAGAGAAAGGGAAGTATTTTCGGCGCGTAGAGGATATTCTGATCCAAGGCTACGGCTAAACTCGCTCGACAGACATTCTCCCCCCAGAGCGAGGCTGAAGGACCCATCTCCTGCAAATAACTCCACATCGGAAATTGTTTTTCTCAGCCATTCCCGGTATGATTTTCCTGAAAGAACACCCCTGACCTGCCAATGCTTATCCTGCACGCCGCGTTTTATGAGAACCGCTTGTTTGTCTGGGGAGAAATTCCTGCTCCTCCGGAACCTCCCGTCCACCGCGTCAGTAAAGGCAGGTTAAAGGCCGCCAAACCCCCGCAACTCCCTTACGACGCTGGCAAGGAACATTTATCAGAGGCGCTCCAGGAGGCCGGCTTGGGCCAGTTGCTGAATGGCCTCGCCAGCGAGACCGCAGTTGCCTGGCTCCCCACCCACAAGCATCGCCCCTTGGCCTCCAGTCCGCTGATTTCCGAATCTTCAGCCTCCCTTAAACCAGTTGTCATATCCCCGTGGCAGGTGACCACGTTGGCCCTGTCGCCGCCGGCAGAAGTCGAGTTGCTCTGTGCCTGTGTGAACCAAGAGGTCCTGGCTCCCGGTGTCATTATCGGGAAAGATTTGCGTTTTTGGGCCACAGCCCTGCGCTTTGCCGGGTCGCTGGCGGCCAGACAGCGGTTTCTCCCCGGCCTCACGGAAATCCGGAGGACATACTACGCCCGCTGGGAACCGGTTGTATCCGGTAACGACAGCGGTGTGGCCACCAGACTGGCCGTGATCATGCCCCAGGTGTGCCGGGCCCTGACCCCGGATGCCGCCTCTCCCCCCTGGCGCCCCGCCACCGAGGTGCTCAACGACTTTCTGGGCCGGATGGTGGATCATCTGGTCCGGTTGCCCAGCCCGACCGCCATGGAGCCGGCCCCAATCCGGCGGGGCCGCCCCGCCAGTAAGGCTTCCGGATTCGACAGCCTCCATGATCAGTGGCTGCACGCCTTGCAAGCCCCGGACGGGCTGATGGCAGGAGACCCCGGCGATCTGGCCCGGCTGCACCAGCAAATTCAGCAGTGGCGGCGTCCAGTTTCTGTTACCGCTGCCACGCCGTTCCGCCTCTGCTTCCGCCTGGAGGAACCGGAGGAGGAAGCCCCGGCTGCGCCCGGCGAAGAGCACTGGTTTGTCCGCTATCTGCTCCAGGCCACGGCCGACCCCAGCCTCCTCATTCCTGCCAGGGAAGCCTGGAATCCTAAAAAGTCGACCGCTTCCTTGCTCCGCGACTTTTACGCCAAGGAGTACCTGTTGGTGTCGCTGGGCCAGAGCGCCCGCCTTTGCCCCGACTTAGAGGCCGGCCTCAGGACCGCCCTGCCCGACGGCCACTCTTTAGATACCCGGGGCGCCTTTGCCTTTCTCACCGAAAAAGCCTCGTTGCTGGAACAGGCCGGCTTCGGGGTGATGCTGCCCGCCTGGTGGAGCGGCCGGGGCGCCAAGATGCGCCTGTCGGCCCGGGCCCAGGTCAAGTCCCCCAAGATGGCGGGGGGCTCCGGAATAAACCTGGACCAGATCGTGCGCTTCGACTGGCAGTTGGCCTTGGGCGACGCGGACCTTTCCCTGGCCGAACTCCAGGAGCTGGCAGAGCGGAAATCCCCCCTGGTCAAGGTGCGGGGCCAATGGGTGCAGTTGAATGCCGAGGAGATTCAGGCGGCCCTTGACCTCTGGCGGAAACGGGCGGATGCCGGGATCACCGCCCGGGAGGCCCTGCAACTGGCTTTGGGCGGAGCCCAAACCCCGGCCGACCTCCCCTTTGCCGGCCTGTCTGCCGAGGGCTGGATCGGCGAACTGCTGGCGCAACTGCAAGACCAGGCCGCGTTTGCCGAATTACCCCCGCCAAACAATTTTCACGGAATCCTGCGCCCTTACCAGGTCCGGGGCTATTCCTGGCTGAATTTTTTGAAGCAGTGGGGCCTGGGGGCCTGCCTGGCCGACGACATGGGACTCGGAAAGACCGTGCAGACCCTGGCCCTGATAGCCCGGGAACGGCAAGCCGGTCACCCGGAGCCGGTCCTGCTGGTCTGCCCCACCTCTGTGGTGGGCAACTGGCAGAAGGAAGCGGTGCGCTTTACTCCCGATTTGCCGGTGTTGGTACACCATGGCGTCACCCGCTCCAGGGGTAAGGCCCTGGCCAGACAGGTGAAGAAATACGCCATGGTCATCTCCAGTTATGCCCTGCTGCACCGGGACTTCGAGCTTCTCAAGGAGATTCCCTGGTCCGGGGTGATCCTGGATGAGGCGCAAAACATCAAAAATCCGGAGACCAGGCAGGCCAGGGCGGCCCGGGCCTTGCCGGCGGGGTACCGCCTGGCTCTCACCGGCACGCCGGTGGAAAACAATGTGGGCGACCTGTGGTCTATCATGGAGTTTCTTAACCCCGGCTTCCTAGGGTCCCAGACCGCTTTCAAGCGGTCCTTTTTCATCCCCATCCAGGCCAACCGGGACCCCGAGGCGGCCCAACGCTTGCAACGCCTGACCGGGCCGTTTATACTGCGCCGGCTCAAGACCGACCCCAAGGTCATTGCCGATCTGCCGGAAAAGAACGAAATGAAGGTCTTTTGCAATCTCACCAAAGAGCAGGCTTCGTTGTATGCCGCGGTGGTGGAAGAGGCGGCCCGGGCCCTGGAAGGGGCCGACGGCATCCAGCGCAGGGGGGTGATCCTGGGGGTCCTCTCCAAACTCAAGCAGGTCTGCAACCACCCCGCCCAGTTCCTGGGGGACAATTCCCCGGTTCCGGGCCGCTCCGGCAAGCTGGCCCGCCTGACGGAGATGGTGGAAGAACTCCTCCAGGTCAAAGACCGGGCCCTGATTTTTACCCAGTTTGCCGAGATGGGCAAGATTCTCCAGCGCCACCTGCAGGAAACTTTTGGCCGGGAAGTGCTCTTTCTGCATGGCGGGACCCCCAAGAAACAGCGGGATGACCTGGTGGAGCGCTTTCAGGCCGACGGTAGCCGCCTGCCCCTGTTCATCCTGTCCCTAAAGGCCGGGGGCACCGGTCTGAATCTCACTGGCGCCAACCATGTCTTCCATTTTGACCGATGGTGGAATCCCGCGGTGGAAAACCAGGCCACCGACCGGGCCTATCGCATCGGCCAGACCAGAGACGTCCAGGTGCACAAATTTCTCTGCCTGGGCACCCTGGAGGAAAAGATCGACGAGATGATTGAGCGCAAAAAAGAAGTGGCCGAGCAGGTAGTAGGCACCGGGGAAGGCTGGCTGACGGAGCTGTCCACCGCGGAATTGAAAGACCTGATGGCCTTGCGCCGGGAAGCCCTGGAGACCTGAAATGGGTTGGTGGCGCTATTATCCTCCGAAGCCGGCCCGGGAAGTGAAGGGGGGCATCAAGGCCCAATCCCGGAGGGGCGCCTTCGCCACCAGTTGGTGGGGGCAACGCTGGATCAGGGTGCTGGAAAGCTTTGATATCGGCGAACGCCTGAACCGGGGACGCACCTACGCCCGCAAAGGCCAGGTCATGGACATCGAGGTTGAGAAAGGCGCGGTAAGAGCTGCGGTCCAGGGTTCCCGTTCTCGTCCCTACGAGGTGGAGGTGCGGTTCCGGCCATTATCCCGGGCCCAATGGCTCCACGTCGCCGCGGCCCTGGCGGACCGGTTCATTACCCTGGCCAAGCTGCTTGCCGGCGAGATGCCGGAAGATGTTGAGGAAGTTTTCCTAAACGCCAAAGTGTCCCTCTTCCCCCACAAATTGAAGGACCTGGAAACCGATTGCTCCTGTCCCGATTGGTCCAACCCCTGCAAGCACACGGCCGCGGTCTTTTACCTCCTGGCAGAGGAATTCGACCGGGACCCCTTTCTCCTCTTTAAACTGCGGGGGCTCGCCCGGGAAGAACTCTTCGAACTGTTGGGCTATAGCCCTCCTGCCGCCTCCGTTCTTCCGGAGCCGGAACGGGCTGGGGTTTCGGAACCCCTCCCTGATGAGCCACCTTTGGAACCCGCGGCTTTTTGGGACGGGGAGGATTTCCCCGGCAACCTGTTCGGCGAGGTCCGCCTGCCGGAAGTTACCGCCGCCTTACCCAGGAGATTGGGCAGTTTTCCCTTTTGGCGAGGTAAGGCCCCGTTTTTGGAAGCCCTGGAACCCTTCTATCTCAAGGCCGCGCCCCTGGCCCTTGACGTCTTCCTGGGGCTGACCAAAGCCCCAACCGATGAGGCTCCTGCTCCGGTTAAACCTATAAAAGGGCTCCCCAAAAGCGCGAAAACTCTCAAAGGGAAATCCCCGCCGGGTGAGTGGCAACCGAGAAAATCTGTTCCCAAGAAAAAACCTCGGAGAAAACCCAGGCCTTAAGTAATCTGTGGACTTGATTCGGAGTTGCCGGAGATGACCTGACTACCATATTTAGATTTGCTTGGATATAAAAACAGTGGATCATCAAAACGACCGAGAACCTTCAAGAACCATGTTTGACAAGGCTAAAACCATATCTTTCTCCTGAAAAAAATATGAGACTTCACGGTGGGTATGATTATGACATCAAAAAAACGCAGCAATTCCTCGTCACTTAAAGAAGCTAAGAAGTTTTGGTTGAAGTACCGGTGGGAATTTATGAGGAGAGACCCGGAGTATATTAGGGCCTACAATGATATAATGGAACTTGAGGGAAAAATTCAGGATAAATCAGGTCAGAATATTGACAGTATTGAAGCCGCCCTTAATGAAAAGATAAAGAAATATTATAGGTTATTTGAACTCAGTATGCCTTTTTTTTGGGACCCAAACAAAACTTTTGAAGAAGTAACGAAAATTAATTATGAAGCAGAATCACCCGGATTGACCCAAGCGGTTTTTTATTCAACTCATGACCAGAAGCCCGTAAAAATTTATACCAAATACATTTCTGTCCGGCTAGGCCCAAGCCAAGGTTAACTGATTATTAACATTCATATTATCCGGAACCGGGCCTGGCGGATTAAAAAGTTCCTGCAAGGAGCAGGTACGAAACAGGTTGAGCTGCAAGA
>Ga0194113_10007528_pt1 | contig 13552 bp, 12 predicted proteins | sample TA2MahC200mmetaG_FD_146193 | JGI IMG/M metagenome (GOLD analysis project Ga0194113, IMG submission 146193) | Freshwater microbial communities from Lake Tanganyika, Tanzania - TA2015017 Mahale Deep Cast 200m | ecosystem: Environmental > Aquatic > Freshwater > Lake | place: Tanzania: Lake...
GTCCTCCTGAGCCAGGGAGTCTATGAAGACAGTCTGGACTACAGCCCCTGGACCACCAGGGAAATCGACGCGCTGGCTGACGAAGCTTTGGAATTAATCTCCGGCGATGGGCTTGATGAACCGGACGAAGCATGAACATCCAGCGAGGCGACGTACTGAAGGCACGTTTTCCCCACGCCTCGGGCGAGCGCGGGAAGAAACGCCCCGTGATTGTGGTCCAAGCTGACACGTATAACCAGCGTCTGCGGCATGCAGTCGTGGCCGAGGTGACGGGCAATCTGGAAGGGAAGGGAGATCCGGCCTGCCTCTTCGTGGACAGTTCGACGTCCGAAGCTCAGGCGGCAGGCTTGACGCGTGACTGCCTGATTTCCTGCTATCTGCTGACACTCATGAGTGAAGACCGCTTGCAGGAGCGGGTCGGCAGATTGTCCTCCCAGATGTTGGCAAAACTGGACGCCTGCCCGAAAGCCGCGCTGGGATTGCCCTGATCCCTCTTGCTGCGAGTGGAATTCGTCGCGATTCACGCACCGAGCCGGGGCCTGTCCGCTCGGCTGTGGCGGCTTTGTTCGACCAGGCGGCCACTTCCCCGCGCCGAAGCGACGGGGCAAGACCTTATTCTCTTTTCCCGACTCGCACGTAATGCAACGCAGACGGATCTTCGCCGATGATGACAAAGGCGTCCCTGGTCTGGGCGTCCAGCGCGAACGCCCCGACCGTGCGCTGCGTGGCAAAGGACGAGTCCGTGATTCCGACCGGTTCTGAAGACGAGCACGGACGAAAAGGTGCTGAGTTGGACAGAGCCGGCGCGGTCGTTACGTTCATGCCCGCACCGGCCACGCACACCTGAGTAATCTCTGACAGAGCCGTTGCGCGCACAGTGCTGACAGACCGGCGGCGGTATTGAGGTGTCGTCAGTCTGATTGGGCGGCGAACTGGACGGCCTCCCGATGGACGCGTCACTTTGACGGCACACGGTTCGCAACTTGCGCGCACCGGGGAATGTGACCTGTCGCAGTTGGCACATAGCCGCGCATTGCTTTGAGTAGTGACGGACGCTCGCTCGTGGGCGTGGCAACAGGTCCAAAAAAGAAAAAGCGGTGGATTTCTAAACGTACGGCTTGATGAGACACCCGCGAGCGCACGGGTGTAATGCGTGGCTGGGGTCGAACTGCCGGGAGCGACTGGGCCATTTCCCAATAGACGCCACGGCATTCCGCCCCCAGCGAAGCGTCATCGCCACTACGCTGGGGGCGATCTGCCGCGGACACTCTTGAGAGCTGCGTGCCGAACTCGCGGCAGATCGACCCCAGCCACCCGTCGCTCAGCAACGACGCCGACCGTCGCTTCGCATCAGTGCGATTTTCCTGGCACAGCGGGCCCGAAAGACCTTGCCGCCTGACGGGGCGATCATGGCGTCAAGCAGCCATGGCGACGTTCCCCAATCGGCCGAACAAGAGAGCAAGCCGCCGTGCGGCGCCGGTGGCTGTTGGTCTTCGAGCTAGAACCATTTGGAACGATTGTGCGACAGCTTGGCAGTGTCTCGTGGTTGCGTTAGTCGGGCGCCCGGTTTCGGTCGTCGTTTGCGCGCCCGCGGTTCCCAGCGCCCAGGACGGGGAAATCAAAGGGGTCAGGCCCGATACTGTTCGGCCCAATAGTTGCAGTCAGGTTAGCGGCGTGGCATGAAGCGGAGAAGATGCCGGGCGGGGGCTGGACTCGGGACTGCCAGCTTGGCAGACGCGGCAGAAGAATCGCGTCGCGGTCCGTGGAGGATGCGACGCGCGATGGCGAGTGCGGCAGCTGGAACGCGTCGCGAGGAGCCGCGGGGCCCGCGTGGGAGAGATCCGCGCAGCGTGAAACGCCACGCGTCATCGGCCGATCGTGACCGTGGTCGTTAGACGTGTTTTTTGGCGGCGTCTTGTCGCTTCAGCTTTTCCAGGTGGTTCAGGAGCTCCGTTTCGCTGGCCAGGCCCAGGAAGAAATAGCAGACCATTTCGTAAGTTCGCTTCGTCGGCTTGCGGCCGGTCCAGAGGCAGAGGAGCATGCAGGCGATGATCGCGCAATAGGCCTGGAATTCGATGCCGTTCTGGCTGTGGAAGTAGAGATGGCGGCAGCCCAGGATCTGCTTGAAGAACCTGAAGAAAAGTTCAATTTGCCAACGGAACTGGTAGATCAGACTGATGATCTCGACGGGCACGTCCAGCAAGTTCGTGGCAATCCGCAGGATGCCGTCGCTGTCGACACCGGTGGAACCGCCGCGATACTTGCTGCGGGTGGTGTGCGGGGAACAGGCGATACACACCAAGCGGATCTCATGATCGGGTTGGGCTTCCTGTTTGCCGCTGGGGAACCGCACCCGTTGGTCGCTCAGGATGCCTGCCGCGCGATCGGCGTCCGTCAGAGGTCGCTCTTCCAGAACCTCCGGCGCACTGTTATCCCGCAGGCGGCAAACATAGCTGCTGTCCTTAGCCACGATTTGGTTGAACAGCGAGAACTTGGCATAGCCACGATCCATCACGTACAGCCGGTCGGCTTCCAGGGTGCGTTCCAGCACCGCGCGCTCGTCATGTTCGCCACCGCCGTTGGGAGTGACATCGATGCGGGTGGGAACAAAGCGATCGACTTCGAAATGCGTGTGTAACCGCCACTTCACCAGTCCGGAGCCGGTCTGTTCCTTGAGCAGCATGGCCTGGACCAACAGCGGGAGCGCCGAGAGCAGCGTGCCATCGACCAGCGTGAGCGTCCGCGGAATGTCGGCCAGACGCGGGTCGCGTGCCAGGGGCTGCAGTTGAGCGCCCAGTTGCGCGATGACCGGCCGGAGTAATGCGGCGTCGAAGACGCGGGACGCCTCGGAGAGCGATCCCAGAGACGCCCGCCCCAGCTTCAGGCGCTTCTGGATCTTGTCCAATTCACTCGCCTGCTGGAGTCCACGGAGCCCGTCCACGACGGGATTGAACAAGCCGAGCAACAGCAGCACGCAGAGCTGATCGTAGTGCAACTCCCGGTTACCGGCCTTGTCCCGTTCAGAACCCACGTCATGCAGAGGCTCCAGTAACGGCACGAGTCTCTCGAAGTACTTCACGCCGGTCACGTCGGCGACCGTGACGTCGCGACGTTTGCGTCGACCGGGACGAGGGGCGGGTGGATCCTGGGCTGTTGCCGCAACGTCGGCGTTCTCGACGCGCGCGGCCTCCGCGCCGCGCGCCCCCCGGCGTCGTTGAGCCTGCTCCAACGCCTTCCGTCGTTGCCGACGTTCCTGTTTGCCGAGACGCGGCTGCTCGTCCACTATGGTGTGCTCCTGTCATCTTGACAGACCTGCTACAACAGTGAACAAGGCTAGCAAATGCCGTGCTGGAATATGACGAAAAAGGGCTAGCAAATTGCGTGCCGAACAGTATTGAGGCAGACTCATTTCCGACCCTTGCCCATTGGACAGCCAACCGGGCAAACGCTACAGTTTACCAGTAGCGGAATAATCGAATTCTCAGTGGAGATATGCGGTGAATTACCGTGGCACGGTGCGTGATGGGGTGGTCGTGCTCGATCCGGGGGTGCAATTGCCGGATGGCTTGGAGGTGGTCATCAAGCCTCTCGAAGCCTCTTCCGGGTCGACGAGTCCGTCCAGTTTCCCGGGGACGATGCGCAATGGAGTTCCGGTATTTCCCCGGAGCGACAGCGGGGTGGTTGCAGGACTTGAACTGGTCAATCAACTTAGGGATGAGTCCGCGTGACGTATTGGTTGGACATCAACGTGCTCGTAGCCCTGTTCGACGCGGCGGACGCACACCACGACGCCGCACATTGCTGGTTCGCCGGTGTTGGGGCGGCGTCCTGGGCCACGTGTCCCATTACGGAGAACGGATTGATCCGCGTATTGAGCAATCCGGCGTATCCGACCGTCTTCGCCACTCCGGTTGACGTGACGCAGCGGCTGCGCATCTTTTGCAGTCAGCCGGGACATGCGTTTTGGTCGGATGTTGTTTCGCTGACCGATTCCACTCTCTTCGATATTTCGCGGCTTCGCGGCCACCAGCAGATCACCGATCTGTATCTGGCCGGATTGGCCGCGCGTCAAGGCGGCAGACTGGCCACGTTCGACGAGCACATTCCACTGGGCGCGTTGGTCAACGTCCCGCGTGACGTCGCGCTGGTGATCCCCGCCTGACGATCCGACTGGGCGATCCGGTTCGAGACGTTACAGGGACAGGGACCAGCACCTCCTGTCGTCTTTCTTCAGCCCCGAAGGGCTCCGTTTTAGGAAACGGATTACCAGCAGAATCCAGACACTCTGTTGTCGCGTCCGGGAAGTTGCCCGGGCCGTTGGCGCGGATGGCGCGGTCCCCTCCGAGATATTCACTCCGCAGATCGACAAAGGGGCGATCGCGTACTTCCCGGGCCCGATCGTAGTCCGCGTTCAACGCGGGCAGGTACTTCACGGCCACGTTGGCATCCAACCAATCGTTCAGTTTGCGGAACAGCTGCAAGGCCTTTTCCGGATGGCGGGCCGATAGTTCGTCCCGTTCGAACGGGTCGAGGGCGATGTTGTACAGCTTCATCGCGCCAGACCAATCGAACAGCAGCTTCCAGTCCCCTTCGCGGATCGTCGAGTGCGGCGCGGCCGGATGACCGGCGTCCGGATTGACGACGATCACGTTGAACGGGTAGTGCCAGTAGAACGTGTCACGCGAATAGTGGCGATCGCTGTTTTCGGGGTCCGCCAGCAGCGGCAGGAGGCTGCATCCGTCCAGGTTCTCGTGCGCCTCCAGGCTCTGGCCGGCCACATCGACCAGCGTGGGAAAGATGTCGCTCGAATCGACTGGCACGCCGCACCACTGGTCGGCACGGACGTGACCTGGCCAGTGAAACACCAGGGGGACGCAGATTCCCCCCTCGAAATGCAATGCCTTGCCCCCTTTGAACGGCGCATTGCTGGTGGTGGCGGGTTCGGTGTAAGTCACACCCCCGTTATCGCTCATGAATACCAGCAGCGTGCGCGAATCGAGCCCCGTGTCGGCGAGCGTCTCCAGGATGCGGCCCACCGAATCATCGAGCCGCTTGACCATGCTTGCGTACACGGCATGGTTGTGACCGTTCCAGCCGCGGGTAGGTTTGTTCTCGAAATACGCGACTTCTTCGGCCCGCGCTTGAAAGGGCGTATGCACGGCGAAATGGCAGAGGTACAGAAAGAACGGCTCGGTCCGCGCCTCGTGGCTGCCGGCGTGGCTCTGGATAAACCGGACCGCATGTTCGGTCAGTTCGTCGGTCAGATACTCGTGCCCGAGACGGCCGCCGGATCTGCCCTGAAGCAACTCGGGCTGGGGCATCCGGGGGTGGACGAGTCCGCGGCTATCCCAGAGCGGTTGCCAGTTGAAATAGGGCGAGCCTCCCTCGTCGAAGTAGGCGATTTCCTCAAAGCCCAGGACGAAAGGTCCCAGATCCGGTAAGTTACGTGCAAGTGTCCTGTTCACGTGGCGATGGGGAGGCAATTCAATGGAGTACGTTAACCGACGGGGCGACCGATACTACGTTTTTCAAGGGCAGAGGCAACTGGCCGCTCGAAAGATGTCCTGGTCGGCATCGACGAACGGAATCGCAGTCTGCAGCGCCGCGACGGTGCATCGCGCTCAGCCACCGTGTTGCTTCTCGTACTGGAACCCGAGCTCGTAGGCCCTCTGGATAATCTCCTTGCCTTTCCCGCCGACGTCGATCTTGTCGCCCGGTTTGAGCACTCGAGAGGACGTTGCTTCCTGATCGGCGCCCTGGCACAGCGAACCGCCCAGGGCGGTTGCCAGTCCTGCTCCGGCGACTCCCACGAAACGGCGTCGGCTCGTGTTGGCGGCCTCCGGGGACCTCGTTCCCTTCGATCGGATCATGCGGATCGCTCCTTTGTTCCTTGTCAGGGAGTAGACGCGAACGGATCAACACTCGGTATTCTACCCCGCCCGATTTTCTGGGTTTGAACGTCGGCTGAGTATTTTGACCACACGCCACAGCTTACACAATCCATGCGCGCGAATCAGACGCCGGTTGGCTTGGGGTGCCCAGAACAGCTACAATCGTTCGTTTCGGTGCTGGCCAACGGGGCGAGGGGGCGGTAGACGCCAGCCGCTCGGGGCGCGCCGGACGCGACCGCCGCATGACGAGACACGGAGAGGTGGGACCAATGAGCTTAGGGCAACGCGCACTCGCGTTCACCATCGCGTTGGGCGTCTTTTCGCCGACGTTCGCGGCGGGGGCTGAAGAGTTCATCAGCTACGAGCAGTTCGGCGCCGTGGGCGACGGCATGCATGACGATCTGCCGGCGATTTGCGAAGCCCACGAGTACGCCAATGCACAGGGGTTGCCCGTCAGGACGAAGCCCGACGCAACGTACCATCTCGGCGGCAAGCCGTTGACCGCGATCATCGCCACCGACACCGACTGGAACACTTCGCGATTCACGATCGACGACACGAAGGTCGAGAACCACAGGAAATCGCTGTTTGAGGTGCGATCGTTGTTGCAGCCCGAGAAGCTGCAGATCGATCGGCTCACACGGGATCAGAAGCAGCTGGACCTGCGGCCCCCACGCGATTGCCACGTCGTGGTCATGAACAGGAAAATCCGGCGATACATCCGCCGCGGCAGCAACCGCGACTCGGGAACCTCCCAGCGTGACTGCTTCATCCTTCGCCGCGACGGGTCGATCGAGGGCGACATCGACTGGGACTACGACAACGTCAGTCGCGTGGAAGCCCGTCCGATCGACGACAAGCGTCTGGTGCTGCGAGGCGGCGTCTTCACGACCATCGCCAATCAGATGCAGCAGGAGGTCGGCTACAACTATTGGGCCAGAAACATCGAGGTCCACCGTTCCAACACGGAAGTCGACGGCCTGACTCACCACGTCGTTGGAGAGACCGAGGTGGGGCATCCCTACTCGGGATTCCTCGCAGTCAGCAATTGCGCCAACGTTACGTTGCGGAACTGTTTCGCCACCGCGCACAAGACCTACCGAACGATCGGGGCCGCGGGAACGCCGGTCAGCATGGGGTCTTACGATTACACCGCCAACACGGTCGTCAACTTCGCCATGATCAACTGCCGCATGGACGACATCTGCGATCGGACGCGATGGGGCGTGATCGGAACGAACTTCTGCAAGAACATCCTGCTCGAAGGTTGCACGCTCAACAGAATGGACACGCACATGGGCGTGTCCGGCGTCTACACGATTCGTCGCTGTACGCTCGGACATGCGGGGCTGAACGCCATCGGCCGTGGTCTCCTCCTCGTCGAGGAGTCGACCCTGTGCGGTTTGTCGCTGATCAATTTCCGCGGCGACTACGGGAGCACCTGGGAAGGCGAGGTCGTCGTCCGCAATTGCCGCTGGATTCCCGCTTGCGGCAAGACCTGTCGTCCGGAGATGTTCTATGTCGGCAACGATGGCGCACATGACTTCGGGTACGACTGCTCCATGCCGCGCGAGATTACGATCGACGGACTGTACGTTGACGATTCGAATCACACGGAAGGTTACGAGGGGCTGTACTTCTTCAGCAACCCGCGGGGCGGCGACCCGGCGGACTCTCCCTTCCCCTACGCGCGCTGCGAGAAGTTGACGGTCCGCGGGCTGACGACGGCCAGCGGCAAGACGCCGCGGGTTTGCTCGAACGCCGAAGTCGCAAAGAGCGTCGTGCTTGTCAAGGAGCCTCCCTCGCCGGGCCTTCGAATCCCGCCGAAACCGGACTTCCTCCCATGAGCGACGGGCGTCGAGCGACTGCAGAACTCGAGACCGCTCACATCCAGCCCGCTGCATCGCCGGACGCAGGTCATCCCATCGGCAACGGCCGGATGGGAACGATGGTGTGGACTTCACCGGATGCGATTCATCTCCAGATCAACCGCGTGGACGTCTTTGCCGTCAACCGCGACCATCAGGGGCAACCTGGTCAGCGAGGCGGCTCCACGGATTACTGTGGCGGCGCCATCGACTCAGTTGCCGCGGAATCCGTTTTCCCTACCCGATCCCCACGAAGGAGTCCGCCATGTCGTATCGCATCCCTGCGCATTACGCTCGCATGCTTCGTGTTGCCATTCTGATTAGCGCGGCGGCGCCGTGCACCGGGGTGGCCAATGCGGCTGAACCGCCATCCGCCGTGACGGAGGTACAGCGCTGGGCCGAGGCGGCTTTTGCCAAACCCGAACTCCTTTCCAACGCCGTGACTCCCACGCCGTCCGCCTCACTCACGGTGGTGCAGCAGAGCCATAAAGTACTCCGGAACCGGTCGGTTTGGGGTACGCCCCTGACACTCGGCACGCAGCGTTACACGCATGGCCTTTACATGGATGCACCAGCCGTCGTGCGAGTCCGCCTGGCGCAACCCGCCACCGAGTTCACTGCCGTAGTGGGCATCGACAACAACCAGAGCACACAGAGTAGTCCCACGGTTGCCTCGGCTCGTTTCCACGTTTCCGTCGGCGGCCAGCGGCTCTTTTCGACTCCCATCTGCAAACTTGCCGATGGACCGCGCCAGATCCACGTGCCGCTTGACGGGGCAACCGAGTTGGTGCTTGAAGTCGATGACGGTGGCGACGGACGGTCGCACGACCAGTGCGTCTGGGCCGATCCTGCCGTGAAACTGGCCGACGGCACCCTTCGCCGGCTGGACGAGATGCCGGACCCGGGACTGGCCGTCAACCGCTCCACCGCGCCGTTCTCGTTCATCTACGATGGTCAGCCTTCCGACCGGCTCTTGTCCGAATGGCAGTACACGGTTCGGGACGAGCCGGCCGAGAACAAAGCCCGCCGCGTCCTTGTCTACCAGTGTCCGAAGACGGGACTCCGCCTGGAGTGCCAGCTGACGGCCTATGCCGACGCGGCCGCGGTTGACTGGATGTTCTACCTCTCCAACGAAGGCAAGGCGGACACGCCGATCCTGGAATCGTTCCTGCCGTTGGATACTGTGCTCATGCCGGTCCCGCTGCGGAACGAGGTGACATTGCGGTGGTCCCATGGCGACTCGTGCGTGGCCGAGTCCTATTTGCCGCACGACGAGTTGTTGGCCGTGGAAGCCGTTCGGCGGTTTACTCCCTTCGGCGGTCGGCCTTCGAATTCGTCGGGCTTTCCATTCTTCAATCTTTGCGGGACGGACGGGGGGTGGATCCTGGCCGTTGGCTGGTCCGGGCAGTGGATGGCCGAATTGCACCGCCAGATTGACGGTGGTGTTCGGCTTCGAGCCGGCATGGAGAGCACCCGCTTCCGTCTGCGGCCGGGTGAACGGGTTCGTTCGCCGCGGATCGTACTGCTGCACTACGACGGCCGGCGGATGATCGACGGCCACAATCAGTTCCGCCGTCTCATGCTGCAGCATTATGTCCAGCGTCGCGACGGTCAGCCGGCAGTGCCACCCATCTGTCACAACACGGCAGCCACGGTCTATCGCAGCGAGCAGCGGGCCACCGAGGCCAATCAGTTGGCAATCATCGAGAAGGCAGCCCAATTGGGTATTGAGGCCTACTGGATGGACGCCTACTGGTATCCGCAGCCGTGGGGCAGCAATGTCGGCAATTGGTGCCCGCGGCCCGAGGATTTTCCGCGCGGAATGCGACCGTTGGCCGATGCGGCGCACCGGGCGGGCATGAAATTCGTGCTCTGGTTCGAACCGGAACGTGTCGAGGCCGGTACGCGGTTCGACCGCGAACACCCCGAGTTTCTCATCAAGCTCGATGGCGTCGGCAATCGGCTGTTTAATCTGGCTGACCCCGCGGCTCGTCAGTTCCTCACCGATTTCCTCGACCAGCGGATCAAGCAATGGGGCATCGATGTCTACCGCCAGGACTTCAACTTTGATCCCTTGCCGTACTGGCGGAAAAACGACGCCGACGACCGCCGCGGCATCACCGAAATGCGCTACGTTGAAGGCCTGTATCAGATGTGGTCGGACTTGATCCGTCGCAACCCGCACATCACGATCGACAACTGTGCCAGCGGCGGGCGGCGGATCGATTTGGAAACCTGTTCGCTTTCCTATCCGCTGTGGCGAAGCGACTTCAACGACATCGGCGAGGGGCTCAAAGGACCGGCGTATTGGCCGCAGATGGGCCGCGCCGACCAGGTCCACGTCGGTGGCTTGGCCCTCTACATCCCGTTCCAGGCCGGGCCGCTCTGGGACATGCATCCCTACAATGTCCGCAGTGCCATGACTTCCACCGCGATCTTCTATGAGCGGATTCTGCATCCCGAGTTTCCGGACCAGTTGGCGGCGCAAGCGGTGGCCGAGATCAAGCGGTTCCGCCATCTCTTCCTGGGTGACATCTACCCCTTGATGAAACTCACCACCAGCCAGGCCGACTGGTATGCTTACCAGTTGGATCGCTCCGACCTGGGTGAAGGATGCGTGCTGGTCTTTCGCCGGCCGGAGAGCACGCAGGTCGAACAGCGACTCGAGCTGGTGAACATCGCCCCCGAGAGTGCCTATCTGGTGAGTGTGACCGGCGAGACGTATGAGCATCCGCAGCCGCAGAAGATGATGGGCCGCGAGTTCTCGCAGACCATCATCCGCATCGAACAGCAACCGGGTTCCGCGCTGCTGTGGTACCAACGTGCCGCACAGTAGAATCCGCTGTTCGCTGACGCAGGCTCGTCAGTCCGAATCGCGGAGGGAAGAGTCAGTCCAACGATCCGGTCTGCCGATCTCACCGGTCTCGAAGTCATCATGAAGGAGCACGGCGGGATCCCGCTCGATTCCCGCGTCGCCGGGATAGCGGGCGGCGATGGCCTCGGTTCCCGGCGGCGGGCCAATCAGCCGCGGGCCGCGACAAGACCACGGCCGCCTTTCTGACCAGCCGCGACGCGGGACGGATCTGGACGTGCCTCTCCCACATCCCCCATGCCAACCCGTTCGACTTCAGCGAACCGGACGTGATCGAGACTCGCGATGGGCGACTGCTGGTCTTGTTGCGGGCCGACTGGGATTCTGCTTTCACCGCGGGCGAATCACTTCCGGCCGATGTGCGGAAAAGCGGGTGAACGGTCGCGCGACGCGCCAAATCGACACAAATGAGACCCGACCCCGTTTCTTCGGGACGAAACCGCTTAATCCCACGGGCGAGCAAACTGTGGCCGACGCCCGGCGAAGAATCGCAGTTTGACGAGTTCCGCTGCTTGCTGGTCAGCCGCCGCCAACTTACCGAGCGCGTCATCCAGCGCCACCAAGTCAGATTGTTGTGTCGAGGCCTCGATTTCCAGTTCGTCCAGGGGCTGCCGTGCGAACCCCTCGCCTCTCTTGAAGCTCGCTTTGCGTTGCGCTTTTTCCACGAGGAGTCGTCGCATGGCCTCCGAGGCTGCCGCGAAGAAATGACCGCGCGAGTCCCAATGCTGGGCCTTGTCCACGTCCACCAGTCGCAGGTACGCCTCGTGCACCAGTGCCGTGGCCTGAAGCGTCTGCCCCGGTTTCTCCTGGGGCAGCTTCGCCGCCGCCAGTTTCCGCAGCTCCTCGTACACCAAGGGAAGAAGCTGGTCCGCCGCCGACGGATCGCCGGATTCGATCTGCGACAGGATGCGAGTGACGTCGGACATGGCCGTTGCTCGCGCGAAAAACCCCGTCCGGAATTGTATCACGGCGGCAGGTTCTCCACCGCCACCGGTTCCCTTACGGTGACCTCGGCTGCAATGGCGCGCGGGACATCCGCACACCGCATCTGGACCGGATGGCCGCGGAAGGCACGCGTTTGACCGATTTCTCGGTGACCTCTGCGCTTTGCACGCCGTCGCGCGCGGCGTTGATGACGGGCAAGTATCCGGGGCGCGTCGGACTAGCGACAGGCGTATTGCGCCCCAATGCGCAGAACGGTCTGGCGAGCGATGAAGTGACCTCGCCGATCCCCGGCGGTTTCCACACCAGTGCTTTGCGCACGCCGAGTCTTCGAGGAAATGAACGTACGCCAGCAGCGAGCGCCATCATGCCAGCTCACTGAAGCGGACAGTGACATGTACCGTGACATAGATATGTGAATGACAGGTCCGCCGGCTTGAAGCCGGGGGCAGACTGGCTGCCGGCTGAAGGCCGGCACACGCCGCATTGCGTGCGAGGCAGCGTTAGGTCACCGCGCGCATCAGCCTTTCGACGTACGCGAAATCAGAACGTCTGGTTTCTTGATGTCTGTCTGGTTTCTCGGTGTCTCGCGGTTTCTTGTCCGAACGGAACAAGGACTGCCTGAATCGCCCGCCGACCCCTCGCGCGATTGTGCGCGGACCAACATGGCCAACGATTTTCGTTGAGCTGGATTGACTTCTACCGGAGTGGAGGCGCGTCCGCGTTGTGCGACCGCGCGCGACACGGTGCCCGTTGGTATCGTACGCGGCGGCAGCGGTCAATAACGAGCCGCCGCGCGCGTTGGTTACCACGTCAAGGCGTCGTCTGCTCATCCGGTGGGCCGTCGATCTTACGTAGCCGGCGCTGGATGTCCCAGCGCATGAGGAGGGCCAAGAGGTCGGCCAGCAGCAGCAGGCCCCACAGGCTCCAAGCCAGTCGCGTGGCGCTGCCGCTCACCATCGGAAGCAAGAACAGCCCAACCACCAGCACAAGCAGCCGCATCGCACAGCCGAGGCTGGCTCCGACAAACGGCGGACCGTGTTCGAGCAGGTTCCGGACCCGATTCGGGAAACCGATGGTTATGCCAATGGCGGCCAGCAGCAGGGGCCATTGCATTTCGGCGTCGGCGATCCAGCGCCAGACGGCCGTCGCGTCGCTGGCGATCTGCGTCTGCCAGGGCGTCTCGAACATCCGGCCGCGCACGACCGTGGCGACGATGACGCCACCGGCCAAACCAGCCAGCACACGCAACGACTGCAGCGTCTCTCGCCGCGGGGCGCGGTGCCGGACGAAGGCATGGGCCACCGGCAACGCCACGAGCAGCGTGAGGTACTGCGCCGCCATGGGCAGGACAAGGTGCCACGCCGTCGCCCCGCCGATCCAGATGGCCCTGGCCGTCAGGGCCGTCAGGGCGGCGAGCGAGATCAGCTCCACCGCGAACTGCCACGAAGAAAGCTCGCCGCCCTCGCTGCGAAGCAAGTGGCGGGCGTCCTCGACCGACAGCTTGTTGACCAGCATGGCCGAAGCGGCCTTACCTTTCTTTGATGGTGGCATGGACGCCATCTTACCAGCTCGTGCTAACGGCACCACCAGGCGTTCGGATGCAGAAGAAAGCAGACGCGCTGATTTTGCAAGAGTTTGGCGGCGGGAACCGGGCTCGTGTGGGTCGTCGCGATCCGCATTTGCCGCGGGGCAACGGGCTGGAGACCGGCCGGCAAGGCGACGACAACGGGAGGGCCGGTCAGTCTCCTCTCGATCGGCGGGTTGTAGCCGAAGTTGGTAACCACGAGGGGCCTGCCGCCAGAGTCCTGGACAAGTCGGCATGGCGATTGGCTCTTCACTTGGGATGATGGACAGGCCCACGCCGCAGAATCCGCTGGCCCCACTCCGCCCCGTTGCGATTGGCCCGTGAGTGCGTGTCTGCAAGTCCCTGCTCGGGCCGAGAGAAGGGCACCGAGCACCTGCCCAACATCAATTCC
>Ga0194113_10007539_pt1 | contig 13543 bp, 9 predicted proteins | sample TA2MahC200mmetaG_FD_146193 | JGI IMG/M metagenome (GOLD analysis project Ga0194113, IMG submission 146193) | Freshwater microbial communities from Lake Tanganyika, Tanzania - TA2015017 Mahale Deep Cast 200m | ecosystem: Environmental > Aquatic > Freshwater > Lake | place: Tanzania: Lake...
ATCCAAATCTTTCTCCTACCTTACAAATAATAAACCGCAACGGCGAGATTGGGGTCGTGTTGCCGACCGCGGTTGATGACAAATCAGAACAACTAAAGTCATTAAAATTATCGCCAAAACTATTTTTATATCCAAACCCCTGCAATTCGAGTTTAGAATCTATTTCGATAATAACCTACAGGAGGAAATCTTCAGATATCACATCTTTAATCTATTAGGCAGGTCTGTTTCGACTGGGACACTGCTTGACGCGCCTTACCTGGTTAAAGACCTGTCTCAATTCTCCGCTGGAGAATACATTCTGCGGCTCCAATCGCCGCGCACATCTGTTTCGACAAGGTTTTTGTTAATTAAATAAAGGTATTGGAAAACTGGTAAATCCGGTGAGATAGCGAACAATAACATTAGCATAGCGTTGATATAAAAAAAAGGGACAGTTGGCAGCCGTCCCTTGATTATGCGGAAGGTGTGGTTATTTTGTCGTTCCGCATTTTAATTAGGTGGATTGTCCTTTAAACTTTTAGTTTGGGCGTGGGATTCCAACCGCTCGATTTCAGCCTGCCGCTGTTTTTCAAAGTGACGATTGGAGATGAGCATCCCGACGCCGATGAGCAGCGGCAGCAAGCCCCAAGCCCAAGAGTCGTCCCGGTCGACAATCTGCGCGATTATAAACGCTATGCCCAAGGCTATCAGGATGATGGGCCATTTATAAGGATTGCGCTGTTTCTCCTGCGCCATCCGCGAAGGAATCGGCAGACCGCGCTCAAGGGCTAACATCCGCTCGGCGTGCCGCATACTATATAACTTCATCTTGAAGCGAATCGAATAATAGACAATAAGCACAACTGCGGCTAAAAAAGCCAGCGGCATTATCGGTAGGTAATCTTCCAGCGAAATTATGTATGGGAAAGTGGACAGCGTGTCGCCGACGGACGATAACAGGTGCGTTGAGTTCATTTGTCCCTCTTGTTGGTCTGTGGTGATGACCAATTCGGTGCGCTAACCGAAATTGTCAATATATTTAGGGTCTCCTGAATAATTCACTTTGCGTCAAGGCGGACGCCCTCGTCCGCCGTTTGTCAAGCACGAATTGTCGGCGCACGGGGGCGTGCGCCTTGCCAATTCTGGAATTTTCGTGCATTATTCAGCAAACCTTATTTTAATATTAATCATTTCAAAGACGCAATAAACAACAGGCTGTTAGTCGGGCTTGGCGAGCGCCGCCCGCGCTGAAAGCGTCCTTTGAAATTCGTCGAATACGCTAAGTTATTCGACAAGCGATGAGAAGCGAATTCAATCGATGCAGATTTCACAGCAGCCTCGCTTTCGTTTGTGGTTAATATGCGGGTCATTTCTTTTAATTGAAAGTTGCAAATTGAGAATTGAAGTTTGTTTGGCTTCTAAAGAAATAGACTTGCCGGCGCGTCGAAAAGTTGCAGTAGTTTCGAGTCGGCAATTAGAAAATTAGAAAATTGGAAAGTTGAAATACTAATCGGTGATAAATGATTGAGTGTCTAAATTCAATTCGTAGTATTAACTAAATAAATTAGTTGCGCGAGGTTGTTATGCTGACGCCTGCGCACGCAGGGGGAAGTATCTCGTCCGGATGCGGGGACTTTAATGTTTATCTGCGTTCAACACAACGCATTTGAAAATGCTAAGTTCTACCGATGTAATGTATAACACTGCCAATACAAAACGCATAGCGCAGGACAAAAGATTTTAAAATCTCTCAATGAACAGTTATGCTGATAAAATCAATAATAATTTCACTGCTGATTGTATTCAGCGGTTTATTTTGCAAAACTGCGGCGCAATTACGGCTCAACGAGATTCAAGCCTCCAATCGCGCCGATATCGTCGATGAAGACGGCGACTATCCGGATTGGATTGAGTTGTTCAATTCCGGCCGCGATACGCTCGACTTAACCGGTTATACCATTTCCGACCGTCCCGACGACACCTCGAAATGGCGATTTCCGACGGTTATCATCCCGCCGCGGCATTTTCAAGTTATATTTGCCTCGGGCAAAGACCGGGCTTACCGCGCCCGCTATCACGAGTCGCTTATCCGGCGCGGCGATAACTGGCGCTATTTTGTCGGCGCTCAAGCGCCGCCGGTCAATTGGTTCAGCCCCGGCTTCGACGATGCCGGCTGGACGTCCGGCCCGAGCGGCTTCGGCTATGGTGATAACGACGATTCAACTGTCGTGCCACAGACAATTTCACTCTTCATCCGCACAACTTTCACCATTTCAGATCCATCCGCCGTCGAATACGCTCTGCTGCATATCGATTACGACGATGGTTTCATAGCCTATTTGAACGGTAGGGAGATTGCCCGCGCTAATTTGAGTCTGCCTAATACGCCGGTGCCTTACGACCAACTAGCTGACAGCGACCACGAAGCGCGGCTCTATCAAGGCTTGCCGCCGGATTTATTTCTCATCGAAAACTTCCATATCATGATGAGTCAGTCTGCGAATGTGCTTGCCATCGAAGTTCACAACTCGACGGTTAACTCTTCCGACTTGACTGTAATTCCGTTTTTGACTTTAGGCTTAAGCCGTTTGCCGAGCCAGCCGCGCGGCTTAGCCGATGAAGTTGCAAATCTTTTAATACCCTTACATACTAATTTCAAGATAAATGCCGACGGCGAGACATTATCGGTCTGGGATCCCTTAGGACGCCTTGTCGATAGACTGTTACCGGTCGAACTTAGCGCTGGACGGTCTTACGGCTGCTCGCCGGATGGCAGCGACCGGCGGTTGTTTTTCGAGCGGCCTACGCCCGGCTGGTCTAATCCTGACAGCGGCTTTGCCGGCATCTGCCGCGAACCGCAATTCTCGCTGCCAAGCGGTTTTTACTCAGTGCCGACCGTCCTTTCCATCCGCGGCAGTTCTGGCGAAACCGTCCATTTCACCCGCGATGGCAGTTTGCCAAATTTAGCTTCTGACTCCCTCGCTTTATCCATCCCAATCGACACGACGACCGTCATCCGTGCTATTTGCACGCGGTCAGATTTCATCTCAAGTGCGGTTGCAACGCGGACATATATCGTCAATTTTCGCGCTAATATGCCGGTCATATCGCTGACTACCGACCCCTATTACCTCTGGAACCCTGACAGCGGTATTTACTGCCAAGGCGCGAACTACAATCCCAACATTCCCCGCAGCGCTAACTATTGGCAGGATTGGGAGCGTCCGGTGCATATCGAATTCTTTGAAACCGACCGGCAATCGGCCTTCGCGCTGAGTGCCGGAATTAAAATCCACGGTGGTGTAACCCGCGAATTTCCGCAAAAATCAGTTGCAATTCTTTGCCGTCCGGTATATAGCAACGACCGGATGCGGCACCAAATTTATCCCTGGCTCGCAATCGACACATTCAAAGATATCGTCTTGCGCAACGGCGGCAGCGATTGGAATAAAGCCTTTATCCGCGATGCGATGATGCTCGCCCTGCCCGAAGATGTCCATTGCGATGTGCAAGCCTATCGACCGGCGGTCGTCCTTCTAAACGGGACTTATTGGGGAATTCACGACATTCGTGAAAAACTCAACGAACATTACCTCAATTCGCATTACGACATCGATAAAGACAGCGTTGACCGGATGGAAGTCTGGGGCGGCGCGGTGCAGGGAAGCCCGGCGCACTATGAAGCTATGCTCGACTATATCGAAAGCAATGGTCTATCCGACTCTGTGCATTATGAATACATTAAAACCCAGATGGATGTCAGTTCATTCATTGACTTTAATGTTACGAATATCTACTGCGCCAACTTAGACTGGCCCGGCAACAATAATAAATTCTGGCGGCCTCAGACTGAAGACGGACGCTGGCGCTGGTTTCTGTTCGACCTCGACTTTGGCTTCGGGCTGCACGACTCGTTGAATTACAACCATAACACACTTACTTTTGCGGTCGAGCCGAATGGTCCGTCCTGGCCTAATCCGCCTATTGCGACCTATTTGCTGCGAAAATGCCTCGAAAGCCCCCAATTTCGCGTTGAATTCATTAACCGTTTCACCGATTTGATGAACTTCGACTATAAACCTGAGCGCGTCGCCGCGGTCATCGACAGCATCAGACGCGGTGTGGAACTGGAAATGCCGCGTCATCTGACTCGTTGGAGCCGAACTGTCCCCGAGTGGCTTACGCATATCGATGTCCTTTATGCGTTTGCTTATCAACGGCCGGCGCGGATGCGGGAGTTTATCCGGGACTTTTTCGACCTGCCCGGCCTAGCCGCACTGGACATTCATATATCACCTGTGAATGCTGGAACTATTAAGGTCAATTCGAAGAATATCCGGATTTATCCCTGGAGCGGTGTATTCTTTCGCGGCGTTCAGACTAATTTTCTTGCCGAGCCAGCGCCTGGCTATCGTTTTGCACGTTGGCAAGGCGTGGTCAGCGCTAACGCCCAACGTCTTAAAACCGAATTGCCCGGTTCAGGAACATTAACCGCCGTCTTCGAACCGATAACTAATAATCTAACGCCGCTGGTCATCAACGAAATCAACTACCACAGCACCGACAGTTTCGACACCGGCGACTGGGTCGAAATCTACGCTCAAATCGGCGATTGGGAACTTACAGACTATTCCTTGACCGATGATGATACTTCCCACTCGTATTACTTTCCAGCCGGTTTAAATTTAACCGAAAGTCAATATGTTGTTATCACTCAGGACAGCGTCAGTTTTAAGAGATTATTTCCAACTTTCAGTGGGCGTCTGTTTGGCAATCTGACTTTCGGCTTCGGCGCCGGCGGCGACCAAGTGCGGTTGTTCGATAATCACCGACGTTTAATCGACTCGGTGGCATATTCAGACTCGCTGCCTTGGCCGCCGGAAGCCGATGGGACAGGTAAAACCCTCGAACTCATCGATCCGGCGCAGCCCAACGACAATCCAGCAAATTGGCGGGCGTCGATGCTGCCTTATGGCTCGCCTGGACGCAGCAATTTATATCATCCGCCGGGACGCTTTGCCTTGTTTTATCCACCGAATGATACAGTGTTGGCGGATAGTTCAATAAAAATTATCTGGGCAACCGCTCGGGACATCGACATCGGAGACCGTATCGACTATCGCGTCGAATGGTCGAATGCGCCTGACTATTCAAATGCCTTGAGTGCAACTATCAGCGATACTTTTTTTATCATTAGCCGAGTGGCGCCAAATCGGCTGCCTGTCCAACGCGGCCTTCTCGAGGGTGTTAATATAGATGGGACTACTTCCGCGCTCCCCAATGGTGTGCGCGTTCATTGGCGGGTGCAGGCGATGGACGACTCCGGTTTGAGAACTCAGTCTGATGCTGGCGAAAACGGTTGGTCGTTCCGTATCCAGTATGTCGCTGCGAATGTTCCGGATAAGTTCACTGTCAAACCGGCTTATCCAAATCCATTCAATCGTGTGGTCGTCATTCCTTACGATCTGTCGCAAGCCGGAGATGTGCTGTTTAGGCTGCTGGACATCCGCGGACGTGAAGTAACACGAATGGAATTACTCAAGTCGATCGGTTCACACTATTTAAACCTACAAGTAGGCGACGGTGGGCTTGAACTGCCGAGCGGAGTCTATCTGGCAATTATTGAGGCAGGGGATAAAACGGGGATGGTCAAGATGGTGTTGATGAGGTGAGTAAAGGTAATATTATCAAATTCTTAGCATCAATAAGATTTTTAAACAAAAAGAATGGAAAAATTAATAACACAGAGCAAACCGCCATCAGTCCAGACTATTTTAGGCGCCGATGGCTAGCAGATTGGCGTCTTTATGGACATCCAGACCTACCGATATTTTTTGGAAGAGATCGAGGATGCTTATGACGTTCTATTAATTCGTGAGACGCGGAACGACGAGCGTATTTCCTGGTCAGAACTTAAATCTGAATTCGAGTATGAAGGCCGGCTTTGACCTATAACATTATTGTCCTGCGCAAGGCGGCTAAAGATTTACGAAACGCTCCCGATCACATCCTAAAGCGAGTCGCTAAAAAGTTCACTTTGCTCGAAACAGATCCTTTGCCTGAAGTTTGTAAGAAACTGATTGATGTCGAAGATATGTATCGATTTAGGGTGGGTGATTGGCGGATTCTATATTCCATCGACAAGGCGAATTTGGAAGTCCGTCCAGCGTGTTATGCACCGAAGCGAAGGTTATAATAAATGAGTTCAACGCACGATGATTCAGCCTAAACCCTTCTGGCTTAAAATCCGTTTCAGCGCCAATCCGACTTTCGGCGCGGTGAACGGCTTGCTCGAGCAGCAGCGGCTGCATACGGTCTGCCGGTCGGCGCGCTGCCCGAACCTCGGAGAATGCTGGAGCCGCGGCACGGCGACATTTATGATTATGGGCGATGTCTGCACGCGCAATTGCCGCTTCTGCAACGTCCAACCCGGCGCACCGCTGCCGCTCGACCCCGACGAACCGCGCCGCGTGGCTGAGGCAGCCAAGTCGATGAATCTACGCTATGTGGTGGTTACATCGGTAACGCGAGACGACCTTCCTGACGGTGGCGCCGCGCAATTTGCGGCTGTTGTGCGCGAGTTGCGCCGAGCCTTGCCCGAAGCCGGCATCGAAATCCTCGTGCCGGATTTTAGGAACAAGCCGGATTTAACCAGCATTGCGTCAGGTGTTTTTCACCTGACGCATAACACAAGCCAAGAAAACGCGTCGGATGAAGAACATCCGACGCAACCAATATCTACAAACGTTGCGTCAGGTGTTTTTCACCTGACGCAACAGGTCGTCGAGATAATAATGCAACACCCGCCGGATGTCTTGAACCACAATATTGAGACCGTCCCGAGGCTGTATCCGGAAGTCCGCCCGCGCGCCGACTACCATCACTCGCTCAACCTGCTGAAAGCCTTCGCCGCCGCCGGACTCAAGACCAAATCCGGTTTAATGGTCGGAATGGGCGAGACTTTGAATGAAATCCACAAGGTTTTACTTGACTTGCGCGCAAATGATGTTAAATTATTAACTATCGGGCAGTATCTGCGTCCGTCGGCGGGGCATTACCCGGTAGAACGCTATGTCCATCCCGACGAGTTCGCCGCGCTGGCCGAATACGCCCTCGCGCTCGGCTTTGAGCATTGCGCCTCCGCCCCGCTGGTGCGCAGCAGTTACCGGGCGGAGGAGGCGGTGATAAAACATAACAAATCATTTAAAACCGGAGCAACAATTGATAACAAGAGTTGAAATCAAAAACTTTAAAAGAATCGAAAACTTTGATTTTCAATTCACACCCTTTGATCTGTTATCTGGCTACAATAATTGCGGTAAGAGCTCAGTCCTGCAAGCGCTGGCGATATGGCAATTTTGCATTGAGGAATTTCTGCGCGATAAACGTAAAGGTTCGACAGGAAAGCAGGTTGTATTACCTAACTTTACAGCTGTTCCAGTGCCGGAATTTAATCTATTATGGTATAAAAAAATTAATATAAAGAATCCTGCTCAGGCAAACCAGGAGAGAGTTCTAATCGATATTAAAACTCATTGGAGGCATACCGATGGAAATGAATTCGCATTCGGAATAAAAATGAGATACACAGGTCCACAGTCGGCATATGTAATCCCTGCGAATGGTTGGGAAGAATTATATGACCTTAACGAAAAAAACGTCTTACCAAAAATTGTATATGTCCCCCCTTTCTCCGGTTTGGAAACAAAAGAGCAATGGCGAGATGAAGGTCCAGTCAAAGGACAAATTGGACGAGCCCAGCCCGGTAGTGTCCTACGAAATCTACTGTTAAGAGTTGAACATTCACCTTTAGGGAACACAAGTGATGATAGAAAGGCAAATATTGATAAGTATAAAACAAAATCTGAAAATTGGGCAGAAATTGAGAGTATTATTAGAAGATGGTTTTCAGTAGAAGTCCTTTTACCACAGTATACATTCGGTGTCTCTGAAAATATAATCTGCGAATATAGACAAGATAAGAAAAATTATGACATCATTTCGGGTGGCAGCGGTTTCCATCAAATTTTAACCTTGCTTGCTTTTTTATATGGCTACAACCCAACAACCGTCTTATACGATGAACCTGATGCGCATCTTCATGTTAACTTGCAGAGAGAAGTTCTTGATTATTTTAAAGAAGTTGGGAAAAAAAGAGGGATACAATTTATCATCGCAACTCATGCTGAAGAATTTATCAAGGGTGTGGATACGAATAGATTAATTTCTATGCTGCAACCCGAAAAACCGATTCGTGAAGCCACAACGGCAGATGTATTATCAGCAATGGCTATTGTTACAAATATAGAGATTACGAATACAAGAAATTCACCATTTATACTCTATGTCGAAGGTGAAGATGACGAAAGAATTATAAGACGATGGTCGACTACTTTAGCTAAAACGGACGATTTAAAGAAATTCTTTATTAAAACGATGCACGGTGGTAATAAACAATTAATGAAGGCTGATGCTGACAATCACTATTCCGCTTTAAAGAAAATCGTGCCGAATTTAAAACGACTAATGGTTTTTGATTTCGATAATGATATAGATTCATTTCATCCCGATGAAAACAATCCCGTGCTTTTCGAATGGACGCGTAAAAATATTGAAAACTATCTATTAATTCCTGATATTTGGATTAAGGCTGTCAGATCTGCGTATGATATTACAGTCCCAATCGCAAATGCGCCACTGTTTTTTAATCCAATAAATAATGCAATAAATGAGTTTTTTAGTTCTGAGGGTCTGAATTTGCCAAAAGGGAGAAATTGGCAGAAATTAGACACTCATGCCATTAAATCAGTCGATGGGAAAAAACTCCTCTTTGAAGCGAATAATTCACTCTTTAACAAATTACGTTCTATCGATAATAATCTTAGTATTACCCGCGAAGGAGTCGCTTCAATGATGACTGAACAAGAGATGCATCAGGATATCTTGCATCTGTTTAATAAAATCGAAACCATAATTCTAAGTGATGACATGGAATATTAAAATTAACTCAAAATGCAGTTCGACTTTGAATTTCTCCCCACTTTCACCTCCCGCATCATCGCCGCCAACAATCCGTTGAAAATCGTCCTTTTCGGCAGCCGGGCGAGAGGCAATGCGCAGCCGGACATCGATTACGTATTACCCGTCAATGCAAACAAAACTCACGTAAACAACTTTAGGAAAATATAAATCCCGATGAAAGTCGAAATGATAATGCCGCAGATGGGCGAATCCATCGCGGAAGGCGCTATTGTCAAGTGGCTGAAAGGTGTCGGCGATTTGGTCGAACTCGACGAGGATATCCTCGAAATCTCGACCGACAAGGTTGACTCGGAAATTCCTTCGCCCGCCACCGGACGCATCGTCGAAATCTTGTCAAGGAAGGTCAGACCGTCTCTATCAAAACCGTTCTGGCGATCATCGAAACTGAAGCCGGAGCGGCGGTTGCGGGTGGGGAGCCGTTTATGAGGACACCCCCCCCTGCCCCCCCCGCTAGCGAGGGGGGAAACAAAGAAGCAGCAAGCGAGGGTAAAGATAAGACTATGGTACGTTTAGATAGAGCCGAGCAAGTAACTCCCCAACGCCCGCCAGCACAAGAATCCTCGCCGCACGACGGCTCGGCTGATGGCGGCTTCGTCGCCAGGGAGTTTCGGCGCAGCGTCGAAACACAACCCGAACAAGCAGGGACGCCGGTTCTACCGGCAGCCAAATCCGAACAGGCAGAGACGCCTGTTCTCCTTGCCGTACGTCTTCAGCATCGCGGAGGTCGATATGAGCCGCATCGTCCACCATCGCGATGCCATCAAAGCCGCTTTTAAAGCGCAGGAAGGTATCGATATCACTTACACCTCCTACTTCATTCAAGCGGCTGCCAAAGCGCTTAAAGAGTTCCCTTTGATAAACGCCTCGGTCGATGGTTATAACATCATCATTCGCAAATCAATTAATGTTGGCTTCGCTGTTGAACTGCCCGGCGGAGGTTTAATTGTACCTGTGATTAAGGGTGTGGACGGACTCTCGTTAACCGGCATCGCTAAAGGACTAAACGAACTTGCTGAGAAAGCACGTGCAAATAGACTTGACCCGTCCGACATCAGCGGCGGGACATTCACTATCACCAACATCGGCGTCTTCGGCAACATTACCGGCGCCCATCATTTATCAGCCGCAGGTCGCTATCCTTGGCACCAGAGCCATCAAGAAGCGCCCGGTCGTCGTCGAAACTCCCGAAGGCGATGTCATCGCCAGCAAACCTATGATGCTCATCTCGCTCTCTTACGACCATCGCCTCATCGACGGCGCACTTGCCGGCCGGTTTATGGCGCGGCTCGAACAGATTTTTGAGAATTATGAAGGTTAAGACGGACAAAGTAGACTAGTGCCTCGTTGCAAAAGAAACTGGCTTTATATTATGGTCAGGTGGGCAGGAGGACAGGCGTCTCTGCCTGTCCACTTTACAGCCATATCTTCTGGGACAGGCAGGGACGCCTGTCCTCCTGTCCGCCATGCTGTAAGCCATTAATACAAGGATCACTAGTGAGGAAGTGGACATAGTGGACAAATTTCAGGGCAGTTGCAACATATGCAAATCGTGAAATTCTGGATAACTCTGTTTTCTGTGCTTCTAATGCATTTAAACGGCTTCGCACAGACTAATACGAAATCATTTAAACCAGATCCAACTGTTCCAATACCGGCGGGAATGCCGACGCGCGGCGGGCCATCTCCGGAAGAGACCGCTTTGCAACAGGAAATTTCACGCGCTTTAAGGCTGGCGCGTCAAGCTGAGTCTGACAACGATTGGCAGCGCGCAATCGAATTGTGGCAATTCGTCTGGGAGAAGCGCCCTGGCGATTATTCGGCTTACAACGGCCTTCGCCGCGCTTACATTCAACTGCGGCGCTATGACGATGCCCTGGCCTTCATCGATCGCGCTGAAAAGCAAAACCGTGCCAGCCGAAGCCCGCTCGAACCGAGTGTGATTGCCGCTGACCGCATTGAAATCCTCTTCACTGCTGGCCGAACCGACGAAGCGCAAACCGCCATCGACCGCGCTCTGGCTGAATTCAAGGGCAGTCCGAACATCGTCCGCGCCATCTCGAATGTTCTGTTCGGTCAGCGCCGTACCGACGAAGCGATGTCGCTGCTCAAGCGCGCCCGCAAAGAGTCCGGTAATCCCTTCCTCTTTGCCCAGGAAATGGCTTATCAAGCCGAAGTGCGGATGGACTGGGCAACTGCTGTTGCCGAATATATTAACTACATTCAAGAAGGTCCTGAAAGGCTGTCTTATGTTACCGGCGTGTTAGGCGATATCTGCGAAAATCCCGCCGCCGACTCCATTGTGCAGAACATCACAAATCAGCGATTGAAAGAAGCCGATAATAATTTTAAACCGGTTCTCAAGCGGCTGCAAGCCGGTTTGCACTTTCGCGCCCGACGTTATGCCCAAGCCTTGGCTTTGTATCAGGAATTAGATCAACTTGGCGGCGAGGAGGGCGGTGAATTGTTGCGGTTCGCCAAATTACTGGCTGAGGAAAAGGAGTGGAATTACGGCTTAGAGGCTTATAACAGTTTGCTGTTGAGGAATCCCTCGCAGGCGCTGCGATCGAAGATTCAAGTTGGCTGTGGCATCTGTCTCGAAGCGTTGAATCAACCGGACAGTGCATTGATGGTGTATCGCGCCGCACTAGCGCCGGGTATTATAGCGGAGACGGCTGTGGTCGCTTATCGCCGTATCGCCGATATCGAACTGCAACTTGATTACCCGCCGGCCGAGGCGCGCAAACATTATGAGGAAGTCTTGAAAATTATGCGCCGCAACCCGTCGCTGGCGTCGGATATGGAAGACGTGCAGGTTCAAATGGCTTTGACTTATGAACGGGAAGGCGATTTGACTACCGCTCAGGCTGAACTTGAGAAAATCGTCCGTATCGCCGGCAACCGCGTCGCGGCTGCGCCTAAAGCACGCTTGGAACTGGCAAAAGTGCATTTCAGAAAAGGCTTTCCGACCAAAGCCAGGTATGAAGCCGCCGCGTTGCTTTCCGCCGACCCGACATCCGAATACGCCAACGACGCTCTGTTGCTGATGATGCTGTTCGACCGACTGAAAGATGACAGCCTGACCTTGACGATCTTTGGCGAGGGCGATTATCTTTGCTTCTTGAAAAAATTCGACGATGCTGCCACAACTCTAAACAAATTAATATCGAATAAAACCACATCGCCGCTAACCGTTGAGGAAGCCTTATGGCGTTTGTCCGAGATAAATTCAACCAGCCAGAGATATGCCGACGCGCTGGCAAATTTGGACGATATCATCAGCCGACCGGAAAGTTCATTACGCACAGATGCTGCATTATTTGCAGCCGGAAAACTGTGTTTGGATAAATTAGACAATCCGCTGGCAGCGGCGCGCTATCTTGAACTTTTGCTTACGCGCTGCCCCGACAGCCCGTTAGTTGATGCAGCGCGCCGGCTCCTGCGCAGCAACTTAAATCCAGCGTCCTGATTTTTAGAAAACTTTTAATCTCAATATATAGGTAAGTGCCGGATTTAAAATCGACATCATCCGCGCATCGACTTTTAGACCGTTACCGCGATGGAATTTTTATCATCTATTCTGATACGGTCATAACTGCTAATCAGCCACTACTTGCAATACTCGAATTACCGGTCGATGAACCGCTTCGAACGAACGCTCTTTTCGAACGCCTGCTGAACACAGTCGATGCAGACCACAGTCGATTACTCGATGAAATGCTGCAGGGGCGCCTTAGCCGGTTAATTCAATGCGTTCTGGAACTGCCCAGCGGAAGTATGCGTAAGGTCGAAATCGAAATAGATTCTCGCATTGCAAACTCCGGTCGATTGATAATCGGGCGCATCAGCGAAGTCGGTGAAACATTCGAAATCCAGGACTCGACTAATGTCATCACGATGCTGAACGCGGCTTTCGATGGCATCGAAGATGCAATCTTTCTGCTCGACGACCGCGATATGGTCATCCAACGCGCTAACAATGCTGCTGAACGCATTTTTTGCGCTACGCCGGACCAGATGGTTGGCAGGTCGATTTTAAGCCTCATCGACGAGCCGGTCCGCCGCGCTGACCTGACCGCCTCGCTGCAAACTAAACTGCGCGCCTTAGGCACTATTCACTTCGATCTTTCAATGCGCCGGCTCTCCGGCGAACTCTTTCCCGCACTGCATGGCATCACAACCATCAAAGACCGGCAGGGCCATAAAATCGCCTTGATGTGGATAGTCAGCGATGTATCGCATCGCGTCACCCTGAACCGAGCCTTCGCCGAACTCGAAACGCGCTATCGATTGCTCTTCGACCGCTCCGCCGACCCTACTTTCATAATCGATGCCCAAACCCAGCAAATTATCGATGTCAATGAAGCCGCCTCGCGCCAATTAGGCTATACACGCAACGAACTCATCGGGATGACCATCGAGAAAATAACGCCGCGCGAACGCTGGGAAGGTATGCAGCGGGATTTCAGTATGCTGACTTCCGGCGGCAGTAATGTCATTGAAGGTATAAATCTAACCAAAG
>Ga0194113_10007544_pt1 | contig 13530 bp, 15 predicted proteins | sample TA2MahC200mmetaG_FD_146193 | JGI IMG/M metagenome (GOLD analysis project Ga0194113, IMG submission 146193) | Freshwater microbial communities from Lake Tanganyika, Tanzania - TA2015017 Mahale Deep Cast 200m | ecosystem: Environmental > Aquatic > Freshwater > Lake | place: Tanzania: Lake...
GACGTCATCCGCCGACGCCGGCGAAAGCGTAATCGTCGTCGGCCGGCCGGTCGAAGCGCTGCGCGCCTGGCTCGCCTTCTCGAAGATCGCCGCCGGCCCGGTGTTTCGCCCGATCGACAAATGGGGAAATATCGGCGCCACGGCGCTCGATCCGCAAAGCGTCAACGCGATGATCAAGAGCCGCTGCCTTCTAGCCGGGCTCGATCCAGCGGAATTCTCGGCGCATGGGCTGCGTTCGGGCTATCTCACGGAAGCCGCTCGCGCCGGCGTGCCGCTCCCCGAGGCGATGCAGCAGTCGCGGCATCGCTCCGTCCAGCAGGCGGCGCGGTACTATAACGAGGGAGAAATCGCGCGGGGCAGGGCAGCGCGATTGATCTGACGGGACAGGCTGCCGAGGGCCGTAGAACGAAGTTTGTGTTTGCACTCGCCGAGAAAGGGATGTTGGCGGCACGGTGGGATGCTGGATTTGCGAGTGGAGAGTCGATTTTCGAGCAGTTTTGGCGGCGGGACGAGCGACATTGAACAGTTTCGATGAGCGGCCGATTTTGAACTCGTCTTATCGCGAGGGGACCACAAAATTTACATATAGCCCGTTCCGTCTGCGAGAGTTTCGCGTTCTGCCTTCAACGTATCTGGTTTTGGAGCGAAGTTCCGAGCCAAGATAGAGATCCGCGCAGCCTTCACCCTCATAATTTGATCGACCGTCTCATTGAAATCTTTCAATGGGCGAGTCCTGCCTTAAAATGCAAATCGACAGCTCTGATGATAATTTCTGCCCGACGTTCATTGCGAACAGTCCGGCGGCGCGCAGGCGGTCGCAGGCGACATCAGCATGTTAAGTTCGCGGTTGGCGATATAGCCAATGAACCCCAGCTCTTTGAGTTCATGCAGAGCGCTAGCGGCAAGTTCGCGCTGCTTGATGTACTCGACCGCAAAGACCGGTTTGCCGGCCCGCCGCAGGTGCTGAAGATGCTCTAGTGAGTTGTCGATCTTATGCTTGTCGTTCCGCACTTCAGCTTCGTTCTCGCCGTAAAGGAGTTCCTCGCGGCCGATCCCGTCTATCAATTGGACGTACTGCGGATTTTCCAACAGTTCATCGCCGTTCTGTGGCACGACCACGAAGCCCTTGCGGCGTTCACGTCCATAGGCAGCGACGCGCGCGACGAGATCAATCATGTCCGCCTTCGCGGACGAGAATCGTGGCAGCCACACATCAAATTTGTCGATCCCGTCGAGATAAACGCCATCGAAGCCCGCTGCTAGAATTCGATCAAGATAGGCGTTTGGATTACCGAACAAGAATGATTGCCATTCGGCAAGCCAGTATTGCACCGCATAATTTCCCGGCCATTTCGGGTTTTCCTCGCCAAGCCATTCCGGTCGATTCGTCAGCCAGCCATCTTGCCAGTAGTAGCGGTAGTCTTCGGCTTCCCCGATACTGAAATAGGCGAGGACAATGCGCCGTGAGCCCTTTGGCGTACGCCGCAATTGTTCGACGGTCGCAAGCGATGCGGCAGCGTCATCGCCCGTCCTTCCCACGCTATAGTCGACGACAACCAGGTCATGGTTGCTCTGGGCGATTTCAGCGGGGTTAGCCTCCTTAAGTTGGTAGGCCCAAGTCCTTACCTTGGCCAAGGCCAACTCCGGCGATTGCGCCGACGCCGGACGAGCGAGCCCGAGAGCCAGAGCAAATCCCAGACCGGTCCCAAACATTACGGAACGGGTCAACACGATCAAATGCATTTTCCCGCAGCTCCAACACGGAACGCTGATCTTGCGAATTCAGTGTAACGAGCTTGCAGGTTTGACGCAACGCGCGGGCCGTGCCCGGCAGGCTAGAACTCCCTGATTAGCCGGAACGCGACTTGTGGGCGCCAGGCGGCGCTTCGTCCACGGACCACGCCCAACCCGGCCTGGAGTTTCAGACTCCCCGTCAGCGCCTGATGGACCTGAGGCATCAGCAATGTGTAGCGACCGGCGCCCCGGTGCGTATTGATCTCGAATCCCAAGGTCGTCGCGTCAGATATATCGTAAAAGGTTGAATGATTGAAAAGCAGATTGCCACGGGCGCGTCCTCCAACAACGTTGCCAATCCCAATCATCGTCATCGTGCTCCATCGATGGTCGAACCGATATCCGAGCAGATATGTCAGGGAGTTTTCCCAGCGAGGGCTTGCCCGGTCATACACGCCGAGGTACTGGACGCCATGCACGGCGCGGCCGCCGGCAAAGGTTCCGAAGGTTCCCTGAACTCCGAGCTTGTATTCGGCGACATGCAGATCGTCGACCGGCAGCTCCAGCTCCAACGCAAAGCCGTCGGCAATCGCATATTCGACTTCGGGACCGCCATTGACCGATCTATGCGGTCCTGACAGGTTTCGCTGTACGAGCATGTTCGCCTCCAGTTCGCCCTTCTTCGCCCCGAGCGGGCGAACCATATCGAAGACCATCGGCTCGGGAATGCGCGGAGCGTCTTGAACATAGATGTAGTCTTGCGCCAGACCCGACTGCGACGAAAGGCTGAGCAAGGCGCCAAGAAAACTGTTCCTGATGTCCATCGGATGGGACGGTCGGCGGCTTCTGCGTTGATACGGCATGAATAATCCAAGTTTGCTCAGGTCGACAGCGAATCGATACCATGAAGCTGCTTACATGAGCTTACAGGGCTGCTTGCGCAGGGGATTGGGGGCTTCTCATAGCCCTTGCACCAATTGCAGAAATTTTCTGTCCATCAGACGCTCCCTCACGGCGCACGGCGCGCATCAGAGTTCTGGCCGATCTACGAGATCCTGAATCTGGCGCGCGAGGCGTTCCGCGATGCAAGCATAGCCGGCGTCGTTCATGTGAAGCCCGTCCGCCGTCAGCAGCGGCTCGACGCCGGCGTCCGATTCCGTCGCCAGCGCCTTCATCAAGTGGTAGCGCGAGAAGAGGCATACGTGCTCCTTGTTCGCGATCCGCTCCAGCGTCTGGACGAAGCGCTCATAGCGCGCTGGGTCTTTGATTGATCTGCTGAATTGCGGATCAACAAGCAGCACATCGCTCTTGTGGTTCTCGATCGACAGAATGCCGCTCTCGACCACCGATTCGAACTTTGGCTCCGAGACGGCTGTATTCAGCGCATCATTCGTTCCCACCTGCCAGAGCACGAGATCTGGCTTGAGGCGGTCGAGTTCGATCTTCAGACGTTTGAGCGTGTGATCGGCGGTTTCGCCGGACTTGCCGGCATTGATGACCTCGACCTCAGCGCCCGGAAACCTTTTGGCGAGAGCGACCTGAAGGAGCGCCGGATACGCCGCAGCCGGCGAAGAAGCGCCGACGCCCTGTGTGGATGACGAGCCAATCGCCAGAATATGTATCGGCATCCGCGCCCGCAAGCGCGCGGCGGTTCGCTTGAGGACGCCACGCATCTGCATCCGGACGGGAGTGACGGCGCAGCGATTGCGAGGGCTCTGTCCGATCGCGAAAGCTGGGCAGGCCGCAAGGCAGGCGACGTTTATCAGCGCGTAAAGGAAAGCTCTTCGGTCTGGTTGAGATTCGCTGCTGGCGCGGCGGGCTGGGCTGGGCGACTGGCGCATTCCAAAAAGCTCGCAAGTTTGTGCAGGGTCCAAAGTCCAGCGAGAACGATGACAATATCAGAAAACGGGGTGCTCGTTACGGTGGCGTTAAAAATTTGCGCGCTCGCGCTTAGAAGGCTGCCCGCGCTGAAGACGGCAAGGCTGTGTCTGCCGAGACGGGACATGACCGGGAAGATTGCCGTGCTCTTGAGCCTCGCGGAAACTCCAGAGCCGTAAATCGTATAGGCGAGAGCAAGAAAATCGATAATTCTGATTACGCCGAGGTCAGTTTTTCCTCGATCCAGATATGGATCAACGACAGCAACGAATTCCGGGACGCATCCTAAGAAATTACTAACGATTAGCGCGGAGACAATCGTGAACGTAACCGCGAGACGGTAGGGCGCGGCGCGCGCCGGGAATTTGTCGTTCTGGAGCAAGAGGCCAGTGAATATCCCCAAAGTGAACATGAATTGCCAGGTCAATGGATTGAAGAACCAAACGCCCCCTTCGGGCCAGCTTGGGAGGTTCGCGCCTGTGAGGCGGGCGACGCCGTAAACGCTCGCCGAGAGCGCGATCATACCCCAGCGATTACGCAGCCCCACGTGCAACAGCAAAGGCGCGAAGATTATGAGCACGACATAGAGCGGAAGAATATTGAAATAGCCGATCTGATGTCCGAGCGTCGCGACGCCGAGGAGGCCTCGCAGCGGGTCTGCAAAGAGCGTTGCGCGCCCGTGTTCGGCGAGAAAAGTTTCCTCGCCCGTCAGGAGCGCCGCCGCGCCAAAGAGCGCGAGCGCAAGAAAGGTGAGGAGGACGTGCATCGCGTAAAGCCGGAGCGCGCGGGACGCCATGCCCCTGGCCGCCGTCCACGCGGGCGCCGTCCTGAAGCGACGACCGCCGGCCAGGGCGACGGAAATTCCGGACAAAAAGACGAAATCTTCAGCGGCGTCCGAAAATCCGTAGTTGCGGGGTGTGAAATTGCCGAGAATGTTGCCGGGGATATGGTTGATGAAGATCGCCGCCAACACGGCGCCGCGCCAGAAGTCGATCAATTCGATCCGTTTTCCCGACACGACGTTCTCCGAACATAGGCTGATCGTAAACCTTCTTTATCATATATTCTGACCCGCTCCAGAGTCAGGAAATTCCTGCAAGCGCGCCGTGAAATGCCGCAGACGTTCTCAAAGACTGTTCAGGCGCAGCGTGACGCGCTCCGGCTTGTCCGAAACGCCAAGCTGGAACATATTTTCCGCACGGCCAGTCCGCATATGGGGAATGCCAGCAAGGGCGCGCCGACGCCGCCCGGCAAGAAATAACGAGATGATGAGTGTCGCCAACGTTCACGGTTTTGTTTCGGCCTTCGTCACTCTACTCGTCGTGGTCGAGCCGCTTGGCCTTGCGCCGATTTTTCTCGCCACGACGCACGACCGCGGCGCCGCGACGCGCGCTCGCATTGCGGCCCGGGCCTGTCTTTATGCACTGACCATTCTGATCGGCGCGGCCCTTTTCGGTGAGCGCCTGCTCGACGCGCTCGGCGTGTCGCTGCCGGCCTTTCGCATCGCCGGTGGACTGCTGCTGTTTTCAATCGCGTCGGAGATGGTTCTTGGCGTTCGCATCACGCGTGAGGCGCACGACGCGGCGCAAGCCGTGGAAGAAAACGGCCGGCATATCGCCGCCTTTCCTCTTGCCATCCCGTTGATCGCCGGGCCGGGCGCGATCACGGCGACCCTGTTGTTCGCGGGCGAAGCGGCGGGCGATCCCGCAAAGCTCGCAGCGCTTATCGTCGCGATCGCGGCAGTGTTGGCGATAACCTACGTCGTCTGCCTGCTCGCGGGGCGCGTCGAACGCATTCTCGGAACTGCCGCCAATATCGTGATGGCGAAGTTGCTCGGCGTGTTGCTTGCTTCGCTGGCAGTGCAGTTCGTCGTTGACGGCGCAAAAGCGCTATTGCTTCGCTGACCTTCCGCCGTCCGTCAATGCGCCACGTCGGCGCAGATGCGGCGCTTGATTGAATGGAGCAGCGCAACGAACACGATGAGGATGGCTCCGACGTCCAAGCCGGTGCGTTGCGGACCTTGAGATACGGCCCAGCGACACACATCATGAAGGCGGCGACATCCTTGACGTATTGGTCGATGGTCTGCGCCGCGCCGTCTTCACAGGTCACGGCCCCCTCGGAACGCGGCGGAGGAATGCCGATTTGTGGGATGAACGTCCGCTATATCGACGAGAATCACATCATCCCTTTATCAGCTCATAACGCGGGCGACTGTGACGCCGAGGCTCTTGTAGTAGGCGACCGCCGCCTTCAGAAAGTCGATGGCGCTGACGGCTTTTTCATCCGGCTTGATTTGTGTGAAGGCGATGCGCGAGGCGTCGTCGACGCAGACATGGACGAACTCCCAGCCGACGCCGCGTTGCTGCTCTGCCCCTGCGGTCGCCGGTGATCCGGTGGCCGACGCGTTCGAAGCGTCCGAGCTTCTTGATGTCGATGTGGATCATCTCGCCGAGGTTCTGGCGTTCGTAGCGTCTGACCGGTTCGGCCGGTTCGAGGTCGCGCAGGCGGCTCAGGCCGGCGCGTTTGAGAATGCCGCTCACTGTCGCCGCGCTAACGCCCGTGACCTTGGCGATATGCTTTCCGGTGAAGCGCTGGCGGCGCCGCGCGACGATATCGTCGATCACCGCTCGCGGCGTGGGTTTGCGCAGCCGATGCGGGCGCGACGAGCGGTCACTTTCCTTGGTCCGGTCCGGATGGACAACCTATTGCAAGCTCACATCTAGCGGGCTTATGGCCGTTGGGATCAGGCCGCATTCTCTTGCCGAAAAACGCGAGCACCGCGTTCATTCCGCAAAAACCCGATATCCCGTTGAGCTCCCTGCGTCAGGTGATTCTGTATGGATGTGGCGGTAAGGAATTGAGGTTGCTCAATGAAGAACTTGGCTAAGCCACCGTCATCAGCGTGGTCCATCGGACGAACCTGGAGAATTTCACAGCACGAAGCTAACATTGGACCGACGCGCCGCAGCCACATAGTCACAAGCCGAAATTTGAAAATGCGATTGTGGAGGCGATTTTGATATCAAGGCGCTATTGCGCCGCGTCGGATTGCGCGGCTTGAAAATATTGATCTGAGCGGCTGCTGGCGGCGCGAGATTCAGGCCGCACCATCATAGCTTCGATTAAATGGTTTCTTACAGTCGAATTCTCACGCCGAGATCGCTCCCGAAGCCCGTTCCGATGTCCGTGCTGCTAACCAAAAATTTACCAACAAATTCTTGATCGCTATATTAGCTCCCGGATTTCGTGGCCGTGGCCTGCCTAAACTTCTCGAACAGGTCTATCGGTATCGGAAATACGATCGTGGAACTTTGCTCGCCCGCAATGTTCTGCAGTGCGCCTAAATAGCGCAGTTGCATGGCTTCCTGCTGACCGGACAGGATAACGCCTGCCGCAGCGAGCTTCTCCGCCGCCTGCTGTTCGCCTTCGGCATCGATGACCTTAGCGCGCCGTAGACGTTCGGCCTCGGCCTGCTTCGCGATGGCGCGCACCATGGTCTCGTTCAAATCGATATGCTTTAATTCGACATTCGAGACCTTGATGCCCCACGCGCCAGTTTGCTCGTCGAGGATACGCTGGACATCAGCATTGATCTTGGCGCGTTCCGCAAGCATTTCATCGAGTTCATGCTGACCCACGACGGAACGCAAGGTGGTCTGCGCGAGTTCGCTGGTGGCTACGTTGTAGTGCTCGACCTGAATAATGGCCTTTTCCGGATCCATGACTCGATAATAGAGCACGGCATTCACCTGGACCGACACATTGTCGCGCGAGATGACGTCCTGGGGTGGGACGTCGAGAACGCGCGTTCGCAGGTCGACTCGCACGATCTGCTGGATAAAGGGCACGACGACGACTAATCCGGGTCCCTTCACCTTCCAGAAGCGCCCAAGCATGAAGACGACCCCGCGTTCGTATTCGCGCAGAATGCGGAATGAGTAGGCAAGCAGAGCGAGAACGACCAGAACGGGTATTGCAACCCCAGTCAGAACCTGAACATCAAACGGCAATTGCATAGCAGCCTCCATTCATCTGGATGCGACGAGGAGAGTTAGACCCTCGCGTTGAACGACCACCACGGCGTCACTAGGAGCGAAAGGCTTTTCGGCGCGGGCGTTCCAGATTTCGCCGTGGACACGGATACGCCCTTGAAGACCGCTCCACTCAATCACCTCTCCGACGCTTCCGATCATTTGTTCTGCGCCAGTTAGCGCCGGGCGGCGACGCGCCTTCACGGCAGCACCGAGCACGAACAAAGCGAGAGCCCCAGTCGTCGCTGCCGAGCCAACGATCAGCGGCAGGGACACCGAAATATCGATATCAGCTCCAGCAGGATCGAACAGGAACACGGAGCCGATGATGAAAGCGATCACGCCGCCGATACCCAGAATTCCGAGACCCGGCGCAAACGCCTCGGTGATCATCAGAGCGATGCCGAGAGCGACCAAGCCTAGCGCGGCATATTGCACGGGAAGCGTGGTCAGAGCCGTCAATCCGAGCAGGAGGCAGACAGCGCCAACAACGCCGGCGACAAGGCCGCCAGGATTCCAGAACTCGAAAAGAAGTCCATAAATTCCGATGAGCAATAGGATAAACGCCACGTTGGGATCCGAGATGACGCCCAAAAGCCGGGTGCGCCAATCCGGTTCGAATACCGTCCGTGCGATGCTCCGCGTTGCTATCGTGTGCTCGACGGAATTGATCGTGACCTTGCGGCCGTCGATTTTCGTGAGTAGCTCGTCGATATCACGGGCGACCACATCGATCACGCCCTCCTTCAACGCATCCTCTGCGGTGAGGGTCGCGGCGTCCCGGACGGCCTTCTCAGCCCACTCGACATTTCGAGCGCGTAGTTGTGCAAGGCTGCGCAACATCGCGATCGTATCGTTGAGCGCCTTGCGCTGAGCGGTGGCTTCGGTTGGGACAGCGGTCTTGTCTTTGTCGTCCCGCTTGGGCTCTGTTGGCCGCGGCAGTCCTGGAAGGCCGCCAAGCTCGATTGGCGTCGCTGCCCCAATATTGGTGCCCGGCGCCATCGCGGCGACATGTGCGGCGTAGACGATGAACGTTCCTGCAGATGCTGCGTGCGCTCCGCCCGGAGAAACATAGACGATCACAGGGATCGGAGACGCCAGAATTTGCTGGATGATGTCGCGCGTAGCAGTGACGAGCCCGCCGGGCGTATCGAGCTGGATCAACAGGTAGCGCGCATTCTCCCCGCGCGCTTTGGCTACGGCATCAGCGACCACTCGCGTTGCCGCGACTCCGATTGCACCCTTGATTTCGGCGACGAGGATGAAGCCGCTTCGTTCGATATCACGAGCCGGAACCGAGACCGCCGCGAACGGGATGAAAAAGCTAAACAGCACCAACGCCCATCGTCGGAACGATAGGCAAATTTTGTTGATGCTCACCGCCTCATGGCCCCGTTGCATGGACCAATGACCTTCCCCCGCGTATTGAACGGGCTAGACGAAAAGTGATTTCAGCTTCAATCGTTATTTATAGCGCCATTCAAGCATTATCCAGTGGGCAGAGAGGCATGGAACATGCAAGGTTTGTCGGCGGCGCCGTCACGCTCCGCTTTGAGCCGCCACGCGTCTTCTCCGGGCGCTTTCCGGGATGTCTCATGGCGCCACAGCAACGATAAAGTGGATGCGGCAAAAAGCGGAATTGACTGTCTCTGGCCTCCGGCGGCTCAATTGCCTCGCATCCCATTACGGAGATGTCACGGCCGCCTGTTGCGTACCTCTGGGAGGAAAGACTCAGTCAGAGGATTGTCATTTCGTCTTTGTCGCGCCCGCTCACAGAACAACAAGAAACCGGGTGTTTTCGGTACCAAAGAGGGAGAAACGCGATGATTGCGCTTCAGCAACTCTCAGCCATAGCTGGCCTTGCCGGAAAAGAAATGGTCTTGGGCGTCACGCCGTCCACCAAGCATGACCGGCTTCTTTCCGGCTATGTGTTCAACATCGAGAGGGGGCCTGTGGCGGTGCGCGACATGATTGTCGCGGATCTCCGCCGGTTTCTTGATCTCGGAGCGCGGCGCGAAGCGGCGGACAGGCTCATCGTGCTGCGACGCTTCCTTTCCAAACATCCGAATGCTGAAAAGGTTCCGCAGAGCGCAAGCGGAAAGGCTTTGCTTGGCTCCTCACTTTCTTCGAGCCGCTACCGCGAACGCGAAGATCGAACGAGAAAGGAAGAAGCCGGCCCCCGTGTTCCGATAAAATTCGCGCGCCAAAAAACTGCCGCGAATAGTTTGGAGTGAGCTACGTCCGAATCGTTGACCGCGTTCGAGGTCGGCGCGGGGGCGCCGCCTCTGCCGCCTAAAACGAAGTGAGAGTTCCCCCGGCTTTGCCGGGGTGGCAGTAAGAGTTTGACGTTTCCTGCTGTCCACCGACGAGATTTCCCTCGTGAGCCGCCAAGCACACGATGAGGAAATCTCGCGATGGACGAGTATAGAAGCTTAAGTCACACGAAGTGGGACTGCAAATACCACGTCGTCTTCATTCCCAAATGCCGGCGAAGGACGCTTTATGGCGGGCTTCGGCTACCTCTTGGAGAGGTGTTAAGAAGCTCGCGGCGCAAAAGGAGAGCCGGGTCGAGGAAGGGCATTTGATGCCGGATCACGTTCACATGATCGCTTGTGATCCCACCGAAATATGCGGTTTCTCAGGTGGTCGGATACATCAAGGGCAAGAGCGCGATCCATTTGGCGCGGGTATATGGCGAGAGAAGGCGCAGTTTCGTGGGCCAGCCTTTTTGGGCGCGGGGATACTTCGTTTCGACCGTGGGCCGGGACGAAGAACTGATCCGGGAATATATCCGCAACCAGGAACAGGAAGATGCGCGCTTGGAGCAGTTGAACCTGTGGCAATGACGCCGGCCCGCCTTTAAGGCGGCCAAAAGAAATCGGGGCCGCGTCAGCGACCCCATAGCCGCTTTGAGCGGCTCACATCATAAGCCCCCGGCTTTGCCGGGGGATACTTACTTCCGAACTGTAGAGATCACCGGAGCCTTACCGAACAAGAGCGGTCCGGCGAATGGCGAAACACGGCGAACATATCGGATGCCGCCGCGCAGCTTTGGGTGTTGCGCGGCAAGGAACCGAAAGCCGTATCGGTTCGGCTGGGCGTGAGCGACGGCGCTTACCAGCTGGGTCCTTAGAGGCGATTTGCAGCCCGGCGATGAACTGATCGTCGGCGAACGCAGGCGTGATTTGACGAGCAAGGGGTCAGTGGCCGAATGACTGGCGCCGGCGTGATCCGCGCGCGCCAGACTCCATGGACGTAGGCGTCGGGGCGGCTGACGCGACAGGGATGTTCAAGTAACTGGGATGTTCAAGAAAGTGAAGCTGCCGATCAATCTCGAAGAAGCGGTATGACGCATCTATGCGCTGGCGTGTGCCACCCCCATCAGGAAATGATTTCAAGAAATATATTTGCTATGGCTGCCACGAACATTCACGCGTCGTCGCCGCCGCGGCGCACCGGAACGAAGGCATTTGAAAACTGTGTCAGTTGTCACCGCAGCGCGCGAGATGAAGGCGGAAAAGGTGACGACGAGATTCGAATGGAGTTCGACAAACGCCTGATTCGGACGATGTTGCGGTTGCGTTGGGAGCTCGAATACACGCCCCATTGTTGCGAGAAGCGATGAAATTCAGTAGTCGAACAATGCGGCGTGCGCTGATCGGTATCGCGGCGGCGGGCCTTATAATCGGTCTTGCCGCAATGCTCGTAGGGCGCGCGGACATCGCGCGTTGGCCGTGGATTACCGGCACCGCGCCCGTCATCGCGGCGCTTGCCTTCTCAATTATTCGTGACCTGCGCGCCGGCCGGATGGGCGTGGACCTTCTGGCGTTCCTATCGATGACGGCGGCGCTCGCGCTTGGCGAGGCTTTGGCCGGAGTGATAGTCGCTGTGATGTACGCTGGCGGTCAAGCGCTTGAAGATTTCGCGGTCGGGCGCGCCGAACGGGACTTGAAAACACTCATTGATCGCGCGCCGCGCATTGCGCACCGTAAGCGTGGCGGCGCGCTTGAAGATATACCGATCGAAGATATTGCTTTGTGGGACGCAATTCTAGTGCGCGTCGGCGAAATCGTGCCCATCGACGGACAGGTCGTCAGCCCCAGCGCCTTGATCGATGAATCCGTTCTCACGGGCGAGCCCATCCCTGTGATGCGGCAAGTGGGTGAAGCGGTTAGCAGCGGAACGATCAATGTGGGCGAAACGTTCGAGATGCACGCCACCGCGACTGCGGGCGACAGCGCGTATGCAGGCATCGTTCGAATGGTGACCGTAGCGCAGACCGCCAAGGTGCCATTCATCCGGATGGCGGATCGTTTCGCCCTTCTGCTTGTGCCCATTACTCTTTGCGTTACAGGCGTCGCTTGGTGGTTGTCGGGCGACGCCATTCGCGCACTCGCGGTTTTGGTTACTGCGACCCCTTGTCCCCTGATCCTGGCCGCGCCGGCGGCGTTTATTGGAGGAACGTCGCTGGCCGCGCGTCGCGGCATTTTGGTCAAGGGTGGCGGTCCACTCGAGACGCTGGCTCACATCCACACTGTGATGTTCGACAAGACCGGCACGTTGACTGTTGGCGGCGCCCGCCTTGTCGCCGTTGAGACCGCTCCCGGCGTTACCGCCGAGGAGGCGTTGCGGCTTGCGGCCAGTCTCGAACAAGCGTCACATCACGTTCTCGCGGCGACGATCGTCTCCACAGCGCGAGGCAGGGGCCTTTCGCTTCAGGTGCCCAAAAACGTGCGTGAGGTTCTGGGATCCGGTTTGGAGGGCGTCGTGGAGGGTCGCAAAGTAAGCGTCGGCTCGCTTCAGTTCGTTCACGGCGAAGGCCGGCTTGAGGAATGGGCGCGACGGGCTGCGCGTCGTGCATCCTGGCGTTCGGCGCTGACGGTGTTTGTGTCGATCGAAGGGCACGTGATCGCAGTAATGTTGTTCGCCGACGAGCTCCGCCGTGAAACGCCTCGCGCAATCCAAGCCTTACGACGAGCGGGCGTTAGTAAGATCGCCATGGTGACGGGCGACCGAGCTGAACCCGCCGAGACTATAGGCGCGGCTCTCGATCTCGATTCTGTGCTCGCCGAACGAGTGCCATCGGACAAGGTCGATGCGGTTGTTGTCGAGCGGCGACTTGCGCCAACCTTGATGGTGGGCGACGGCATAAATGACGCCCCGGCGCTCGCCGCCGCGGATGTGGGGCTCGCCATGGGCGCGCGCGGAGCAAGCGCTTCCTCTGAAGCAGCGGACGCGGTCATTCTTGTCGATAGGCTTGATCGCGTGGCCGAGGTGGTGGCGATCGCGAAGCGCACACGCGCCATCGCGATGCAGAGCATAGTTGCCGGAATGGGACTTTCCGGAGTGGCGATGATTGCGGCTGCATTTGGTTATGTGTCTCCGGTCGCGGGAGCGCTAATACAAGAAACGATTGATGTCGCCGTGATCCTCAACGCCCTGCGAGCGCTCGCGCCGCCAGCCGCTTTGTACCGATCTTCAATGTCGGAAGTGGCCGCAGGCATTCTCCGCGAGGAACATGAAAGATTGGAGCAAACCCTCGAACGCCTGCGTCAAGTCGCCGACGCGCTAGATTGCGCGCAAGCATCCGAAGCGGTCAACTATGTTCTTGAGGCTAATCGTATTGTCCAGACGGTGATCGTCAACCATGAGCGTGAGGACGAAGCAAGCATATATCCAAAAGTGTCAAGCTTTCTTCCCGACGCCCATGGCTTAAGCGCCATGAGCCGTGCTCATCGTGAAATCCTGCATCAGGCCAGGCTCCTTGGGCGATTGGCCGAAGGATTGGGGCCAGGAGAGGTTGAACCGTATCTGATTCGCGACGCGCAGCGCATTATCGAGTCGATAGAGTCTCTCGTCCGCATACACAACGCGCAAGAAGAAG
>Ga0194113_10007545_pt1 | contig 13529 bp, 6 predicted proteins | sample TA2MahC200mmetaG_FD_146193 | JGI IMG/M metagenome (GOLD analysis project Ga0194113, IMG submission 146193) | Freshwater microbial communities from Lake Tanganyika, Tanzania - TA2015017 Mahale Deep Cast 200m | ecosystem: Environmental > Aquatic > Freshwater > Lake | place: Tanzania: Lake...
GGTATTGTAAAAACATCTCCTTCAATCCGGCAACTCGGTAGCATAATCTGCCTCCTTTGAAGTTTCTTTATATTCTTGCAGATTATGCTCTAATTGTCAATTTATAATTCTTTTAAATGTCGTTGTAGGGTTAATTATTTTCAAAATATTAGGGAAAAATGTTTGAATATAATTTTAGCAAATAACGATTTGATGCAATTACAAATGAACTTGTCAAATAAAACTTATTATTTCCAAAGAAGTAAATGGCGCAAGGTTAACCAAATTAGCATGTTTAGTAGTCTTACATTTATTATTATTTCCTTATTGTTTACGTTTTCTAACCCTTTTTATCTTCTGTTGATAGTCTGTACAGGGGGAATAATTTTTTTGGGAACAAATACAATATACCTTAATAGACAAGTAAATAGTTTCTTGCCATTTCTAAAAAAATATGATGAATTTGTTAAAGAAAAATTCGGGATTATATATAAACCTAAGATTGTTGACAAGGGATATGGTGATTTTGCGGATGAACTTAATAGAGACATAAAAGACGTCTTTCGCTGAAGACTATAGGGATATAGTGTGGACATATGATATTTAATAAGGCTATAACAAAAAAAATTTTAATTACTATAGCATTCATATTGTCATTAGTAATGGTATCTACGACATCTGCTCAGGCACTTGAAATTGCAAATGGCTTTGTCTACCTTGTCTCTACTCAAAACCCTGATGGCTCATGGGGAAGTGATACAACAGATACTGAGCTATTGCCTTCAACCGTATCAGTGATAGAGGCATTTCAAGTATTGAATCAAACAGGTATTCCAAGTTATGCCAATGCTATCTCATGGCTTCAGAGTCAATCTTTATATACTACAGATTACCTATCCGAAAGAATCCATGCCCTTTCTGTTGCAGTGACTGATGATGATTTGCTCCTTTCATACTTTGACGATCTTACTGGTGCATGGGGTGGTTATGATGAGTTTGAAGTTGATAACCTTGATACATCTTTAGCTTTGCTTGCTTTAAAGAGAATCAATTATCAAGAACAAAACACAGTTAGCTATGCTCTTGGTTATTTAATCGGCAACCAAAACACCGATGGCGGATGGGGCTTTTATCCTTCGACATGCTCAGGATGTAATGATAGAGATGAAAGCAATGTTTATATGACAGCTCTGGTATTAAAAACGTTCAATGTTCTTAGTTCAATGTTCAACCTTAAAAGCTCGATAGAACAAGCATCAGCCTATCTTTTGACAAAACAGAATCCTGACGGAGGATTCGCCCATTCGGCAAGCTCAGGGCAGGGCTCTTCGACGGTATATGAGACTGCTTTGGCTTTTGAATCATTGATTGTAAGTAGTGTAGACATTTCAGCAGTTGCCTCATCAGCAATAAATTATCTGACATCAACCCAACTCCCCAATGGCTCATGGGATGATGATCCGTATTCGACAGCGTTGGCACTTCGTGCATTGGCGAATGTAAAACCAAACCTTTCCATCTCCTTCTCTGATATCACTTTCTCAAATCCTGCCCCTTCAGTCGGCGAGACAATAACCATCACAGCGAATATCAGAAACACAGGCCCATCACAAGCTGATAACGTATTAGTACAATTTTATGATGGAAATCCATTGGTAGGTGGAGTTCTAATTGGTGAAACAATAGTTCCATCAATCCTTGCATACGGCAGTTCTCAGGCAATCATAAACTGGACAATCCCAACAGCGTCTTCACGTATAATATTCGTGAAAACAGACCCTTCAAATTCAATTGATGAACTCAATGAAACAGACAATATAGCTTTCAAGAACTTCACGTCAGCAACACTCCCTGACTTAAGCATAACTTCTGATGACATAACATTTACACCTCAAGTACCTATAACCGGACAATCTGTAACAATTACAGCCACGGTAAGAAATATTGGAGAGACCGGGGCAGGCAATGTGACAATAGATTTTTATGATGGAGACCCTTCAGCAGGGGGCATACTCATTGGCAATGCCTTAGTTCAGTCAATAGGTGCGGGTAGTTTTGCAGGAGTTCAATTAACAACAGAATTTATAACAGGAAGTCACAATATCTATGTAGTTTTGGACAGGGATAACTCAATAGCAGAGAGCAATGAGGCAAATAACACAGCAACAAAGGTTCTCCATGTTGGAGGAGGATTTACAGAGCTTTCAATAAACCGCAATGATATAACTTTTAACCCTGCATATCCGGTTGAAGGAGACCCGGTACTCATCAATGCTGCAGTCCATAATGAAGGGAATGGAGAGGTTAATGATGTCTTGGTCAGGTTTTACCTTGGAGACCCTGATTCCGGAGGAATTCAGATAGGTTCAGATATAACCATACCTTCAATATCAGCAAGGAATGTTGAAATTGTAAACACAACATGGGACAGTACAGGACATGCTGGAAACAATAATATTTATGTAAAGGTTGATCCCCTGAATATCATCCCTGAGGTAAATGAACTCAATAACAAGGCATTAAAGACCCTAAAGGTATCAGCAGTCACAGGGGCTGACCTGACAGTATCATCAGCAGATATAAACTATACACCATTAACCCCGACTAAAGGAGAGATAGTTACCATCACAGCAAATATCAGAAACACAGGGACTTCAGATGCAGGCAATATCTTTGTAGAATTCAGTCTCGGCAACCCGGATATGGGAGGGACATTAATCATAGGCAGTCAAACAATACCCCTTATTGCAGCAGGCAGTTCTGCCCTTGCCCAGATACTATGGGATACAACCGGATATGCAGGCACCTATGAAATCTATGTCAATGCAGACCCTTTTAATGCAATTGCAGAACTCAGCGAAACAAATAACACAGCTCATATGCCAATCACAATAACAGCACCACAGGGCCCGGATTTAACAATCAAATCAATAGATAGTGCAAATCTTATCACAGATACACAGAGCCTTGCTGTTACAGGGACAATACTGATAACTGTAGAAAACAAAGGAAACCAGGTTACAAACTCATCATTTGAGATAACAGCCTTTGAAGACAGGAACAATAATAAACAATTTGATACAGTCACTGATAATATTCTTGGAAATGTTACCTACACAAACAATTTAGGCACAGGTGAGTCAAATGCTATAGACGTCCCTGTTTCAGGCAATGTCCTCTTCAGAGACAATCTTATTTATGTAATGGCAGACAGTAATAATTCTATAGAAGAGCTTGATGAGACAAACAATACGAAAAATACAGGCGAGCAGTGTGGATATCAACCACCTGTAGGGACATTCAATCCTGTAGAGAAATGGGTATGGACAGGGAGCAGTGTCTTACCAGAGTACAACCAGGTAATGCAGACACCTGCGGTAGCAAACCTCACCGATGATAATAACGATGGGTTCATTGATGAGAAAGATATTCCGGATATCATCTTCGGCACATTCATTCCTGGATGGAATTATTGTACAGGTGTATTAAGGGCAGTCAGTGGCGACAGCGGCAGGGAAATATTCACCGTAACCAATCCTGCGTATATGGTATCAACATGCAGTGGATTCGCAGTTGGCGATATAGACAATGACGGAAAGGTAGAAATCGTTGCCCGTAAAAGTGGTCTTGAGCTTGACAACGGGATAATCGTCTTTGAGCATGACGGCAGATTTAAATGGAGATTTGATGATGTTTATGTCGGGATAGGAGGACCATCCATTGCAGATTTAGACAATGATGGCATACCTAAGGTCATCGTAGGCACTACGGTACTCAACAATGATGGTACTCTTAAATGGCAGGGTTTGAGAGGGACAGAGGGCAATACCGGTGTGGGGCCATTGTCTCTTATAGCAGATATTGACTTAGACGGTCGTCCTGAGGTAGTAGCAGGAAATACAACCTATAGATACGATGGAACAGAGTACTGGTGGAATACCCTCGTCCGGGATGGATACAATGCTGTAGCAAACTTTGATGACGATCCCTATCCTGAGATAGTCCTTGTTACCTTTGGAGCAGTATATCTTCTTGAACATACAGGAGAGATAAAATGGGGCCCGGTAATGATCCCGGATGATGGACGAGGAGGTGCCCCAACTGTTGCTGACTTTGATGGAGATGGTCAGCCAGAGATAGGGGTAGCAGGATTAAGCAGATATGTTGTTCTTGATACAGACGGGAGCATCCTGTGGCAGAGTATTATTCAGGACGGTAGTTCTCATGTTACTGGCTCCTCTGTCTTTGACTTTGACGGAGATGGTGAAGCAGAGGTTGTCTATAACGATGAGTACTATCTGAGAATTTATAAGGGTAAGAATGGTCAGGTGCTTTTCTCTACACCAAATACCTCAGGCACGCTCACAGAATATCCATTGATTGTTGATGTAGACAATGACAATCGGGCAGAGATTGTCGTAGGGGCAAATAACTGGTATACAGGGGGCGGTATCTACGGCATACGTGTCTTTGAAGACGCAAACGACAACTGGGTAAATACCCGAAAGATATGGAATCAGCATACATACCACATAACCAATGTCAATGATGACGGCACTATACCAAGGTATGAACAGAACAACTGGGAGGTATATAACAACTACAGGTGCAACTCCCTTTTGCCTGAAGATATCCTTGGAACCTCTGATATAACAGCATCCTATATAACCATTGACCAGACGAACTATCCAACTTCAGTATACATCTCGGCAAGGATTGGTAACGGCGGCGCTGTAAGCCAGATTACCGGAGTAGATGTTGCCTTCTATGACGGCAATCCATCACAGGGCGGAGTACTTATTGGCACAACAAATACAACAAAGACTCTCCATGCAGGTGATTACGAGGATGTCTTTATCACATGGAATAACCCTGCTTCTGGTAATCATACTATCTTTGTCGTTGCCGATAAAGACAACAAATTCAATGAATGCAGAGAAGGTAACAATACGGCATCAGCAGAGATCGAGATTGGAATCATTACCCCTCCTGTTTATCTCCCTGACCTTTCAGTCTCTCAAGGAGATATAACGATTATCCCACCTGATATGATAGAAGGGCAGGATGCAAATATTGGAGCTGTTATTCACAACAACGGGAATACCGATGCCTATACTATTGAAGTAAAATTCTATGATGGTGATCCTGAGACAGGCACTTTAATAGGTACTGCTACCATTCCTTTCATACAATCAGGTGGAACATCATACATACAGATGCCATGGAATACATTCGGACAGTCCGGCAGAAATTATATTCACGTAATAATTGACCCACAGAACCTCATTGCTGAATCCAATGAAAACAACAATTCCACACTGAAGCCGGTGGATGTTACACCTCCTGCAAAGCCGGACCTGACGGTGACTTCAACAGATATAGTATTTTCCAATCAGAATCCAAAGGAAGGAGACCTGCTTACAATCACAACAACCATACACAACCTCGGCACTGATGCAGGCAGTATAGAGGTTAATCTCTACGATGGAATACCGGGGAATGGAGGGACACTACTCAATACATACACCATATACCCTATAATTCCTTTTGGAGGGCAGGCGCAGGTTACATTCGACATAGATACGGTAGGTTTTTCAGGAAACCACAACTTCCATTTCATTATAGACCCGGACAATACGATAGAGGAACAGAGGGAAGACAACAACAGTGCATCAGCAAATCTCCTCATCGGCACTATCGGTCTGAATCTTACAGAAACAACTGATAAGACCCTGTATCAAGAAAACGAGGATGTTCAGATAACAGTCAATACAGGTGACCTTCAGAATGAATTAAGGAATCTCCTGGTGGATGTAAGGATATTTGATTCAGGAGGATTCCTTGTAGCATCTCTTCCCGCCTTACCACTTACTCTCAATCCCCTTGAAACGAGGACATTGAATTTCCTCTGGAATACAGGAAACACCCTGATTGGTAATTATGTAGTAAAGGCAACCGTGTTCAACATAGAATCGGATCCACTTGCAAGACAATCTGTTCCAATCAATATCACATCATCTCTGGGCATCTCAACAAATCTTTTTATGGACAGGATTTTATACTATCCAAATGAGCCTGTAAGGATTACATCAGCTGTCTCAAACAATAGCCTGAATAAGATATACGAAAACCTTACTGCTACAGTTTCTATTAAAGACACTTCGGGCCAGATACTCTTTACAGGGGATACCACAATCAACATTCTCACTCCTTCATCATACTATTCATTCAGCTCCTACTGGAATACATCAACAAAACCTCAGGGAGAGTATCCTGTGACTCTTGAGGTAAAAGATGCATCAGGCAATATTCTCTCTTTTGGTACAAAGAGTATCACAATAACCAGTGATATAAAGCCTTCTAAACTTCTCAAGGGACAGATTTCGGTTGATAAACAGAGTCTGTTACAAGGCGAGCCTGTAGCGATAACGTGCAGTGTGACCAATATTGGAAATATGAATCTTTCAGACATAAGTTTATCCATCCTGACAGTCCATGTTGTTGAATTGACCATCTATGACACCCTGACTGATCAGACCAGCCTTCAAATGGGTGAGACATACACCAATACCCAACAGCTTGATACACAGAATTACAGCGCAAAGGACTATCTTGTTATCTTGAGGGCAAACATATCAGGAGTGGAAGAGACACTTGCAAGCACGTATTTCAGGGTTGAGGGTGCACCATCAGCACCATCGCTCTACTTACCAAGACAGGGAGAGGATGTCGAGACCCTGACTCCTGTATTAATCATTAATAATGCCTCTGACCCCAATGATGACAATCTGACATATGAGTTTGAACTCTATACTGACAGCAATCTCTCAAACCTCGTAGCCTCATCAGGAATGATCCCTGAAGGCAATAACGTAACCTCATGGCAGGTACCATCAGAACTGAATGAAAACGCAACCTATTACTGGAGGGCAAGGGCATTTGACGGACGTTTATATGGAGAATGGATGCTCCCAGCCTCATTCAGAGTGAATCTCGTGAATGAACCTCCAACTGCACCAACGCTTTCGAGTCCTGCGGATAATTCTGAGGTCAGCACATTAACTCCGATACTGACTGTAAATAATGCCTCTGACCCTGACAGCAGCAATCTAACTTACAATTTTGAACTTGCACTGGATGCTGACTTTACCCAGATTGTAGCCTCTGAAATAGGCATATTCGAAGGTATAGGTACAACCTCGTGGGAGGTACCTATAAGCCTTAATGAAAACACATATTACTATTGGAGGGCACAAGCTGATGACTGGCTTATTGAAGGGCCGTGGATGACTCCGGCAAGGTTCTTTGTCAATACTGCAAATGATGCACCTTCAGCACCTTCAATCCTTTCACCTTCAAATGGTTCTGAAATCATGACCCTTTCTTTTGATATTGTAGTATCAAACAGTACAGACCCCGAAAATAATCAGCTTACCTATGTATTTGAGATAGACACTGTAATGACTTTTGACTCACCAAATATCATAAGGTCAGGCAACATACCTGAAGGTCAGGGAATAACTTCATGGCATGTAGAAGGACTTAATGACAACACATATTACTATGTGCGTACAAAGGCAAGCGATGGGCTTGCTGAAAGCCCGTGGTCAGAGGTTATAGGTTTCTTTGTTAATACCAGCAATGACGCACCTACAATTCCTGTTCTTGCAAATCCATCAGATGGAGCAGGAGTGAATGTATTTAACCCGACACCCTCAGTCCATAACTCATCAGATATAGACAGAGATGTTTTAACATACGAGTTTGAAGTCTATGAAGATGTTGGAATGTTGAATCTCGTATCAAACGTAACAGGTGTTATAGAGACCCCGCAGATTACATCATGGACAGTTCCTGTAAACCTTATAGAAAACAAGACCTATTACTGGAGGGTAAGGGCTTATGATGGAGAACTCTATAGTGGATGGATGCCTTTTGCGTCATTCATGATAAATACTGCCAATGACGCCCCATCTGCTCCATTACTCCATTCGCCTGCTGAAGGAAGCAGCCTCGATACACTCTATCCCACTCTTTCAGTCTATAATGCTCAAGACCCTGACAGCGATACCTTGACCTATGACTTTGAGGTTTGTTCTGATGATCAAATCATACAATCAATAACAGGAATCCCTGAGAATATTTCAGGTCTTACATCAATAACATTGACTACAGCCCTATCTGATAACACAATTTATCAGTGGAGGGCAAGGGCTTATGATGGAGACCGTTACAGTGCATGGATGAATATGGCAAAATTCTCGATACATCTCCCTTCAGGGAATATCACTGCTACAATTGATTTTGATCCTGATACACTGAATAAGAAGTGCAGTGGTAAATGGGTTACTGTTTATATTGAACTGCCTTCAGGATATAATGTAGCTGATATCGTAATATCATCCATTCGTCTTGGAGGGACAATCCCTGTTGAACCATGGCCTTACTCAATTGGAGACCATGACAGAGATGGTATCCCGGACCTGATGGTAAAATTCAAAAGGAGTGATGTTATAAATCTTCTGCCATGTGGAGACAATGTATCTGTTATTGTAACAGGCACGGTGGGTACTATCACATTTGAAGGTGTTGATTGGATAAGGGTAATTCCGTAAATCTGAAACCTTTACCTTGTTTATTCATCCTTCCTTTTTATAGGCTCAGGTAGGATAGCCATTTTTGATTCTGCTTCCTTGATAATGACATCAATCTCTTCGCCATCCAGAGTCTCTTTTTCAAGAAGTGCATGTGCAAGTGCATCAAGGAGGTTATAGTTTACCAAGAGGAGATTTTTCGCTGTATTGTATGCCTCAATGACTATCCTCTTTACCTCCTCGTCAATATCAATTGCTGTCTTTTCACTATAGTCCTTATGCTTTGCTATCTCTCTTCCGAGGAAGATCTGTTCATCTTTTTTCCCGAAGGTAAGCGGACCGAGCTTCTCAGACATGCCCCACTCTGTAACCATCTTCCTCGCAAGCTCTGTTGCATGTTCGAGATCATTGCCTGCACCTGTGGTCGTGTGTTTCAATGCTATTTCCTCTGCAGCCCTGCCTCCGAGGAGAACTCCCAGGGCCTTCATGAGATAGTCCTTAGAATACGTGTATCTGTCATCTATCGGCAACTGTTGTGTAACTCCAAGGGCCCTTCCCCTCGGAATTATGCTCACTTTATGCAGTGGGTCAGTGCCTGGTGTCAGCTTAGCAACAAGTGCATGACCTGCCTCATGATAGGCAGTATTCTTCTTCTCTGTCTCACTTATAATCATGCTCTTTCTTTCTACGCCCATCAGCACCTTGTCCTTTGCTGCCTCAAAATCAGACCTCTCTACCTTACTCTTTGATTTCCTCGCTGCAAGCAAGGCAGCCTCATTCACAAGGTTTGCAAGGTCGGCACCGGAAAAACCAGGTGTTCCCCTGGCTATCTGCTCAAGGCTTACCTTTTCATCAACAGGGATGTTCCTCGTATGAACCTTAAGTATCTCAAGTCTTCCCTTGACATCAGGTTGTGGTACGACCACCTGCCTGTCAAACCTCCCTGGTCTGAGAAGTGCAGGATCAAGGACATCAGGTCTATTTGTTGCTGCAAGAATAATAACTCCCTGATTACTTTCAAACCCATCCATCTCTACGAGGAGCTGATTCAAGGTCTGCTCACGTTCATCATGGCCTCCACCAATGCCCGCTCCCCTGTGGCGACCAACAGCATCTATCTCATCAATAAAAATAATGCACGGTGCACTCTTCTTCGCCTGCTCAAAAAGGTCTCTGACCCTCGAAGCACCAACTCCAACAAACATCTCTACAAAGTCAGAACCTGATATTGAGAAGAATGGCACGCCGGCCTCTCCTGCAATAGCCCTCGCAAGAAGGGTTTTCCCTGTCCCTGGCGCACCGACTAACAGTACACCCTTGGGAATCTTGCCACCAAGCTTCTGAAACTTCTGCGGATCCTTGAGAAAGTCAATAACCTCCTGAACCTCTCCTTTTGCCTCTTCTATGCCAGCAACATCAGCAAAGGTTACCTTCACTGACTTTTCAGAAACCAGTTTTGCCTTTGCCTTCCCAAAGGATAATGCCCTGTTCCCTCCTGTCTGCATCTGGCGCATAAAGAATATCCAGACAACAACAAGGAAGATGATAGGTCCCCATGAGAAAAAGATGTTCCAGTACCATGGATTCTGCTCTGCAGGCTTTGCGGTAATCTTTACATTTTTCGACCTCAAAATCTTTACAAGGTCGGGATATTCTGTAGTATAGGTACTGAACCTCTTGCCATCTTTTAAACGGCCAGTTATATTGCTATCCTTTATAACAACTTCGTCAACTTCACCAGCCTCGATCCTGGTCATAAAGTCAGAAAATATTATCTCTTCTTCCGTCTTCCTTGGTGTACTGAGAAGATTGAAAAGAAGGATGACCATAACACCGATCAAGAGCCAGACAAAGACGCTTCTATAAACGTTCAAATTATTTCCTCCGATACTTTATTCTACCATATACCAAATCAGTAACTGAATACCTCATCCCCTATGAGCTTCTTCTGAATATCTATCAGGTTATGTATTCCACTTTCTGCGAGTTTGATAAGACTGTCTAAAGTTGTCTTTGAAAAGGGTGTTCCCTCGGCAGTTCCCTGTATCTCCACAAGTCTTCCTTTCCCTGTCATTACGATATTCATATCTACTTCTGCCATGGAATCTTCCAGATAACATAAGTCAAGCCTCGGCTCTCCATTCACGATTCCGACACTGATCGCAGCAAGAAAATCCTTGATAGGTGTTTTATCTATAAGCCCGTTTCTCAATCCGTATCGCAAAGCATCTGACAGGCATATGAACGCACCTGTTATTGCTGATGTCCTTGTCCCCCCATCTGCCTGAATAACATCACAGTCTATCCAGATCGTCCTTTCGCCGAGCACTGTGAGATCAACAACAGATCTGAGTGCTCTGCCTATAAGCCTTTGTATTTCCTGGGTCCTGCCGCTCACCCTTCCAATGCTGGATTCCCTTGTAATCCTTGTTTGAGTTGCTCTTGGAAGCATCGAATACTCTGCTGTTATCCAGCCCTTTTTCTGATCCTTCAGAAATGGCGGGACTTTGTCCTCGATTGTTGCATTGCATATTACCCGTGTGTTTCCCATTTCGATTAATACAGAACCCTCAGCCGTTCCTATAAAATTCCTGTGAATTTTCACTTGACGTATTTCGTTGTTTTTCCTTCCATCAGGTCTCATCTGTCCTCCATTGATAATTGCTAATTTCCAACTTCTACTTTCTCTATGTGCTCTATCTTCTGTCCAAGGAATTTCTCCCCGATCCTTCTGAATTTTTCTGGTGAATCAGTCACATAAAATTCCCGTAATGGTTTGCCTCTCTTTGCTCCTTTCAAACCGGTAATCTCAAGGGTTGTCTTTATCTCCTGTGCTACTTCAACAGCAGAGTCTATAAGTCTCACACCTTTACCCATCAACCTTGTTATAACTTTTTTCAGCAAAGGATAATGTGTACATCCAAGGACAAGGGTATCAATGCCCTTATCTTTTATATCATTGAGATACCTTTCGGCAATCATGGTAGCAATATCTCCCTCTGTCCACCCTTCCTCTGCAAGGGGGACAAATAAAGGACAGGGCAGACCAAATACCTTAATATCTTTGTCATGGGCTCTGATCGACTTCGTGTAAGAATCACTTCTTATTGTCGCCTCTGTCCCTATAATGCCGACTCTATTATTTCGTGTAGCCCTTACAGCAGCCTTCGCTCCAGGCTCAATTACTCCGATAACAGGAACCTGGATACTTTTTTTTATAGCATCGAGACTCACAGAGGATGCAGTGTTGCAGGCAACAACAAGGACTTTAATGTCTTTTGAAAAAAGGAATCTCGTATTTTCAAATGAATATCTGGTGACCGTTTCTGGTGACCTTATCCCATAGGGAACTCTCGCGGTATCACCTAAATAGATTGTTCCTTCATCAGGCAATTGTCTTACTATTTCCCTCAATACGGTGAGTCCACCTACTCCAGAGTCAAAAACACCAATCGGCCTGTCTTTCTTATTCATATTCTTCATTAAATACACCTAATCTATGTCATTCTGGCTTGTCCAGAATCCTTCATATTTTCAGAAAGATTCCCGACAAGCGGGAATGACGTTTAATGATGGGATAAGAATTCAACTTTAATTCACCTTTATATCGATTTTATCTTTCTGATTCATATTCACCTGATACCATATCTTTTAAAGGATACGAAAGATAGAGATGGCCTCCAAGCGTATCTACTTCTCTACCTTCAATGAGGACCTTCACATCCTGTACATCCTGTATATTTGAAATAAGGCTTTCATACAGACCTTTGAGGAGTAAAAATTCTATAAGGGCATCACCGTGAAAATTCCTCCTGAACTCGTCTGATAAATCAATATAGAATATCCTGTCTCCATCCTTGTATATGCTGAGAAGCCTTACGTTCTGTGGTATGTTTGATTGCACTCCACCAGCAGGTCCCTTAAGGAATTCCTCAACAAGAGTTTCTGCAATTGCTATCTCCTTAGTCCTCCGAGGAAGTCTTCGCTCCTCTATCTGCAGTCGACTATCGACTGGATAATAAATCCGTAATGTAAAAAGGTCTTCTGGTTTTGTTATTGGCTGAACTATCTCTTCTACGGCTTGTCTCTTTTTAGAAAAGTTTTTTGAAAAATAAAGATATCCACCTATGGCACTGCCGAGCAGAAGGCATACCAGCAGGATTATGACAGACAGCTTTTTGATATTTACTTGTCTATTGTCCATATGCTGCAAATCCATTTATTATTGCATTGATTAATCTTGTCCTGAATCGCTGGTCATAAACTGCAAAATTGGGAGAGGGGAATTCGATGAAAACAGAAGGTGCACCTGCAGAATGAAGCATGGGGAGGGGCATCCCCCGGTAAATGACATCAATCTTAAACTCTTCTTTTATGGCTTTCCCTATGCTGTCTGAAAGTGCCTTGCTTTTTTTGATATATTTTTTCTGTCTTGCTGAAAGACTGTAAACGTCAACAACCTCATCAGTGCTGGAATCCTTGATCACGGGAATATAAAAGACAAAATCCTTGGTCATTGAACAGTGAAGACTGATAAAAACATCAGGTTTTTTCCCGTTCACAAAATTGATTCTATCAATAAGTGACAGGTACTGGTCAGCCTTACGTGTAAGAAAGACCTTGTTGCCTTTTTTTGAAAGGGTTGTATCTAATTCTTTAGCCAGATTCAGGGTGATATCTTTTTCCCGTGCATTCCCACCGATGATACCAAAGTCATACCCTCCATGACCTGCGTCAATGACAAATACCCTGGAGAGAACAGATGTGGCCTGTTTCTCTCCCTTCTGGATATCAAACACAAGTCTGGGAGGGGAAGAGAGCCTGAGAACTTTTATCTCGCCCTGTTCTTTCAGATTTATTACCAATATTCTATCTTCTGGCATTGCATCAAAAGGTATATCCTGCTGGGTTGTCAGATTGAACGGGCCTGGAAATTCTATCTTTATCTTTGATGGT
>Ga0194113_10007549_pt1 | contig 13523 bp, 14 predicted proteins | sample TA2MahC200mmetaG_FD_146193 | JGI IMG/M metagenome (GOLD analysis project Ga0194113, IMG submission 146193) | Freshwater microbial communities from Lake Tanganyika, Tanzania - TA2015017 Mahale Deep Cast 200m | ecosystem: Environmental > Aquatic > Freshwater > Lake | place: Tanzania: Lake...
CCTCGGTCTTACTGAAAAATAAATATAGCAAAGTTTGAAACAAATAACAATAAAAGTAAGCTTTGTGAGGAACGCATCTATGTTAAAATTACACTATGAAGATAGCAATAACCGGAAAGGGTGGAGTTGGTAAGACTACCCTTGCCTCGTTCTTAAGCCATCTCTTTGCAGCAGAAGGGAGAAGGGTCATTGCAGTAGATGCAGACCCTGATGCAAACCTTGCCTCTGCCCTCGGCATACCGAAAACCGAAGCCGAAAAGATTAGACCAATAGCAGAGATGGATAAATTAATTGAGGAGAGGACAGGGGCGAAGGTAGGAAGTATGGGAGGGATGTTCAAGCTGAATCCAAAGGTTGATGACCTGCCAGAGGGTATTGGTTATCGGATGAATGGGATTACCCTCCTTATAATGGGAAAATCAAAGGCTGCTGCATCCGGTTGTTATTGCCCGGAAAATGTCTTCCTAAGAAGACTCCTGCGGCATCTTGTTGTTGAACGCAGTGAAGTAGTTATTGTTGACATGGAGGCAGGCATTGAACATCTGACGAGGGGAACCGCAGAGTCTGTGGATGCATTTATCGTCGTTGTTGAGCCAGGTCAGAGAAGTATACAGACAGCTAAAACAGTAAGTGAAATGGCAACAGAACTTGGTGTCAGGAAGGTATTTGTTGTTGCAAATAAGGTGAGAAACACTGATGATTTGGATTTCATACAAGATAACATTATTAATATGGAACTTGTAGGTTCGATTAAATTTAACGATGACATAATGTCTGCAGATATGAAAGGTTCCTCGCCATATAATTGTTCTCCCGGTGCAGTCAGTGAAGTGAGAGATATAAAGGAAAAGATTGAGGATTTACTCGGATAAAAAGAGTCTCAGAAGAAAAATCCTTAAGAGCAGAGATTCCATCTCTCTTACTGAAAGGGAGAAAAAGGATGTGCTGATCAAGCACACACTCTTCAGTATGCCAGAGTTCAAGAATGCAGATACCATACTTTTTTATGCATCATTCAGGACAGAGGTTGAGACTATCAGCATGATAGATGAATCCCTCAAGATGGGTAAGCAGGTTGCGGTTCCAAAGGTAGATAAAGAAAGGCATAAGCTAAGGTTGTATGAGATAAAAAATATCGGTGAATTATCCTCTGGGTATATGGGAATTCCGGAACCGTCTTTGTCTGCTGTAAGACTTATGAACCTTGATGATATTGATGTTGTTATTGTACCAGGTGCAGGGTTTGATTATTCAGGTAACAGGCTTGGATATGGGGCAGGTTATTATGATATCCTGCTGTCAGAAAACAAGAAGAAGATACCGGTTATTGCCCTTGCTTATGAAGAACAGCTTGTTGATTCAATACCTTCAGAGATACATGATGTGAGGATGGGAATGATTATTACTGATAAGAGGGTGATAAAGACCTAATCAAAATTATTTATAAACGATGTTTAACCAGACAGGACATAATATTTTAACTCATTCTCGCCACGAATGCTTTCGGGGCTCCGAGGGCTTTTGCCTCTTGATTTTTACTTCGGGGACAGTCCCGATTCTACGACTCCACTTCGTTTTGTCCGTAAATCTGGGACTGTCCCCTCATTGTTATCGGCAAAAGAATCCGTTCAAATACTATGTCCTGTCTGTTATTGGTTCAATATATAGTGTTGACTAAAAATATTCGGCTATCCCACAGATTCAGGATTTAATAAATATGCCTTCAAATGAAAAAAACGAATTTTTAAACATTGCTATTAATGCTGCGAGGCTTGCAGGGAAAACAATCCTTGATAACCTTGGAAGGATTGCTAAGAAGGATGTTGGCCTCAAGGCTGCATCAGATTTTGTAACACGTGTTGATATGGAATCAGAACAGATTATCATCAATACAATAAAAGAATACTTTCCCCATCATAGCTTTCTTGCCGAGGAATCTCTGAAAGAAGCTGAAACAGATAGATACCGCTGGATTATAGACCCACTTGATGGAACTACAAATTATATCCATGGGTATCCTGTTTTTTCTGTATCAATAGCTCTCGAATACAATAAGGATATAATTATAGGAGTTATTTTCGATCCATTAAGAGATGAACTCTTTACTGCAGAAAAAGGAAGGGGCGCATTTTTGAATGGAAACTCTATAAGGATATCCTCAGTAAGTGATTTCAAGGATTGTCTGATTGCAACGGGTTTCCCATTCCGTAAAAAAGGGTTTATTGATTTATACCTTAAGCTTTTTAAAAATATCTTTAACAAGGTAAGTGACCTGAGGCGGACAGGTTCTGCTGCACTTGATCTTGCATATCTTGCATGTGGAAGATGCGATGGTTTTTTTGAGATAGGACTTAGCCCATGGGATATTGCTGCAGGGGCTATCATGATACAAGAGGCAGGTGGAATTGTTACAGATTTTGGTGGAGGGCCTGATTATTTATTAACAGGGAATATAGTGGCAGGAAAACCTGCTATACACGATAAGCTGTTGGAAGAAATAAAAAATGTGTTTTAAGTTTTTTTGTATTAAGTGTTTTTGACATAGAATTATTGCAAATGCTACAATGAGCCAATATCTCAAAAGGTTTTGGCCTTGAATCTATGGATTTAAAAAAGATAGAAAAAGGTGTCAGGCTCATTCTTGAGGGTATCGGCGAAGACCCGGAGCGGGCAGGGCTGAGAGAGACACCTGAGCGGTTTGCCGGAATGTGTTGTGAGATATTTGCTGGCCTTACAACTCCCACCGAAGAGATACTTAAACATATAGAAGGTGAGAGTCATGATGAACTCGTACTGTTAAAAGACATTCCATTTTATTCTATGTGTGAGCATCATCTGCTCCCGTTTATCGGAAAGGCTCATGTTGCTTATATCCCCTCAGGAGGGAAAATTGTTGGCCTAAGTGAGCTCGCAAGGGCTGTAGAGGTTTTTGCAAAACGGCTACAGGTACAGGAGCGTTTAACAACGCAGCTCGCTGATTTAATCATGGAGAGACTGAAACCGAAAGGTGCTATGGTTATTATTGATGCAGAACATCTCTGCATGAGCATGAGAGGCATAAAGAAGCCAGGTTCAAGAACTGTCACATCAGCAGTCAGGGGCATATTCAGAACGAAACAGTCCACAAGGGACGAGCTACTCGAGCTTATTAAAAAGAGGGAATGATATAGGGTGGACGGCAGTTAACGAATAGTAATGAGCAGTTAGTTATAAGCTTACTGCTAACAGCTAAAATCTAAACTACTCAGAATAAGGAGGATAAGAAAATGGCAGCAACACTTATTAAGGGTTCTGAGATATCTAAACAGATCAAAGAGGAGATCAAACAAGAAATAGCTAAATTAAAGGAAAAGCATAATATCATCCCTGGACTGGCTACAATCCTGATTGGCGATGACGAAGCATCAAAAGTCTATGTTGGGCAAAAAGAAAAGACATGTAAAGAACTGGGTATTTATTCTGAGAGGATTGACCTACCAGGTAATACAGTTGAGAAAGACTTGTTATCCCTTATTGAAAGACTCAATAAAGATCCTAAGATTCACGGCATACTCGTGCAGTTGCCACTGCCAAGACATATTGATGAAAAGAAAGTCCTCTATGCTATTGACCCTGATAAAGATGTCGATGCCTTCCATCCAGTGAATGTCGGCAAACTTATGCTTGGATATCCTGTTTTTCTGCCCTGTACACCCCATGGTATCCAGGAGCTCTTAATCAGGTCTGGTATAGAGACAGATGGAACTGAGGTAGTTGTTGTGGGAAGAAGCAATATAGTAGGTAAGCCCATTGCTAACATGTTATTTCAGAAAAAGAAAGGGGCAAATGCTACTGTTACGATTTGCCATACCGGGACAAAAGATATTGCTTCCCACACAAGGAGAGCGGATATATTAATTGTAGCTGCTGGAAAACCAAAGGCTGTTACTGCTGACATGGTGAAAGAAGGGGTTGTGGTCATTGATGTTGGTGTAAACAGGCTTGAAACAGGATTAGTAGGTGATGTGGATTTTGAAGCTGTCAAAGAAAAGGCTAAGGCAATAACACCTGTGCCAGGTGGTGTAGGACCAATGACAATAGTAATGCTCATGTCTAATACAGTTCAATCTGCGAAGATGCATGGAGGGATAAAATAGAGGTATGATAAATATGTTATAATTAATTTTTAATCAAAGAATTCCTCGATGCTCTGCATCGGGGTTAATATTATCCCTACTCTATCATTCCCGCTTGCCCCGTTAGAAAGCTCATTTCTAACGGGGCAAGCGGGGAATCCTTTTGGAGTAATGCATTATACACAACAACACCGTAAAGCAAAGAAAGATTCTGGATAAGCCAGAATGACATATTTGATACCCCGCAGCTCTGCTGCGGGGTTTAATTATAAATAATATATTAATTATGAAATTATAATGAATAAATTATAATATGTCGTCATCGGTTCTTCAATTCGAGCCTGAACTATCACAACCTCTGATACAAGAAGTAATGAGCAGATCAGGTCAAAACCTGCTCGCCTGTTACCAGTGCCGGCGCTGTGCAGCGGGTTGTCCTGTAGGGGACGAGACAGGAGTGACTCCCGATCGTTTGATCAGGATGATCATATTAGGTGAAAGGGAGGAAGCCCTGAATAATCTTCTTGTTTGGAAGTGTGTAGCCTGTTACACCTGCGGTACACGTTGCCCGAACAACATACAGACTGCAAGAATCAATGAAACACTGAAGCAGATATCCAAGGAAGCTCATATCGAACCACTTTTACCAAAAGTTTCTGCATTTCATGATGTATTTTTAAGATTGACTTCTCACTTTGGCCGTGTCAACGAGCTTGTGTTTATCGGTTTGTATGAAATGCGGAACGCAAAAAGAGAGTTAAAGCATGGCGGGGGATGGAAGGCTGTTGCTGATGAAATGAAAAATCATGCAAAACTGGGAATCTCGATGATGAAGAAGAAACGGATGCATTTCCAATTAAATAGGGTTAAGAGACTCTCTGAAATTAAACGACTGTTTAAGAAGGCCAAGGATGAGGCAGGGGGCTGATATTTGCAAATAGCGTATTATCCGGGATGTTCACTCCATGCTTCTTCAGAGCTTTATGATATCCAGTGCAAGAAAGTATTCAGGCAACTGGGGATAGAGTTGAAAGAGATTGAGGACTGGAACTGTTGTGGTGCAACATCAGCAAGCAAAACTGATGACTTTCTATCTGTCGCACTTCCTGCCCGTAATCTGGGTATCGCAGATGCGAGCGGTCTTTCAGAGATGCTTATTCCCTGTTCATCCTGTTACAACCGCACATTGGTCACTCAAAAAATACTGTATGAAGATCCTGAACTAAAGAATAAAATAAACATAGAACTCTCCAAAAAGGTTGAGGGGAAGATAAGGATATCAAGTATCCTCGATATTCTTGTGTCCAAAGCAGATTCAGGCGAGATCGCAGAAAAGTTAATAAAAAAATTGGAAGGTCTCAAGCCTGCATGCTATTATGGTTGTTTGTTGACGAGATTTCCCGGTGATATAAAAATCTCTGATAACATTGAAAATCCCCAAGGCATGGAGACCGTTTGCAAGGCTCTTGGAGCAGAGCCTATTGACTGGAGTTACAAAACAGACTGCTGCGGAGCTTCAGCGGCAGTAAATGACACTGATACATCTTTGTTTCTCATGTCCAAAATAATAAAGGATGCTCTCGAAAGGGAGGCTAACTGTTTTGTTACTACCTGTCCGATGTGCCAGATTAACATGGACGCATATCAGGATCAGGTCTGTGAATGTTATGGAATCCAGAAGAAGTTACCTGTTTTTTTTATTACTGAGCTTCTGGGCATCGCCATGGGCTTTACCCCCCAGGGAATGCAGTTAGACAGGCATTTTGTAGATTCTCTTGGACTCTTAAAGGAGTTGAAGCTGATATGAATGAAAAGATTTCTTCTATAAAGAAAGGCTCTGTCCTGGTCGTTGGTGGCGGTATCGGGGGAATGCAGGCGGCACTTGACCTTGCCGACAGCGAATTTAAGGTTCACATGGTTCAAAAGGACCCATCCATTGGCGGGACGATGGTCATGCTTGATAAGACCTTCCCTACAGGCGACTGCTCTATGTGCATGATATCACCTAAAATGGTTGAAGTTGGCCGACACCTGAACATTGATATCCATTTATTGGCAGAGGTAGTATCAGTTGAGGGTGAGCCTGGAGATTTTAAGGTTAAAATCAAAATTGCCCCAAGGTATGTAGCCCCTGATAAATGTACCGGTTGTGGAGATTGCGAGACAAAATGCCCGAAGAAAGTATCAAGTGAGTTCGAGCAAGGCCTCTCGGTGCGCAAAGCTATTTATTCATTGTTTCCGCAGGCTGTACCGAATACCAGGGTTATCGATAAAGACAATTGCCTCTATTTCAAGAAAGGCCGTTGCCGCCTTTGCGAAAAGGCTTGCAAAGCTGGAGCTATCAACTATAAAGACAAGGGCAAAGAGATCGAGCTGCATGTGGGAGCGATCATTCTCTGTCCGGGGCTGGACCGCTATGACGCGAAGGTGAGGGGGGAGTTCGGACTCGGCAGGTGGAAAAATGTTGTAACCGCGATCCAGTTCGAACGTATTCTCTCTGCGTCAGGTCCATATAAGGGCGAAATTAAAAGGCCCATTGACGGGAGGCATCCAAAAAGAGTTGCATGGATTCAGTGTGTGGGATCCAGGGACTCTCATAATGCAAATCCATGGTGTTCTTCTGTCTGCTGCATGTACGCAACAAAGCAGGCGATCATCGCAAGAGAGCACGATTCAGAAATAGAGCCGACAATCTTCTTTATGGAAATGCGTTCCTTTGGAAAAGACTTCGATAAATATGTTGAACGAGCTAAAACTGAATATGGCGTCCGGTATAAGCGTGCTATGATATCTGCAGTTCGCGAAGAGCCGGGCACAGGCGATTTGCTTCTCCGTTATGCTGCAGAAGATGGGAAGCTCATTGACGAAATTTTTGACTTGGTGGTTCTTTCTGTCGGTCTTGAGCCTCATAAAGATTCAGTGGAATTTGCAAAGACTTTCGGTATCGAGACGAATTCATATCGTTTTGCAAAGACGTTTCCCCTCAAGCCGGTTCAGACTACACGGAAAGGAATCTATGTTACAGGAACCTATCATGGACCAAAAGATATACCGGAAACAGTTATGCAAGGGAGTGCTGTTGCTGGTGAAGTTATGGCTCTTTTAGGTGAGGCCCGTGGAACAGAGACGGTAGCAAAAGAGTTTCCCCCGGAAAAGGATCTGACAGGAGAGGAACCGAGGATCGGCGTTTTAGTTTGCCACTGCGGAACAAATATCGCCTCTACTGTTGAAGTCGAAAAGGTTGTCGAGACAGTGAAAGATCTGCCAGGAGTTGTCTATGCAACAAATACGCTTTATGCGTGTTCACAGGACAGCCAGGAAATGCTCAAGAAAATTGTCAGGGAAATGAACCTGAACAGGGTAGTTGTTGCGTCCTGTACTCCACGGACACACGAACCACTCTTCCAGGAGACAATTCGTGATGCCGGGCTGAACAAATATCTGTTCGATCTTGCTGACATCCGCGAACAGTGCTCCTGGTGCCACATGGGACACAAAGAAGAGGCAACAAAGAAGGCAATCAAGATTGTAAAAATGGCAATAGCAAAGGCCAGGCTTCTCGAACCGCTCAAAACCGATACCGTAGAAGTTACACCAGCAGCTATGGTTATCGGAGGCGGAATCGCAGGTATGACTACGGCACTTTCACTGGCTGACCAGGGCTTCCATGTCAGTATCGTGGAAAGAGAGAAAGAGCTGGGCGGCCTTTTGAGAAACCTTTACCGTACACTGGAAGGGAATGACGTCCAGGAATTCCTGAAAGCAAGGATAGAGCAGGTTCTATCGCATGAACGTATTAGGGTTTACTCTGATGCAGAGGTCAAAAAAACCGGGGGTTTTGTCGGTAACTTCGAGACAACCCTTACGAACGGAAATGTAATTAAACATGGAGTCATTGTACTGGCCACCGGTGGAGTAGAATATCAGCCGACCGAATATTTCTATAATGAAAGCGACCGTGTAATCACGCAAAGAGAACTGGAAGAGAAGCTTGTCTCTGGAGAAAATCCTCGATCTGGTGAACAGTATGTTATGATCCAGTGCGTGGGCTCCCGTGAAGAGCCGAACCAGTACTGCTCGCGCATCTGTTGCCTTGACGCAATTAAGAATGCAGTCACACTTAAGGAGAAAAATCCAAAAGCTCAAATTTTCATACTGTATAGAGACATCCGTACTTATGGACTGAGAGAAGATTATTACAGAAAAGCCCGGGATATAGGTGTATTTTTTGTGCGCTATGAGGTTGACAAAAAACCTGTGGTTGAGAAAATTGGGGACAAGCTGGGGATTAAGACACGAGATTACATGCTTAATAAAGAATTGATACTGAATGCTGACTGGTTAGTCCTATCGACCGGTCTGAGGCCGCATCCGAAAACTGAGACAGTTGGTGAAATGTATAAGGTCACCAGGAATCCTGATGGGTATTTCCTGGAGGCTCATGTAAAGCTCCGCCCGGTTGATTTCCCAGGCGAAGGAATCTTTGTGGCAGGTCTGGCACATGCACCAAAGAATCTTGACGAGACGATCAGCCAGGCTCTTGCGGCAGCAGGCCGTGCCGGTGTGGTTCTCTCAAAGGAAAATCTGGCCGTCTCAGGTATAGTAGCTAAGCACAGAAAAGATTTGTGCATGTCCTGTCTGAGCTGTTTCAGAGTTTGTCCTTTTGATTCGCCTTATATTGATGAGGAGGGCAAAGTTGCTCACAACGAGATTAAATGCCATGGATGCGGAATCTGTGCAGGCATATGCCCGGCCAAGGCTTTTCAGGTGAACAGCTTCCGTGATGATCAGATCCTTGCAATGATTGATGCTGCTGTGGAATGCGAGCCCGTGATAAAATGATATTAAAGAGTATGATAAGGGAGACAGAGGGATGGTAAAAGCAGAGGAAAAGGTTCTTTCCGTTGAAGAGCCTCGCGAGATTTCCTCAGGCTGGGAACCGAATATCCTCGCCTTCGCGTGTCATTACTGTGCGTTCGCCGCCGCTGATCTTGCCGGGGTGATGAGGCTCTCTTATCCGCCGACTGTTAAGGTCATCAGGCTCCCATGTACAGGCAAGCTGGACTATATCCATATCCTTCATGCATTCGAGCGGGGTGTGGATGGAGCTTTTGTGGCTGGCTGACTGCAAGGGCAATGTCATTACCTGGAAGGTAACACATATGCAGCAAGAAGGGTTAAATATGCAAAAAAATTGCTATCGACAGTAGGTATAGATTCTGCACGCCTGGAGATGTATAATCTTTCTGCAGCAATGGGCCCAAAGTGGGCTGAGATCTGTACCGAATTCACGGAAAGAATTCGTAAACTTGGCCCCTCACCCATATGGCTTGCAGTATGCAGAGGAAGCCGGATGAAAAGGAATGAAGAGAAATGATTATTGGCAAACAGAAGCCCTTTGAAGAAATATGGGATATGATAAAGAATTTCAAGAAAGTTCTTGTATTTGGTTGTAATACCTGTGTTGCAATCTGTCATGCAGGCGGAGGCAAAGAGGCGGAGATACTCGCTTCCATGCTCAGGATGAGGGCTTCTCTGGAAGGTGTGGAAATAGAGGTTAAGCATGCTGCAATCGAAAGACATTGTGAACCTGAATTTTTTGAGCCTGTAATGGATAATGTGAGGACGTCTGATATGGTCCTCTCTCTGGCTTGCGGTGTTGGAGTGAATTTCCTCTCTGAAAGAATCGGAAATATTCCTGTATATCCAGGCATTAATACAGAGTTTTACGGAGCTGTTCCAAAGGCAGGTATATTTACAGAACTCTGTGCAGGATGTGGAGACTGCATACTCCACCTGACCGGCGGGATATGTCCCATAGCCCGCTGCGCAAAATCCCTCATGAACGGACCATGTGGCGGAACGAACAATGGGAAATGCGAGATAAGTCAGGATGTGGATTGTGCATGGTATCTGATTTTAGAGAGGATGAAGAAACTCGGTATTCTGGAAAAGATGTTTGAAATTCAACCTCTCAGGGACTGGTCAACCGGAATGTACGGAGGTCCCCGTCGGATAATATTGGATCATATAGAAGAAGTTGAAGCACAGGAAGAGAGAAAAGGTTCATAGGGAGTGAGGAAGAGGAGATGAAAAGCGGAAGCAATCTTGAAAAGGTTTTAGAAGGTGGCTATTTTGCTGTAACTGCTGAAGTAGGTCCCCCAAAAGGTACCTCAGCAAAAGTCATCCAGAGGAAAGGTGAACTCCTTAAAACTTATTGTGATGCCATGAACGTAACAGACAATCAGACGGCCATTGTCCGCATGTCAAGTTTAAGCGGCTGTGTTATATTGAAGGAGATGGGGATTGACCCTGTAATGCAGATGGTGGTCAGGGATCGGAATCGGATCGCTATCCAGAGTGACATTCTGGGTGCAGTTGCCTTAGGAATTCGAAATGTCCTTTGTCTCTCAGGTGACCATCAAAGATTTGGCAATCATCCGACGACTAAAGGTGTCTATGATATTGATTCTATACAGCTCGTCCAGACTCTTAAGAACATGAGGGATGAAAAAAAATTTATCTGCGGCGAGGAGATATCCGGTGAGGTTCCATTGTATATTGGGGCAGTTGAAACCCCGTTTGCTGATCCCATTGAGTACAGGGTCAAAAGACTTGCTAAAAAGGTTAATGCTGGTGCAGACTTCATTCAAACCCAGGCCATCTTTGATGTGGCAAAATTTATCAAGTGGATGGAGATGGTGAGAGATGAAGGATTGGATAAACAGGTTCACATCCTTGCCGGTGTAATACCCATAAAGTCTGTGGGAATGGCTCGATATATGAAGGATAATGTCTCAGGAATTAGTGTGCCGGATGAGATAGTAACCCGTATGGAGGAGGCCAAGGTTGCTAAGGAAGAAGGAGTGAAGATAGCACTGGAGATTATCGAGCAATTGGAAGATATAGATGGCATCCACGGAATCCACATTATGGCTGTGGCCTGGGAAGATATAGTGCCTGTTATCGTAGAGAGGGCTGGTTTATTACCAAGGCCAATATTATAATAGTCTAAATAGAAAGATAAGTCTTCTGTATTACTTATGTTCCCATAATAGGATTAACATGATTATAATAAAATCCCTCCTAACCTCCTTTTGCCAAAGGGAGGATTACCCCTCTTTGGTAAAGAGGGGTAGGGGGAGATTTTCCGGTAAATGTCTTTTTCAATTATGAGAACCTTGGTAAGTTTTTGGTATAAGGAGGAAAATGATGAGTGCGAAAATATTGGTTGTTGATGATGACCCGGAAATCCGAGAAGCTATTAGCCTCATCCTTGAGGCTAATGGCTATAAAGTAGTCACTGCTCAAGATGGGATTGTTGGCCTGAATAAGCTCAAAGAGGATAAACCTGATTTGATGATTCTGGATCTCCTCATGCCAAGGCTGGATGGTTTTGGAGTGTGCAAAGAATTGAAAGATCCCCGGTGGGCAAAGTATGCCAATATACCCATTATCATTCTGAGCAGTGTAAGGGAAGATGCCAGCAAGCGTCGTTATGAATTAGAAACAGGCGTACAACTTGATGTTGCCGATTATGTGGAGAAACCCATTGAGCATACTGTATTATTAGAACGTATAGGAAAAGTCCTCAAGAAAGAAGGCAAGGATTAAGGAGAAAGAGATGGAGAAAAAGAAAATCTTACTGGTAGATGACGACGCAGATTTTACAGAGGCCACCAAGCTCCTTTTAGAAAGCAGATCCTATGAAGTGACTGTTGCCCATGATGGAAAAGAGGGGCTGAAAAAGGCACAAACAGAAGAGCCGAACATGATCATTTTAGATGTTATGATGCCCGAAATGGACGGCTATCAGGTGTGTGCTCATCTCAAAGCTGACCCCGAATACCGACATATCCCCATTCTGCTGTTGACGGCAGTGGGAGATGCCATACCTACAACAAGTTATACCAAGGAAATGGGCATGAGAATAGAGGCGGATGATTATATCCCTAAACCCGTAGAGCCATTGGAGATTGTAGAGAGAGTAGAAAAGCTATTAAGAATTTCTATGGGGGAGAAAATTTGAGGGATTCTTTGAAGGGTGTCATTGCGAGGAGAGGAGCGACGTGGCAATCTATATCATTAAAGACGAGATTCCTCACGTTGTTCGGAATGATAAAAGCGAAGGGTGCGGAATGACAATTTTTAAAGCTTTATCAGTAAAAATCGCTCAGTTCAGGATATATTTATGTTAGGGAAGAGATATGCCTTATAGAGCAATGAAAGAATCTTTAAATGCCGTTATTGATAGCCTCTCCGATGGGATACTTGTCACTGATAAAACAGGTAAGATCATCCTTTATAACCGGAAGGCTGAGGTTTTGTTGGGCATAAAAGGAAAGACTGCTTTAGATCAGCCAGTTCAGCACATTGGAAATGAGGTGCTGGTTGAACTTATAACTAAGACATTAGCACTTGATCTGCCTTATCATACTGAAGAGGTATGCCTTATAGACTCAGGTGATACAAGGCTCAGGGTTCATGTCAACCCTGTTAGAAATGAGAATGCGTTACTCATTGGATCGGTAACTCTGCTACATGATGTCTCACGGTTAAGTGCTATAGATAAGATCAAGACAAGTTTCTTATCTATGGTTTCTCATCAATTAAAATCCCCATTAAGCTCCACACTACTTCAGACATCTATCCTTCTGGATGGGATAGTGGGAGAGTTAAATGAGAAACAAAGGGATTTGCTTCAAAAGGTCAGAAATAGAATAAAAGGTATGGTCGATTTGATACATGATATCCTTGATGTATGCTTTGTAGAAGAGGGAGGATATCTGAAACAGATAGAACATCTGGATGTCGCTGAGATTCTGAAGAGGACTGTCGAGCTGATACAACCCCAGGCCCAGGACAAGAATATCGCCCTTCATGTAAAAATAGAGGATAACCTTCCTGTGATCAGTGGGAACAGAAGCAGTGTGGAGGCCATGTTTATTAACCTGATCAGCAACGCCATTAAGTACACGCCACCGGGAGGGAAGGTTAATGTCGAGATGGGTGAAAATGCACAGAACATTCAGTTAGAAGTATCTGACACGGGAATAGGTGTTGAAGACGTGGATTTCCCCCGAATTTTCGATAAATTCTACAGGGTAAGATCCGATCTGACAAAAAATATCAGCGGTACCGGTCTGGGCCTTTCCATTGTGAAAAGCGTTGTGGATACCCACTACGGCACCATCAATGTAGAAAGTAAGGTAGGAGAGGGTACTACATTTACCGTTCTGCTCCCGGCAAAATAAAGTATCCTTCTCATAAAGATAAAGATTCTCATATAAGAGCAATCAATAGCGCTAATGTAGTGTCCCTTAAACAAGTGGTGTTATCAAAGGTAATTAGTAAGCTCTATATTGGCTTCACTTTGTCATTCCGGCTTGTCCGGAATCTTTCAGGGCT
>Ga0194113_10007550_pt1 | contig 13522 bp, 16 predicted proteins | sample TA2MahC200mmetaG_FD_146193 | JGI IMG/M metagenome (GOLD analysis project Ga0194113, IMG submission 146193) | Freshwater microbial communities from Lake Tanganyika, Tanzania - TA2015017 Mahale Deep Cast 200m | ecosystem: Environmental > Aquatic > Freshwater > Lake | place: Tanzania: Lake...
TTATAGAGATGACCATATCCATGACCCCATTTGCCAGATGCCACAATAGAGAGCATTTGACAACACTCTAAAGGCATCTTAACAATGTGCTTATCAGGCAGGCAGATAGCACTCTCAGCAGGCCAAGGAGAAGTAACGAAGATGTTCATATGTTAGACTAGATTAGTATTAATAAGAATTCTATGTCTATATTTTGAAGGAGAGTGTCCTGTATGGAGTAAATGTCCGTCGAAAAATAACAATCTATTTTCTTTAGGAGTAATTTTAGTTTTGATAGTTAAGTTGGACAAGTCCATACTAATATATTGTTCGTGAGAATAACATTTTTCTTCAAACAATACAGTCTCAGCATCAGAGTTTGTCACATAAAAAACACAAGAGACATGATCTTCCCATAAATCAACATGAGGAGCATGTAAATACTTTTCTGGAGAATATAAAGTCAAATCTGCTCTACATCTAGAAACTTTTGACATTCCTGTTACTTGTAGGAGTTGTCCAAGAAATCCAGTTAACATTAAAGCTAATTCTGAATTATTTTTCATACCATTGTCCTGAATGGCAAAATTATCAAATCCAAAATTTGAAAGATCTGCATCTTTGTATGATGGGTAACTTATATTTTTTTTATAGTACCAAGGAAAATGATTAGATTCTAGTAAATTTTGTATTTCATCAAAATAAGGTCTTGGTAAAAAGTCATCAATTACTTCATACATTGTAAGTTGAATCTGGTTCTAACGCGATGTAATAACAGAGATCATGATTCTTACTAGTGAACCTAGAAAGAAGTTTTTGTGAGATGACTACTTCATAAGTTCCAGGAAGAATTTTGATATTCTCTACTTTGAAGTTGAACATGAACTCAGAGTTTGTTTCACCAACAACTTCTTCGTGAGCATTGGAAGTATCATTCTTCTTGTCACGAACAACAAGTTTCACAACCCCTGCTTCACCGACAGCCGAAATATCAGGAAGTTGAAGAACAGAAGCAGCTTTAAGGAGTTTATCCAAAACTTGAGTGCTCAACTCAAAACAAACATCTTCTGTAGGAAGATTGATCGCTTTGTCTGGAGGAGTGATAATAACGTTGGGATCTGCAAAGAAATACTTTGATCGAGACTTACCTTCTCGAATAACAACATATCCATCATTTGCAAAATCCAACTCAGGATTTTGGTGAAGACCAAGATTATTCAGAAACTGGTTGAGATCGTAAATACCAAAGTCTTTAGTAAATTCTTCGGTAATAGTTGCTTCAGCAAGGATGTTCTTCATCACGCTGATTGTGCGAAGTTTATTGCCCTTGCGGAAAAGAATAGATTGGTTAATGGAAGAAAAGTTCTTCAGGACAGAAAGAGTTTTGTCAGATAGTTTCATAATCAACGAAATTCAGAGAGGCCATTGTCTTTGCGGGTGTAGTGCCCATCAAAGTGAAGTAGAAGCATAGCATAGTGGATGACTTTCAAGAGATCGCGTTTGTTGCGACCATCCTTGTCACCATAACGACTACCATACTTGAGAATATTTGCCTGACAGAATCCAGGAGCAAGATCCTTTGCTGCCATCAAATCAATAGTTTGAATGTCTTTATGTTCTTGATTGTGACCGCAGTAGTGACTTCCGTAAGTGCTGGTCACATAATCCTCAATATCTTTGAGAATCTTATCCTCATTGTATTTCCAAAGATGATTTTTTGTTTCAGTCATAGTAATAGTAAAAGTTGATTCAATCATAAAAAAGAGGAAGGCACTTTTTTACCTTCCCCAATTATATCAGGATTGTGCTTCCTGGTCAACAGGCATTTGGAAATCAGCATCCACTTTATCATACAGTTCCAGGAAGGCTTGTTTGGTCTCATCATCAAAACGATTGACGCAAACTTGAATTGCCTTTGCCTTGTCTTGGAAGATGCTGTAAGCACGAATGATGTGAACCAAACGACGGGTGCTGATGATTTCCTCAATACCACCATCGTAGAAGGTCTTGCGGATGATATCTGCCCAGTCTACCAGGCGCTTGCAGAAGTCACGATCTTCCACCTGCAAGTCCAGAGCAATGCCTTCTAGGATCTTCTGCTCGGTGCTGGGAGCAGGATAGGACTGCTCAAAGGTCACAGGGAAACGCTCAAGGAATGCCTCATTGAGCACATTGGTGCCGATAAAACGGCCATCATCAGAACCTTTGCCCTTGGTATTTGCAGTGGCCACTACATTGAAACCAGAGGCAGGTTTCACAAAGCGACCAATTTTCTTCAGGAACACACCTTTACCTTCCAGAATAGATTGCAGACACAGAATCTTGTTAGAAGCAAGGTCGATCTCATCCAGAAGCAGAACAGCACCACGCTCAAGAGCTTCAACCACAGGACCGTTATGCCACACAGTCTCGCCGTTAACAAGACGGAAACCACCAATCAGGTCATCCTCATCAGTTTCAATGGTGATGTTCACACGGATAAGTTCGCGCTTGAGTTGAGCACACGCTTGCTCCACAGAAAACGTCTTACCGTTACCCGAAAGACCCGTAATGAACGCAGGGTAGAAGATACGGGATTGAATAATTTTTTTAATATCACCAAAGTTACCAAACTTGACGAAGGTATCATCTTTATCAGGAATGAGGTTTTGTTCGATAGGAGGGACGACTGCGGGTGCTTGGAAAGTACGTTCGATCTCTTCTACTTTTTGTTGCGTCACTTCAAGATTCCATTTACCGCGGCCAACTTTAAACTGATCAAGTTTTTTAGTAACAGTTTGATAATTAGCATCATTCAGAGCACACCAAGCACGAATATCAGCGCCAGTAATGGTGTTCCCATACAGGTTTTGAAGAGAAGTGCGGATGTAGTCGGAGGAGAGTGCCATTCGTTTGCTTTGTTTCAACTCCGTTATTATAGACCAAAAAAGGGTCCGATTGGGACCCCAGTGGTCAGTTCACCAACTGGTTCTTGAGTTCCTTTAGGTACTCCTCACTAGCAATATGTCCAGTATAACCAGGATAATATTTGTTGACTAAAGCAGGAATGCCCATAGCAGTTGTACTGCTATTACACTTAATCCATACTTCTTTTGTGTCGTATTTTACTACGTGCTCAAATGGAAATTTAGTTTTCATATTCCTCATAAGTAAATGTTTTGTTCTTCACTTTGGTATCAAATTCGCCAGTTTTACCTGGATTCATTTTACCAACTTTAACACGCTTACCTTCTCCAGGCCAAGACTTATTAGTTCCAACTAGTTGTGCGGAACCTTTTGGTTTCTTTTGAATCAGAACAGAATCCTGATTATACTTTTTACCAAGTTTAGTAATTGCTTTCTTAAACTTTCTCTTACCCATTTTACCAGAAGAAACTACATGTGATTTCTCACCAACTTTCTTCTCTTGAGGTGTTCCTGGGTTTTCGGTATAACGACCAGAGACTTTAGTAGGTCCTGGAAGACCAGCACCTCTAACATCACGTTCAAGTTGTCTTGAACGTGCTTTGTTTTCTGATTTTGACTTATCACCTCTTTGTGCAGACATAATTGCCATTCCGCCCTTTTCTGATTTTGAGCGAACTCTATTCAAAGAGGTTTCTTGGATAGAGTAGCACTCTACCATAAATTCTTGAAATGTCTTCATGCTACCAAAGAAATAAATTCTCCTAATACTTTTTTATTTAGTTTTTTAGTTTTCAAAGATTCCACAAAAGCAGATTTGATTTGAGACTTGGTTGCATCTTCAGCAACTTCAAACTCAGTATCCTGGGAAAGTGCAGTTGCAGACATTCCAAAGTATGCATCATATCCAGACTTGGTAATAGTAAAACTTTTTACTTTTCTCCAATCATTTCGAATTTTTTCATACTGCTTATCAAGTTGAGAATGATACATTTGAACAAACCGACTGAAGTTACGACTTTCAAGAACACGAATACCAATAAAGTTCATAGACGAAAACTTATCCTTCAAATTTTTTAGAAGAACATCAGTAAACTCATGATACCCATATCCAACCTTATAGGTAGTACCAAGTTTACGATCACGAATAAATGAACTCATTGGATTAATATACCCAGTTCCAATATAAGGATCTTTATCCCAGCGTCGTTGAACTTCTTTGTGATGTACAAGTTGGTTGGCTTCACCATCAGTTAGAACAATGCAATGAACTTTCTGAAGTTTGTTTTCCTTCTGAAACTTAGGAAGAATTTGATGAAGAGTGATTAGTGCTTCATTCAAAGGAGTGCCAGAAAGAGAAAGACGACTTGAGTAAGTATAAGGAGTATGATAAGTTCTACCAAAGCAATAAGCAAGACGCCAAATATTCAGCATTTGATGTTCAAGTTCTTTACCAGAAACTTTACTAGTAAGAATATTCATCATAGCAAAAGTTTCATCTACAACCAGAAGTCCATCCTTCTTTACATAATGAGGAGTGCGATCTGCGGAAAGATAACGGTCATTCTCATAATCATACTCACCCCGCCGCCACTCATTGGTAAAAGCATAAACCTCAAACGGAATAGATACTTTCTTACAGAACCACACAAGATTAAAAAGTTGCCTGCAAGTATCAAGCATAACATCTGACATAGAACCACTCCAGTCCAGAACAAATACCAGACCATGATTCTTGCCATCAGGAATCACAGAAACTTTCTTGAAGAGATCTTCATTGTACTTGTAAGTGTGGAGCCGTGAAGTATCAAGAACACCAGTGCGAGCAGTTGAAGAACGAGCATATTGATCTGCTGCCTTGCGGCATTCAAACTCTTTCACAAGGTAGTTAACTTCTTTCTGTGCAGATGACTTAAACTTCTTAAATTCAATGTCAGATTCTTTATAAAGATTTGCTGGAGTATATCCTTTATTTTCTGCATGTTCATTATGAAGTTTCTGTTGATGAGAAAAAGAAGAATCGATTTCCTTATGTACTTCAGAATTTTTACCAATAACAGTATCAAGATTTACTTGAGGAACCTCAAGATAAACATTTTCATATTCGTCACTACCAACAAGATCTTTAATTTTATCTTCTAGCGATTCTGCAGTGCGAACTTCAGGTTCTTCGTTTTTTCCAGAAGATTTTACAGGAGTTTCATCACCTTGAGCAGTGCCCCCATAGGATTCATTGGATTCTTTTTCGGAGGATTTATCACCTTCACCTTCCTGTTCGGAAGAAGAATCATTAGTCTCCACAAAATCACTAGCAGGAGACTGTGAATTTCCTTGAGTCTCGTGAGAATCAAAGTCAGAAACTTTTTGTTGCTGTTCTTTTTCTTTTTTACAATACTTGTAAAGTTCTTCAGCAGCAATAAGAGTATCTGCAAAAGTTTCAGAAGCAGAAATCAGGTCAACGATCTCTTTCTCTTCGGGAGTAAAATCAAGAGCAAGAAAGTTCCCAACCTTGAAGTAAAGATTTACACGATCAGCAAGATTGAAAGTGGAAACGTCCTCATCAGCAACCTGAAAGAAATCTTCCCCATTCAGTTCTTTATAACCATTGAAGAAAGTCTTGGCAAGACCAGCATACTTACGTTTCATCAGTTTCTCAATACGAGCGTCCTCAACCACATTCACAAACTGTGGAGGAACTTTTGCAGTCTCAGTCCAATCCTCATCGGGGGTAAACAGTGCGTGTCCAACCTCATGCCCCACGAGAAGGTCATACACTAGACCACTTGCCTTTTCCCACAAGGGCAGAGTCAGGACGCGAGTATGAACGTTAAAGCAAGCAGTAGAGACCTTCTTGTGCTCTACCACAAGGTCTTCAGTAGCAAGCAGTTTGGCAAGTTGGGATTTGATTTCGTGAGAGACTGCCATCGGATTTGTTTCGTATGTGGCCATCATAAAGCGAAAGGTCGCCTTTTGGGCGACCCATGTGACGCTTTTTGAACTGGGAGAGTCGTGCTTTTGCTTGCCTCAGTGCTTGCGGTTTTAGTTTTCGTTTTTGTTCTTTCTTGGAATGGTGCTTCCAGTTTGGGACTTGCATTGTTCTTGGGTGATTCAGACCACCATACTATGTATTAAAAAATTAAACAAGTAGTCCAGTTTTTAAAGTGTCTCTTTATTTCTTTTTAAGTGTGATTGTCTCATCTTTTCTTTTGTTTCTTCAGAATGTTTTGTTCCGGTCCTACTATTACCTCTTTTTTTAGCAGCGATTTTCATCTTCTCTATTGTTTCAGGGCTCATCTTTTTACCCCTACCACCTTCTCCTATTTTTTTCTTATGTTCTTCTGAAAGTTTTCTTCCAATCATCGCAGTTCTATGTTTTTCAATCTGCTCCGGTGTTCTTTTCTTTCCTATTAAAGATTTACTTATTTTTTCACAAGTTTCTTTTGATGCTTTCCATCCGCTTTTTCCATCTCCACCATTCGTAAGATTTCTCAAAATTCCAGTATTATTATCCTTTCTTCCAAATAAAGAAATCATATAAATTTCGTGTTTTATTGCTTCATCTTCAGTTATATTATTTTTTAATATTAAAATTCTTTCTTCAGGTGGAACAGGAACATAATGTCCTGGATGCAAATGTCTTTGAGTTTTACACTTTCCTTTTCCAATATAATATGGTGTTTTATTTTCTCTTAGATAGGCATAAGTATAGTAATTTTCCATTATTACACTTTCAAATTGCTATACTTATTTATATCTTATTGTTCCATTCTACTAAACCCTTTTACCTTAGAGAATTTTATGACACTTTCAAATTTGTCCTCCAGTCCTGTCTTGTGAGAGATGACAAAAATGTTTGCATCTTTAATGACATAACGAATAATCTTTAAAAACTCCTCTGTGCCAAATCCATCAAGAGAACTATCAAACACTTCATCCATAATCAAAAGATTGGTGTTGACTGAGTTTTTCATTCTCGCAACTTCTCTCCAAGTAAACAAAAGTGAAAGGTCGATTCTCATTTTTTCACCTTCACTAAAAGAAGCATAGGAGAAGTCTTCGTGAATTGGAGACTGGACGGTTTCGTTAAATTCCTCATCAAGAGTGAAGTTAATATAGAAGTCCATCATCTGAAGATAACGGTTAACTTGCTGATTTATCAGCGGTAGATACTTCTTAATGATTTTGGATTTAACTCCACCGTCTTTAAGCAAACTATACGAAAAGTCGTAATAGTTAATTGTGTCTTTTTTAGAAGCGAGCTCGTCGTATGTAGTTTTTAGGTTGTCTTTGAAGGATTCTAGTTTCTCATGTTCAGTATTTCTGTTTGCAAGGTTCTGGGTAAGAACTTGAATTTCATGTTCAAGATCTCTGATTTGTCTCTGACATCCAGCGATCTTAGTATTGTTTTGAGAAATGCCATTCGTTAATTTTGAGATCTCCTTCGATAGAGCGGTGAATTGACGCTCTCGCTCTTCTTCCTCTTTAATTGCCTCCTCTAGTTCTTTATAACCAGATTGCAACTCCTTTGCCTTAGATTGAGCGTCGTTAATCCTATTTATTCTAAAAGCCTCTTCGATAGACTGTGTACAGGTAGGACAAACCGTATTCTCTGTAAAAAACTTATGTTCTTTAGTAATGATAGATACTTTTTGCGAAATCTTACCTTTAAGATTTCCTAACTTACGAAGTTTATCTGTTGCTCCCGTGTACTTCTCCAAATACTTTTGAAGTTGATCAACCTCTTTATTTTTATCTTCGTTAACATTCATCCAGTTATTTTCTTCAAAAAGAAGTTGCGAAATTTTTTCTTCTTTCTCTTTAATGTTTTCTTTACCACGATTCTCAAGTTCTTCAATGAACTCTTGTTGCATCTTGACTTTATCAAGAAGAGATTCCTTTTTCAACTCAAGAACTTTAATCTCTTCTTTTGCTGAGCGAATTTTTTCTTTGATAAGAGTATTCATTGAAGAAAAGATTTTGATATCAAGCAAATCTTCAATCACTTCTCTACGATGAGCAGCAGAAAGTTGCATAAAAGGAACAAAAGTGCTACTACCGAGAATCACAATCTGAGTAAAGGACTTATAGTTCATCTTAAGAACATTTTGCTCCAACCACTTTTGTTGATCAAGAACTGCTGCAGACTGATCTAAGGCCGCATCATTTCTCCAAATTTCAAAGACTGCTGGTTTGATCCCTCTAAGCACTTTCCATTCAACATTGCCAATAGAAAACTCAACCTCAACCTTACAATCCTTTTCATTCGCAGAATTGATAAGTTGAGGTTTATTGATTTTGCGAAAAGGTTTTCCAAACAAAGAAAAAGTTAGAGCATCAAGAACCGTGCTCTTACCTGCTCCGTTTGTACCAATAATCAGATTGGTTCTGTTTTTTGTAAAGTCAACTTCAGTATACTGATTACCAGTGCTTAAAAAGTTTTTCCAACGAATAGTTTTAAATAAAATCATGTTGAATGTCAGGAGGAATCACAATGTCATTTGGAGTAATAATAGTATACCTATAATCATGCATTTCGCAAGTCTTTATCATTATATCATCTTCTATCTCTATTACATGCATCTCAGGAAACCCATTATCTTCTAACATTAAAGCATATCTGACAGCATCATCTTCCTCTTCAAATAGATAGAGAATCTGATCCCCATCATCATCCATCACGGAATAAGCACCTTCAGTTTCTTTTCCATTGATAGTTAGAATAAACATATTAGATTAGTTCACATGCCTCCTGATAAATTTCTTGAATCATTTTTTGAACGATTGACTTATCAAGATTGATTTCTGCCTCCTCAATATATCTATTCAAAATAGAAAGAGTATCTTCAGACTCAAAGGCTTCAAATTCTTCAGATTCTTGAATCGTAAAGTTTTCTACAATTTTGAGTTCTGCTATATTAGAAGCATAAAGTTTATCAACAAACTTTTCAAACTTTTTAGTATCTGTTTTTTTGCGAACAATGATTCTTACAATCTTGTTCTCATATTCACGAGTATCAAAAGTTTGATAGTTAGTATCCTCATAATAAATGTTGTAAAACAGTCTATATGGATTATTTACAGATTCATGAGTGATTGTTTCAGTATCAAAGATATGAAATCCTCTTTTATCATTCACATCATTCCAGAACATTTCATAAGGATTTCCTAGATAGAAGACCGTTCCGTTGTCTGATCGAGTGTGATAGTGTCCCGAGTAGACCCTGGAGAACTTGTCAAATAGTTTGCCCTCCAGACCATGCTCCATGACGATTTGTTTATTAACTCTAAATCCTTGGAGTTCAAGGTGCCCCATCGCGCACGGGCAAGTTGTCTTTTCAATAAGTTTAAGAGTGTTTGCTTCATTTTCTTGATTAATCCATGGAATAAAAAGTGTTGGAAGTTTGCCCAACATCACTTCAGTTGGTTCTGAATATACGGTCACATTATTATACTCACGCAGAAGAAGATCAACTGCGTTTACATTATTTGTATTTTTGTAATAGCAATCGTGATTACCGGTAATTAAATGGACATCAATACTCATTTCTTGAAATCGATCAAAAATATTATTTTTTGCCCAAGATAAGGCAGAAAAATCAATACCCTTACGACTATCAAAAGCATCTCCTAAATGAATAACTTTATTAATTCCATACTCTTCGAGTGTTGGAAAAAATATATCGTTATAAAATTTTAAAAAATAATCGTGAAACAACTTTGAGTTTTTTCGGGCACCGTAATGAGTATCTGTAATGATTGCGACTTTCATTCAATAGCGGAGTTTTGAGTGAATATTATCCTTGATACTATTGTAGTCGCTATAGTTGGATCCGTCAAGGTTGTTGTCCTCAAATACCTCAGAGTATCCAGAACGCTCAAGGATTTTGTTCTTGATTTCTAACTGACGCTTCTCTCTTTGAATACGACGAAGAAAAGCGTAGTGAATGATTTGAGTGAAGTATGCGAAAGGATTTTGAGACTTCTCTGGATTGAAGTTGTGGATGTACTGCACACAGTTTTCAATACCATCCGAAATCATGTCTTCCTTAAACATGTAGTTCACGAAGTTTGGCTTAAAGGAAAGGTGATTGGCAATCTTCAGGAAACACTCTCCGATGTAGCGAGGAATAGGAGGTTTTGGTTTTCCTTGAATCTCTGCGATTTCTTTGTCTTCACGGTACTTAATAAGAGCAGCAAGAAACTCTTTATTGTTGACGTAGTGCTCTGACCTTCTTCTCTTGGTCATAACTGCTGTAGTTATCATAAGTTTTTATCATTATTATGTATAAATTATACCACTTATATAAATGCTTGACAAGGTATTCAAAACCCTGTACAATAACCTTTGTCGGGGTTAAAAAGATTAATTTAGCTACTCTTAAAGATCTTTTCTAATATCTCTTTAGCATCACTGACATTAGCAAGATATCCCATTCTACGATTAATTTTTGATTCTCTTCCATCTTTTGTAGACTGACGTACATAATTTTGATAGAGCATTATCATTTCAATATCAGAAGATTCACTCATTGTCAAAATATCTTCTATATTGATAATGAACATATCTTCTGTTGTTGTCTTAAGCCAAGGTTCTAACTTATATCCAACTACACCTGTTCTGCCTTTGATTTCAGAAACTATAATAGGATTAGTAACTATAAGTAAAGTTCTATCCTCTTCTTCTGATGCTGCAACTTTACAGAAGATTTCTTCTCCTGTCTTAAGCTTTACTGTTGCATAAAAGTCTTCTTCAATTCCCATTTGTCTTAAGTTGTATTGTGATTATTTCATAGTTAAAATTTTCTTCATTATAGATTTTAATTCTTTCAATAAAATGATTTAGAGTATAGTTTCTTCTTGACTTAGTTGTACAATCATCAGAGATGTCGTAGAGGACTGCTTTAGTTTTATTTTTTCCTTTTCTAAGTACTCTTCCAATTGATTGTAAATTTCGGATTCTCGATTTACTGGGTGAAGCAAAGATAACATTATGGAGGTTCTTAATGTTAATACCAGTAGAAAAAGTTCCATAAGAGGCAACAATGATTGCGTTGTTCTCCCTCTCAGTTATTTCTCTTACCAATTCTCTCTCTTCAGCATCCACTCCACCATGAACAAAAAATACTTTACGATCATCACTCTTATTAGTATTTATCTTTTCATAGAGTATTGCACCATGAGATTCTACTCTGCTGAAAAGAACAAGAGTATTTCCTTTTAAATCTAATGCAAGATTTTTAATAAAGTTATTTCTTTTTTCGTGAGAGATTAAATATTGTATCTCATCCTCATAAGTTTCAAACTTTTGTGGTGAGTGTTTTAGAACAAGGCATTGAATATCCAACTGAGAAAGATGTCCTTGTCGCATTAACTCATCAGTTTTTGTGACTTTGTATGATGGGCCAAATAGTCCCTCTAAAACCCATTTATGAGTTTGAGTTCCATCAAGTGTCCCAGTGAATCCAAAACGATACTTTGCATGATGAAGTTTTGTCATGATTTCAATAAGTGACTTACTCTTGAATAAATGAGCTTCATCTCCTATAATTACATCATAATCTTCAAAGAATGATCGTTCTAGTTTATATACAGACTGCCAAGTTGTGATTGTAACTGGATACTCATTTGTTTTTTCTCTACCAGAATAGATACGGTGGCAATATGAATCAGCATCCCAACCATAGTCTAAAAAGTCTTTATACATCTGTTCGACTAAACTGGTCGTTGGAACAACTAAAAGTATTTTTAACTGCCTTTCTACATAATACCTCACGAGAGAATAAATCATCAGAGATTTTCCTGAGGCAGTCGGTGATATCAAAAGTTTTCTATTATGCTTTAAAGCATCGTGTACTCCCTCAATTTGGTATTGACGTGGAGTATGTGAGCAAATAGATTGCATGTATCCCTTAACACCTTCATACGTGATCTCCTCATTTTCTTCGTAGGGAGTTCCATAGAATTTGTTATCTTCAAACTTATAAGTGTATCCATATTGCTTACAGAAGGATACTATCTTATCTAAGAGGCCAACATAAATTTGTTTCGACCTCATATCAAACAAATGAATTTCCCCATTCCAATTCCTTCCACGGTACTGGGGCATAAATTTTGCATTAGGAACCTCAAACTTGAAATGATCTCTTAGCTCATATTCAATATGAGGTTCCGTGTTAATCTTTAAAAATACTTCGTTGGACTTGGAAATAACAAGATTTGCTGTAGTGTCAATCACATAGATCCATTCATCTACAGGTATTTATTTACCCCAGTCCAGAGTTAAATCTCATAAACTCAATCGCATTTTTAATTTGATATGTTCTGTTTTGAATCATCTTAAGAATGCTTTCAATGTAAACAAGCATTGTATCGTAGTAATCAATCTTCAAACATACTGTTGAAAGTTTTTCATCTGCATCAAGATACTTTTGCATCGTATCTTTGTCACGAATTTTTTTTGGAAATGGATTTTCTATGTATACTTCAGGATCTGCTTTGCCTGAAAAATATTCATATCGCTCATGACGAATATTTCTTTTCTGTTGCTCTGCTTTCTTTCTCAAAAGAAAAATAGTATTATATAAATCAAAATACTTTGCATGAAGAACAGGGATATTTAAAGATTCTGTGTGTAAATTATCTGGATCTACTTTCGAATCTTTTTCCCACATTTCCTGAATTATATCAAGATCAATACTCATAAAGGAGTTCCGCTAAGGGTAGTTACATTGTACATAGTATACTTGAAACTTACCTCAGCGGTAAAGTATTGGATGTCAGTCTGTGTTGCATCAAATGTTAAAGTTTGTAATGAGTATGGGAACATATCCTTAAACACTACTTGAAAATTGGGAATGGAAGAACTAGTTAAAACTTGAAGAGTTCCATCTGAATATATGTTTGGATTTTTCTGTACAAATCTTGATTTTATTGTATCTTCAGCAGCAAGTTCTCCAAACTGTCCAAGATACTCTGGATAACCCAATCCTCTCATCCAATTTTGTATCTCCATATAGTTTTCAAGATTTTCGTCAACAATAAATCTGAGATTAAAATCTCCAAACTGAATTTTGTCTCCAGGAATATCAATGTCCTTAAGGTATGTTGGTTGATTTGCAATACCTAAGTTTAAATCTGGAATATTTGCTTCATTGCAGAAAAAAGATACTTTTCGAGTTCTAGTTAATGTAAACTTAAATCCTGTTGGCGACAGAAAATTTCTATTTTCTATCTGAGTTGCTCTTGCCATTTTTTTTTAAATATTTAGAATAAAAAAGGGACCCTTTTGGGGTCCCTGATAATTTATGTGATTTAGATCACATGAGGTTCTTAACAGCTACTCTTCTGTAGTAGCGGTTAGCGTTAACTCTGAGGCGTCCGAGACCCTGATCGGTTCCTTCTGCGAATGGGTTAGCAACAAGACCGTAACGGGTCTTAAAGCCAATCTTAGGCTGGAAGGAGTTCTCACCAACGGCACGAACCATTTGGAGAGGAACGTATGGGCAATAGAACAGACCAGCATCATATGGGGAAGTACCCTTATAACCAACAACATAGTACTGGTTACCTGGAGTTGCGTTAGCAGAAGTCAGGTTAGCAGCATATGGGTCGATGTATACACGGAACTTACCGAGGAGAG
>Ga0194113_10007553_pt1 | contig 13520 bp, 7 predicted proteins | sample TA2MahC200mmetaG_FD_146193 | JGI IMG/M metagenome (GOLD analysis project Ga0194113, IMG submission 146193) | Freshwater microbial communities from Lake Tanganyika, Tanzania - TA2015017 Mahale Deep Cast 200m | ecosystem: Environmental > Aquatic > Freshwater > Lake | place: Tanzania: Lake...
AGGACCATCCTTCCAGAGGGATCTGGGCGTCAGGTTCGCTCCCTCTCGAACTCACGGTGGGCGATCTCTGGGAGCACCACCACGGAAGTAGCGAAGCGAAGTCCCCGGCGCAGCCGGGATAAGTTCAACCAGGCCCGGCCATATGCGTCTTGCTTGAAAGACGGTGTGCGGAGCACACCCTACCGGCTTGCGCCCGTGCCGTACTCTCGAATTTCTTTGGGATTTGGTGTCCGGTGCTTCGGATTTGGGTGTATAATGGGTGCCTTGGGCGTGCCGGTCTAGACGGATCGTTCGCGCGGAGCAGAGCGGGTGTTCGGTGATGGAGAGGGAAAGAGAGGAGCCATCGTATGGAAAGACGGGCGTTCACCCTGATTGAGTTGCTGGTGGTCATTGCCATTATCGCCGTTCTCATGGCCATCCTGATGCCGGCGCTGCAGCGGGCGCGGGAACAGGGGATGCGGGCCGCGTGCCTGAGCAACGTCAAGCAGTTCGGGATTTCCTGGGTCCTGTACGCGGACGAGAACGATCAGAAGATCGTCAATTCGTGCACCGTGGCGAACACCGAGGGCCACAACGACGCGCTGGAGCCCTGCTGGCTGTACTTCCGGCCCGAGTATACCACCGAGCAGCGGATCGACGGGATTCAGCGCGGGGCGCTGTGGCCCTACGTCAAGCAACTCCGAATCTACAAGTGCCCCACCGGCATCCGGGGCGAGGTGAACACCTATGCGATCGTCGATGCCATGAACGGGGCGATGGTGAGCATCCCGAACGTGCCCAAGAAGTTGTACATCAAGCGCAAGACCGACATTCCGCGGCCGGGCGAGCGGATCGTCTTTCTCGATGAGGGCAAGACCAGCACGCAGAGCTGGACGATCCACTATGACAAGCCGTCGTGGTGGGACCTGCCGCCGGTCCGTCACGGCGTGGGCACGAATCTGAACTTTGCCGACGGGCACGCCGAGTACTGGAAATGGCAGGACCAGCGGACCCTCAAGGTGTCCCGCCAGGAAGGCAACTGGCAGGCGCTGGTCAATCTCCCCGACAACCCGGACATCCCCAAGCTCCAGCGTGGGGCGTGGGGACAGCTTGGGTACGTGCCACAGCAGTGAGGCCCGCATCTGTTGGGTGCTCGTTTGCTGCTGCGGTGGACTTGGATGGCGGGAGGTTGTCTATCTCTCCGAAATCCGAAATTCCAAGCACCAAATCCCAAACAAATCCAAAATTCAAACCTCCAATGACCCAAACGCTGGCGCCTCGCGATAGGTCCGTCCCAGATTCTCGATGCTCCGCCCAAAGGCCGGCGAGTCCGGTGCACGGCAGGGGGGACGGAAGAGGGCGTGTGAGAAGCCAGTCTTCTCTGGGTGGCATCGTCAAGCGGAGTCTGGGCTCCCAATCGCGATTCATCGCGATTGGGAACCCTCTTCGGAGCTTGGCGATGGCGGATTTCCCGTGCGCCGGACCATCGCCAAGGCCTACCGGCCTTGACGATGCCACCCTTTTCACGCACCCTCCAAGAACGCCGTGATGCGCCAGTAGCATGGGCGTCTCGCCCATGAGTAGCACGGGCATCCTGCCCGTGGGGCTTCGTGGCATCGGCATCCTGCCGATGATTCGTGGGCTGGAAGGGGCCCCCAACGCGGCGTTTTGCGTTGGGGCCCCAAACCCATGCCACGATGTCCTGACAGGCACGCTACGAATGAGTCACGGCCTTGATGGTCCCCCCAACCACAACGACCACCGCCGCGACCGCCAGTAGGACGAGGCCCAGTCCGACGACGCCTGTCTGTAAGTCTACCTTGCTCCTCAGATACTCGTACCAGACAGAATGATGACGGCGCCTTCTCCAGGTGTTCAGGTCGTCCCGGTCGTTGCCGTTGGAGAACGATACGCCGTCCGGACCGCCAGAATAGATCCCGAACCCCTCCGCGAGTTCGGGATCGAGGAGGTACATGAAGTCTTTGCCCCAGGCATCGCGCGGTATTTCCGATACTTCCAGATAAGGCGTCCAGGGGACGCCTTCGGGCCAGTTTGGCGGCGGGTGAAGGAGCACGTCCAAGCCTTCCTTTCCCGTGGGCAGTCGGCCGCAGGTCTTCTGGAAATCCGCTATACACGTTGCCAACTGTCGCAGAGTCGCTTCGGTTGCCAGGAAACGATCTCGATCCATGAAGGAGGAAACTGTCATCGCCAACAGCAGCAAGAGCATGGTTCTCATCGTGTGCACTCCTGACAATCCGACCGATAACTCCCCATATAGACATTCCGGCGGCGGGCGCGTTCCGTCTTCTCGGACGTTTATTTTGCCGGGTCGTGCAAGCGGGGGTGGCGGGATTGACTTGGGGGTGGCCCATCGGATAAGATGGATCTGGCGGATGCGATCTTGGCACTGCTCGTCGAACGGTCGCATTGGCGTCGGGCGTTACGTGAGACGTCGGGCGTGGGACGAGACGAGCCGTGCGACCGCCGGACGCTTCACGATCCCGTTGTACGGGCAGGGCGGCATTGTCGTCTACGAGGAAAAAGAAGAGGAGGAACGTGTTCACGGCGAGAAGACTTCCATGGGCGGCTATCCTCGCCGTTCTGCTCTGGCTGGGCGGCGGCGGGGGCCGGGCCTGCGCGGCGGTGGTCATCAGCGAGCTGCACACGAGGCCCGATGTCAAGACCGAGTTGGTGGAGTTCATCGAGCTCTACAACGCCGGGACCACCGCGATCGATCTGTCGGGTTGGCAGTTCACGGAGGGCGTGCTGTACACCTTTCCTGTCGGGAGCCGGCTGGCCCCCGGCGAGCATATCATCGTCGCCCAGAACCCGGACGGCATCCGGGCCAAGTGGAACGTGGGCCGGCTCGGCATTCCCGATCGGCTCATCTTCGGGCCGTATACGGGCGGACTGAGCAGCGAGGGGGAGCGGGTGATCCTGTGCGATGCGGCCGGGGCCATAATCGATGAAGTGGACTACCGGCTCGGATTCCCGTGGCCGACGGTGGGCGACGCGGTGCCCGCGGATCGGCCGGGCACGGGACGCTCGCTGCAACTGGTGAACCCGCTTTTCGACAACGATCTCGGCGGTAGTTGGCGCTCCGCGTTGCCGACCCCCGCGGCGGCGAACAAAGGCGTCTGGGCCGCCAACCTCCCGCCGCACATCCGCCAGGTGAGCCACGCGCCCCGGCAGCCCAAGAGCAGCGAGGTCGTGACGATCACCGCCAAGGTCACCGATCCGGACGGCGTCCGGAGCGTGACCCTGCAGTACCAGGTCGTGCATCCCGGCGCCTACATCGCCCGCTTCGATCCGGAGTACGCGCAGAACTGGACCACGGTTTCGATGCACGACGATGGGCGCAATGGCGATGCGCGGGCCGGCGACGACATTTACACGGCGCAGATTCCCGCCGTGGTGCAGGGCCATCGCCGCCTGGTTCGCTACCGGATCATCGTCGTGGACAATCTGGGCTACGCGGTCACCGTGCCGTACGCCGACGACCCGCAGCCGAACTTCGCCTACTTCGTCTATGACGACGTGCCCGCCTGGCGCGGGGCTGTGCAGCCGGGCATCACGCCCGTCCTTGAGTTCCCCGCCGAGGTCATGGGAGGCTTGTCCGTCTACCACCTGCTCAGCAAGAAGACCGATGTCGAGGACAGCACCTGGCTGGCCAAGTACGCCGGCAGCGACTACCGCTGGTACGGCACGCTCGTCTACGACGGCCAGGTCTACGACCACATCCGTTACCGAACGCGCGGAGGAACGTGGCGCTACGCCATGGGCAAGAACATGTGGAAGTTCGATTTCCAGCGCGGGCACTACTTCCAGGCCCGCGACGATGATGGAAATCCGTACAAAACGGCCTGGGACAAGCTCAATTTCTCCGCGTGCATCCAGCAAGGCAGCTTCGGGCAGCGCGGCGAGCACGGGATGTTCGAGGCTTTGTCGTTCCGGCTCTACAACCTGGCCGGCTGTCCCGCGTCGAAGACGCACTACGTGCAGTTCCGCATCATCGACGAGGCGCACGAGGACGGCTCGCGCAACGCCGCCCATCCGCCGCTGACCGCCGGCGGCACGCAGTACGACGGCGATTTCTGGGGCCTCTACCTGGTCATCGAGCAGATGGACGGCCGTTTCCTCGACGAGCATGACCTGCCCGACGGCAACCTCTACAAGATGGAAGGAAGCACGGGCACCCTGAACAACCTGGGGCCGGCCGGGCCGGCCGACAAGTCGGACTTGAACGCCTTCATGGCCGGCTACAGTGCCGGTCCCACCGCCTCCTGGTGGGGCCGCAACGTGCATTTTGACTCTTACTACGCGTACTTTGCGATCAATCAGGCCGTGCGCAACAGCGACATGCAGTTCGACAAGAACTTCTTCTACTATCGGAATCCTGTCCCTGTGACGAACGAGTGGGGCACGAACAACCTGTGGTGGCAACTTCCGTGGGATTTGGACCTGACCTGGACCACCGGCTACAGCAGCAACGATCCGCGCGATGAATGGCAGCAGCACGGACTCCTGAACCATTCAGCATTCGACATTGCCTGCCGCAACCGCCTGCGCGAGATCGCCGATCTGCTGTTCAACCCCGAGCAGATGAACCCGTTGATCGACGAGTACGCCGCGCTCATCGCCGACCCCGCCGGCGGCCTGTCGATCGTCGATGCGGACCGGGCGATGTGGGACTACCATTGGGCCGTCGGGACCGGAGCGTACCCGCGGTACATCGATCGCGAGGCCAGTTTCAAGGCCGGGCAGGGCCGCTTCTACCTGGAGGCGGCGCGCCGGGGCTACCCGCGCTCGTTCGCGGGCATGGTCCGGGTCATGAAGGACTACGTCGCCGGGCGCATGATTTACCTGGCCGGCAAGGCCGCCGACGCCGCCATCCCGCATACGCCGACGATCAAGGCCACCGGGCCGGCGGGTTTTCCCCTCAACGCTCTGACGTTCCAGGCGGCTCCGTTCAGCGATCCGCAGGGGGCGGGCACGTTTGCCGCGATGCAATGGCGGATCGCGGAGGTCGCGCCCGGCGCGCAGGCCCTGGTGCAGGATGGCGCCAACGTGCTGTTGTTGCCCGACGGGGCGAGCTGGAGGTACTTCAAGGGTCTGCGGGAGCCTTCGGCCGCCGCGGGGGCCTGGCGGCAGCCCGAATTCGACGATTCCGGTTGGCTGTCCGGCCGGACGCCCATCGGCTACGGCGAGAGCTTCATCGCGACGAATCTGGCCGATATGCGGGGCAACTATACGTCCGTCTATCTCCGCAAGACGTTCGACGTGGCGAATCTCCCCGCGTTCGAGAAGCTGATCCTCGAGATCCGGTATGACGACGGCGTCAACCTCTGGATCAACGGCCGGTCGGCCTACCGGGACAATGTCGCGGGCGAGAGCCTGCCCTATACGGCGGTAGCCCAGTCGGCCATCGAGAACCCGGACTTCGTGGCCGTGGATCTCGGCAGCCCTCGCACCTGGCTGGTTGAGGGCACGAACGTGATCGCTGTCCAGGTCCTCAACTCGCACCGCAGCGACAGCTCCGACTGCTTCATTGACGTGCGGCTCATTGGTCAGAAGTCTCAGAGCGGCCAGACGGGCGGGGCTGCCGCACCGCAGGTCCGGCGCCCGGGACCGGGCAAGTACGAGATCGAGGCCGCCTGGGAAAGCGGCGAGATCACCCGGTTCACCAGTGATATCAAGATCCCCGCGGCTACCCTGCGCCCCGGGCGGACCTACCGCGTCCGCTGCCGGATGAAGGACAACACCGGCCGCTGGAGCCACTGGTCCAGCCCGATCCAGTTTCTCGCCGGCGCGCCGCTGGCGGCCGGCATCCTGGCGGACCTTCGCGTCACGGAGCTGATGTATAACCCTGCGCCGCCGCCGCAGGGCGGGATCGACAACAATGAGTTCGAGTTTCTCGAGCTCAAGAACACCGGGGACGAAACGCTCGATCTGGCCGGCGTCTCCTTTGACAAGGGGGCTGTCTTTGACTTTCTGGCCGGCAGCGTCAAGACGTTGGGCCCGGGCCAGTTCGTATTGGTCGTAAAGAACAGGCAGGCGTTTCTCTCACGGTACGGCTCGGCCCTGTCCGGCCGAATCGCCGGCGAGTACACGGGCCGGCTGGCCAATGACGGCGAAACCGTCGCCCTGGTGGATCGATGGAACGGGACGATTGTCGAGTTCGAGTACGGCGACGGTCGCGGCTGGCCGCTCGCGGCCGACGGCGGCGGGCACGCGCTCGTCCCGCTGGAGCAGGCCATACCCGCCCAGCCGCAAGGCTCTCTGAACTACGCCGGCAACTGGCGGGCGAGCACGTTCCGGCACGGCTCGCCGGGCGCGGACGACCCGGCACCGCCCGTGACCGTGCTCATCAACGAGTTCGTGGCCAATCCCGACCGGGGCGGCGACTGGATCGAGCTGTACAACCCGACCGGGACGAGCCTCGATCTTGCCGGCTGGTATCTGAGCGACGATGTCACGAAGCCGCGCAGATGGGCGATTCCCCCGGTGTCCATCCCGGCCTACAGCTTCTTGGCGTTCGATGAGGCTACCGGCTTCGGCGCCGGCGCCGCGGGGTTCGCCTTGAGCCGGGATGGCGAGCAGGTCGTCCTGTCGTACCTGCCGGGCACCGCCGCCGACCGGATCGTCGATGACGTCCGGTTCAAGGCGGAGGAAATGGAGGTCTCCCTGGGCCGGTATCCCGACGGCGGTCCCTACTGGTTCCGCCTGGAACCGTCGCGCGGCGCGGCGAACCGGAACCCGGCTCTCGATATCGTCATTGACGAAATCCTGTACCACCCGCTCGATCTCGACGAGGAGTACCTTGAGCTGTTCAACCCGACGACCCGGCCGGTCATCCTGCGCGGCTCAGATGCAGCCTGGCGTCTCGACGGGGGCGTGGACTATGCGTTCCCCGCCGGCGCTTCGATCCCGGCGGGCGGCCGCCTGGTGATCGTCGGCTTCGATCCCGTCGTCCAGACCGCACGCACCACCGCCTTCCGCGCCGCCTACGGTGCCATGTCCCTGATCCCGGGCGTGACGTTGCTCGGCCCCTGGACCGGCAACCTCTCGAACCGTGGCGAGCGGATCGCCCTGGAGAAATCCCAGCCGGGCGAGGACCCCGCCGTCCCCCTCGCCTGGGTGATCGTGGACGAAGTGATCTACAGCAATGTGTCCCCTTGGCCAACGACCGCCGCCGGCCGCGGCAGCGCCCTGCAGCGCATCGGCGCCGGCTATTCCGGCAACGATCCCACGAATTGGAGAGCCGCGCCACCGACCCCGGGCCGCTAACAAGGGGAATCCTGTGGCACCGCCGCCCCCGCCCCCGGCTCCGGTCCACACTCGTAGGAATTACAGATTATATTCGTTTTCTGCATCAACATTCCCCGACGAGAATCGCCTTCTATGTGGGTGCTGTTGAGACAGCCGCAGTGGTGAGCTGCGGCGACCCAGGACGGCACCCCTTGGTGTTCCAGTGTGTGGAGCCCCCATATCGTGTGCTCGCTGCCAAGTCGTGCTGCATGTGGGGGCTTTTTCCTCAACGATCCGCTCAAAGGCCAAAGACTCGCCGGGAGTGATACGGGTGGCAGGGGCTCCCCAACGCAAGACTCCGCGTCGGGGACTCCAGCCTCAAGTCCTCCGGACTTGGGGATGGTCAGCGTCCCGTTTGTAGTGTGCTCGTAAGAGCATGAAGATAGCGTCTGACGACGCCACTACAAACCAGGCCTTCCACCCTTGAGGTCGGGGTCCCCAAATGCATCGTGTCGCATTCGACGGCCCCCTGGCACCCGGAAGTTGCTTTTTAGCTCTTGAGCGGATCGTCGTTCTTCTTCCGGATCAGTGCCGCCCAGTCTGCCGGTGGCGGGCCCTGGATGGTGGATGAAGGTAGCCTTCGATCGCGGCTTTCGCGGTCTCCGTGGGATATTGGCGGAGTTCCTCAAGCTGCTCCAGGAGGAGATGCATGAAGTCGGCCCGGCCGCCGGGATAGTCCCAGGCAGACCCGGCCACGTATTGCTCGACCAGGCCGTTCACCCTGGACTCCACCAGGAATTCGTCGTCCTGCTCCAGAAGTCCCTCAAAGAGCTTCAGGATGATCCGGCCCCAGAAGTGCCCGTTCGAGGTTCGGCCGAACTGCTGACCGATGTCCCTGGCTGTTCGGTAGGCACGTTCGTACTGCTCATTCCTGCGGTCCATGCTCACACCCCATCTCTTACATGCTGGCATAGTTCTTCTCGTTATTTCGGCTCTTTGTCCTCTCGGGGTGCAGATTATGCTGTCGTCAATCCGGATGGCACGACCGGAATAGAGGCCTCCGGGGGACGAGTTCCGCGATTTCGCCTTGGCCCCGGCAAGATGCAGGGCCATTGCCTATGCCGGTGAAATGAACCGACCCAGAAAATTTTCTGGTTTTTTTTCACGCAACCTGGTTTTTGGCCCAAAAATGCGGGTGAATCCGGTAAAATCGCGTAGTTCTACGGGGCTGACACGCACGCGGGGAAATGATATAATCTGGTTGGTATAAGTAGGTTGGGTCAGAGGTCGAACCGTGACGCCCGGAGGATGGGTCACATGGTCACGACGGTACGGACGAGGGTTTTGCCGCGGTGGACGGAGTCGCTGTCGGGCTTTTTCTCTCTACTGCGCCGACTGTGTGCCGGGACCTGCTCTCTGTGATCGTGCGGTGGCTTCTGGCGCGATTGTTTGCGCTATCCGGTCGGCCCATTCGGTGACGTATGACGGTACGCATGGGTCCTGGATACCTGCAGACGGATTCGCGTCAATCGCATTGAATGCGGAGGAAGGAAGGAGAGATGATGAAGAGAGTGTTGCTAAGTCTGATCGTCGTTTTGTGCGCCGGAGGTACGGCGGCAAACGCCGCGGTTATTCATTGGACAGATTGGGGGACCCCATCCTACGGGACTCCGGGGTCTGTGTCGGGAACAATCACCTTTCCTCTGAGCATCATTGACGTCACTTATTCGGGGGAAATCGTCAATCGTACGAACCCGGGGGACTGGAATTTCCCGGGAACCTACTCCCTCGCGGGCGTCGTGGATAATACTCCCACGCCGGCGAATGTGAGCATCGCAGTGGTAGGCGGCAACAGCATTGTCAATACCATAACCTTCTCTACGCCCGTGTTCGATCCTGTGATGGCGATTCAGAGTCTGGGCACCCCGACGAACCAAATCTATTACGATTTCACCTCGCCTTTCACGATCGTGCAACAGGGTCCCGGTCATTGGCATATAGAAGGAAATGTCTCCTTGCTCTCGCAGGTCGGAAGCAGGCTCTACGGCCTGGAAGGCAATGGGATTATCCTGTTCAGCGGTGAGTACAGTTCGATTAGCTGGACGGTTCCTACCAAAGAGAACTACCACATGTTCACCGTGGGTGCACCCGCTCCCATCCCTGACCCGATCCCCCCCGTCATCCCCGCCCCCGGCGCCATCCTGCTCGGCACCCTCGGCGCGGGTATGGTCGGATGGCTCCGCAGGCGAAGAACGCTCTGACACGACGCCGGAGATACCGGCATCGTTGGACTCTGCAAAAGCGACGGGCCGGGTATTGCCCTCGTGCGGCGCGCACCCCTCCGCGTCTCCGAGGGCGTTTCCATTGGGGATGCTCTCCAATGGCTAACGGCTGTATGTTCGCCCGGAGGGGGGACGCGCGGTCTTGACGCAAGCGTGCCCCATCGGGTAGAATAGGCTGCAGATGGGTGCCGTTTGCCCGTCGTCTGGGGCTGGGCCTGGAGCATGCGGCCCGGCGTCGTAACACCCGGTGCGCCGGGCACACGCGATTTCGCGCTACATGGGCAATACCGTCAATCCCTGGGAGCCGGCAGGCATGGGGAGAGCGACAGATCGGATTGGACTCGTGCTGGTGCTCCTGGTTCTGGGGCTTGGCGCGGATGGTTTGACCCAGGTGCGGCGGGCGGCACCGGTGGCGGTGGTGATCAATGAGATCATGGCGTCGAACCGTCAGACGGTGGCCGATCCCCAGGGGCAATACGAGGACTGGATGGAGTTGTACAACCAGGGCAGCGCCGCCGTCGATCTGGGGGGCTGCTATCTGACGGACGATCTGTCCCGGCCGACGAAGTGGCAGATCCCCACGAACAATGCGAAGCTTACCACGATCGCCCCGAATGGGTATCTGCTGATCTGGGCGGACGGCGACGTCGGCGATCCCGGCCTGCACGCGGGCTTCAGCCTCAGCGCCGGCGGGGAGGAGGTGGGGCTCTTTGCCGCCGACGGCGCGACGTTGCTCGACAGCCTGATCTTCGGGCCGCAGGGGACGGATATCTCCTTCGGCCGCTTCCCTGATGGCGGCCCCGAGTGGCAGGTCCTCACCGCCCCGACGCCGGGGGCGGCCAACGTCGTGCTTTACGAGGGGGTGGTCGAGCCGCCTCAGATCAGCGTCCCGACCGGCCTGTGCACCGAGCCGATGACGGTCACGATTGCCACGGCCACGGAAGGGGCCACGATCTACTTCAGTGCGGATGGCAGCGACCCGCTGAGCCAGAGTACGACGCGGGGCCGCGCCGTATCCATGGGGTCCGTTTACACCACGCCGCTTCGCATCACCAAGACCACCACGTTGAAGGCCGTCGCGATCAAGGCGGGCTGGCGGCAGAGCGCCGTGAGCACGGCGCGCTATGTCTTTGTGGGTCCGGATCTGCTGGGCTTCAGCTCGCCGGTGCCGATTGCCGTAATCGATTCCCTGGGCAAGGGCGTCACGACGGCGCAAACGCCCGCGTTCGGCTGCTTCTTCGATCTCGGAGACAACGGCCGGGCGACGCTCTCCGGTCCGGTGGACTTCGCCGGCCCCGCGGCCATCAACGTCCGCGGCAAGAGCTCCGGCGGCTTTGCCAAGAAGCAGTACCACTTCGAGACCCAGGATGGGCGGGGCGGTGGCAGGGATGTCTCGATCCTGGGCTTTGCGCCGGAGTCGGACTGGGTCCTCCAGGGCATGTACTCCGACAAGTCCCTGATGCGCAACGTCCTGGCCTACCAGTGGAGCAACGACCTGGGGCAATGGGCGGCGCACACGCGGTTCATCGAGCTGTTCCTCAACTCGGACGATTCGCCCCTGACGATGAGCGACTACCTCGGCGTGTACGTGTTCATGGAGAAGATCAAGGTCGGCCCGAACCGCGTCGATATCGCGCCGCTCAAGCCGGGCGACAACACCGAGCCGGCCATCTCCGGCGGCTACATCTTCGCCAAGGACAAGCTCGACGGCGACGATGTGACGTTCAGCACCAGTCGGGGCCAGAGCCTGATCTACAAGGACCCGAGCGGTCCGAATCTCACCCAGAGCCAGAGGGACTGGATCAGGAATTATGTCAATGCGTTCGAGGCCGCCCTGTACGGCGCGAATTACGCCGACCCGGCGGCCGGCTACGCCCGGTACATCGACGCCGATTCCTTCATCGACAATCACATCGTCGTCGAGCTGACCAAGAACATCGACGGCTTCCGCCTGAGCACCTACTTCCACAAGGACCGCAACGGCCGGATCGTCATGGGACCCGTCTGGGACTACGACCTGTCGCTCGGCAACGCCAACTACAACGACGGCTGGAACTCCACCGGCTGGTACCACAACGTCTTGGGCGACGATGCCTACCCCTACTGGCGCCGTCTGTTCCAGGATCCCCAGTTCAAGCTGCGGTACGCCGACCGCTGGTTCGGCCTGCGCCGGGGCGTGTTCAAATCGGACCGTCTGCTGGGAATGGTCGCCAGCTACGCGACGCTGCTCGACGAGCCCGCGGCGCGGAACTACGCCCGCTGGCCCACCCTGGGCACCTACGTCTGGCCCAACTGGTTCATCGCCAAGACCTACCGCGAGGAGATCACGTGGATGCAGGGCTGGCTGGCCGGACGGCTGACGTGGATGGACAGTCAGGTCGCCCTGGAGTTCGCGCCGGCCCCGCCCTCGTTCAACCGCCAAGGCGGGCCGGTCGAAGCGGGCTTCGAGCTGGCGATGACGGCCGCCGGGCCGATCTACTACACGCTCGACGGCTCCGATCCCCGTAGGCTGGCGGAGTCGATCCCGGCATCGGCGGCCGTCACCCTCGTCTCGGAGAGTGCGGCCAAGCGCGTGCTCGTGCCCGCCGGACCGGTGGATGATGCCTGGCGCGGCGGCGGCCGGGGATTCGACGACTCGGCCTGGACGCCCGCCACCGGCAGCGTCGGCTACAGTCAAGGATCGCGTGCCGTGGGACTCTTCGGCCTCAACGTCGGACCCCAGATGCAGGGCTTGCGGACGAGCTGCTACCTCCGCATACCCTTTGCCTTCACCGGCGACCTCCAGAAAGTAGGCGGTCTGGTCCTGAGAATCCGCTACAACGACGGCTTCGTGGCCTACCTCAACGGCGCCGAGATCGCCCGCCGGAACTTCACGGGGATTCCCGCCTGGAACTCCGCGGCCGATGTCCAGTTGTCCGGCACGGCCGCCGCCGAGTACGAGAGCATCCCGATCGTCTACTCCGCCGGCCTGCTGCGGCCGGGCGACAATCTGCTCGCGATTCAAGGCCTGAACGTCTCGGCGATCAGCCCCGACTTCCTGATTACCGCCGAGCTTCTGGTGGAAGAGTCCGCCAGGCTGGACGCGTCCGCCCAAGTCAAGGGCTACACGGCCCCGATCCGTCTGGACGCGACCGCGCAGATCAAGGCGCGGGCGCTGGTCGCCGGCCGCTGGAGCGCGCTGAACGAGGCGATCTTCGCCGTCGGCCCGGTGGCCGAGAGCCTGCGGATCAGTGAGATCATGTACCATCCGCCGGATACGGGCCATCCCGACGATCCGAACACCGAGTTTATCGAGCTGATGAACGTCGGCGCCGCGACGATCGATCTGGGCCTGGTCCGGCTCACCGAAGGGATCCGATTCACTTTTGCGTCCTTCAAGCTGCCGCCGCACCACTGCTGCCTCGTGGTCAAGAATATCCCGACCTTCGCAGCGAAGTACGGTGCGGGTCTGCCCGTCGCGGGCCAATACACCGGCAGCCTGAGCAATTCCGGCGAGCGGCTCGTCCTGCTGGACGCCGCCGGCCGCACGATCCACGACTTCACCTACTCCGACGCCTGGCATCGCTCCACCGACGGCCGCGGTTTCTCGCTCACCCTGCGCGATCCCTATCAGGTAAACCCTGAGACCCTGGGCGACAAGGCCGCCTGGCGCCCCAGCACCCAGCCCGGCGGCTCGCCCGGCGTCGCCGATCTCCCGTAACGCCGGCCCGGCCCGGCCCTTCCAATTGCCGATTTGGACCATCGTATTTTCCTATCCGGCGATCCTCTCCCGCGTCCGTATTCTATGGTGCCGCGGGAATCAGAATGCAATACCGCATGGGCTTGAGAAGCTCGCAGCGCGGGTCCCGGCGGCAGAGCAAGAAAGGAGTCGTCAGCTTTGGAACGAAAACAGAACCATCTTCCGGGCAGCGCGATACGCTCTTGCCCCGCGTGGCTGGTCGTGGCCGGGACGCTGCTGCTGGTGGCGCTGCTCCCGATGGGCGCGCCCCACGGGGCCGCCGACCTCCATTT
>Ga0194113_10007557_pt1 | contig 13517 bp, 8 predicted proteins | sample TA2MahC200mmetaG_FD_146193 | JGI IMG/M metagenome (GOLD analysis project Ga0194113, IMG submission 146193) | Freshwater microbial communities from Lake Tanganyika, Tanzania - TA2015017 Mahale Deep Cast 200m | ecosystem: Environmental > Aquatic > Freshwater > Lake | place: Tanzania: Lake...
GCGTCGCTCGCCGCGCCCGCCCCCTTTCCCCCGGGAGCCAGGCGGCCGGCTTTCCCTCCAGACGGCCAGTCTTGCCGTCAAACACCAACCCCGAGGCGCAATCCACCCGCGCAATCCTGAACCGGCCCCCGTACTTCCCCCCGCGCCCCATCGCCGCGATCGCTCCGATGAAGTGCGGCAGGTGCTCCACCCCGGGGCCGATCAGCGTGATGTCGATTACGAATTCCTCGCCGCGCGGAATCTCCCGCCGCGAATCCACTGGCGGCGTCATCACGAACGGGTGCGGCGCGTGGGGGTACTTCCTCAGAAGGGCAAAGCGCTCAGGGGCCACCGGCGTTTCGAACACCAGCGAATACGGGCAACTCGCCAGTTCCGCGCATCCGGCGCACTTCTCGGCTCCTGTCCTGCACACCGCCGCCCGGAAATACGCCCCAAATCCCCCGCGAAACAGCGCCCCTTTGTACTCCGGTAGGCGTAGATCCTCCTCCGCCCGCAGCCAGAAACACAAAGGGTGGATGCCCGCCGCCTTCAGCCGCTCTTCCAGCAACGCTCACCCCGTCTCCCCAGGCCCTACGGCCCGGCAAGGAAAAGTCTACACCTTTTCGCCCCCAGCCGTCTTAGTTTCCCCGCAACACCTTCCCAATCCCCCGCACCGCCTGCCGGATCCGCTGCTCATTCTCCACCAGCGCGAAACGCACGTGCCCCTCCCCCAGCGGACCGAACCCCATCCCCGGCGACACCGCCACCAGCGCCTTCTCCAGCAGCACCTTCGCAAACTCCAGCGACCCGGAAGACGGGGACTGGCTACCCCGTCCCTCCGTGGACAGGGCGGCCTGTCCCCAGTTTTCCGGTAGCGGCGCCCACACAAACATGCTCCCCCGCGGCGGCTCCACCGCCCACCCCGCTCTTCTCAGCCCCTCCACCAGCACGTCCCGCCGCTTCTCATACATCGCCCGGAATCTTCTCCACCTCCCCCTCGCACTCCCGCAGCGCGATGATCGACGCAATCTGAACCGGCTGGAACACCCCGTAGTCCAGGTAGCTCTTGATCCGCGCCAGCGCCGCGATCATCTTCGCATTCCCCAGGCAGAACCCCACCCGCCACCCCGCCATGTTGTAGCTCTTCGACATCGAGAAAATCTCCACCCCCACCTCCCGCGCGCCCTCCACCTCCAGCATGCTCGGCGCCCGGTACCCGTCGAAGCAGATGTCCGCGTACGCGAAATCGTGCACCACCATCGTCCCGTGCTTCAGCGCCAGCCCCACCAGCCGCTCGAAGAACCCCCGCTCCACGCACTGCGTCGTCGGATTGTGCGGGAACGACACCAGCACCATCCGCGGCTTCCTCCCCCGCCCCCGGTACATCTCCTCCAGCCGGTCCAGGAACGCCTCCGGCGTCGGCATCGCCACCGTCACCGCCTCGCCCTCCGCCATCACCACTCCATACTGGTGGATGGGATAGCACGGATTCGGCGACACCACCGGGTCGCCCGGCCCGATCACCGCGAACAGCAGGTGCGCCAGCGCGTCCTTCGCACCGATCGTGACGATAGCCTCCTTCTCCGCGTCCAGCGTCACTCCGTAGCGCGCCTGGTAGCGCCGCACGATCTCCTCCCGCAGCCGCGGGATGCCCCGCGACATCGAGTACCGGTGGTTCCGCGCGTTCCGTGCCGCCTCCGCCAGCTTGCTCACCACCACCCGCGGCGTGGCCCCGTCCGGATTTCCCATCCCCAGGTCCACCACGTCCTGCTGCGCCGCCCGCAGCCGCGCCTTCATCTCGTTCACCACCGCGAACACGTACGGCGGCAGCTTCCCGATCCGGTAGAATTCCTGTCCTACGTTTGCCATCCTTCCATTGTAGCCCCTAACCGCTAGTAGGGAAAGACCTTATGCCGCTTGCGCCCGGCTCCGCCCTCTGCTATTCTGTCTAATGCCGTCCCGAGGCACGGAATTTTCTGCCCGGCACTTGCGCGCCGGTTCCGGCCATGTTAATATTAGGGAACGGTAGACGAGAAGCCGCCCGGGTTTGTAGTGCGGCCCGGAGGCGGGCGGTCTCCATTACGAGTTCTGGCCGCGCTCGCTTTTCCGCTGTTCAATCGCAGCCTGGCGAAGTGCGGTCTTGACGGCTTTTGAGGCCGGCGCTCGCTCGGGCTTCCTTCGGGATCCCCGCGGCGGGCGCGCAGATGTTTGAAAATCTGGTTGGACGCAATTCCGTACAGCAACCACAATTCGCGAGTTTAACCGGGGCCATGACTCTAACAGATCAAACGAGAGTTTGATCCCGGCTCAGAATCAACGCTGGCGGCGCGCCTAACACATGCAAGTCGCACGAGAAAGGGGAGCAATCCCTGAGTAAAGTGGCGTACGGGTGAGTAACACGTGGATCATCTGCCCTCTGGTGGGGAATAACCCTGGGAAACCGGGGCTAATACCGCATAAGCCCGCAACGGGAAAGCCGAAAGGCGCCGGAGGAGGAGTCCGCGGCCGATTAGCTTGTTGGTGGGGTAATGGCCTACCAAGGCCACGATCGGTAGCCGGCCTGAGAGGGCACACGGCCACACTGGCACTGAAACACGGGCCAGACTCCTACGGGAGGCAGCAGTGGGGAATCTTGCACAATGGGGGAAACCCTGATGCAGCGACGCCGCGTGAGCGATGAAGCCCCTCGGGGTGTAAAGCTCTTTCGGCGGGGACGATACTGACGGTACCCGCAGAAGAAGCTGCGGCTAACTACGTGCCAGCAGCCGCGGTAATACGTAGGCAGCAAGCGTTGTTCGGAGTTACTGGGCGTAAAGAGTGTGTAGGCGGTTCGGTTCGTTCGGTGTGAAATCTCCCGGCTTAACTGGGAGGGTGCGCCGAATACTGCCGGGCTCGAGTGCGGGAGAGGAGAGCGGAATTCCTGGTGTAGCGGTGAAATGCGTAGATATCAGGAGGAACACCGGCGGTGTAGACGGCTCTCTGGACCGTGACTGACGCTGAGACACGAAAGCGTGGGGAGCAAACAGGATTAGATACCCTGGTAGTCCACGCCCTAAACGATGCGCACTTGGTGTGAGCCATTCAGTTGGTTCGTGCCGGAGCTAACGCGTTAAGTGCGCCGCCTGGGGAGTACGGTCGCAAGGCTGAAACTCAAAGGAATTGACGGGGGCCCGCACAAGCGGTGGAGCATGTGGTTCAATTCGACGCAACGCGAAGAACCTTACCTGGGCTCGAACGGCTCACGACCATTCCCGGAAACGGGGACTTCCCGCAAGGGACGGGAGTCGAGGTGCTGCATGGCTGTCGTCAGCTCGTGTCGTGAGATGTTGGGTTAAGTCCCGCAACGAGCGCAACCCTTGCCCTGTGTTGCCATGCCCGCGAGGGCGGAACTCTCAGGGGACCGCCAGCGATAAGCTGGAGGAAGGTGGGGACGACGTCAAGTCATCATGGCCTTTATGTCCAGGGCTACACACGTGCTACAATGGCCGGTACAAAGCGCAGCGAAGCCGCGAGGCGGAGCCAATCGCAAAAAGCCGGTCTCAGTTCGGATTGCAGGCTGCAACCCGCCTGCATGAAGCTGGAATCGCTAGTAATGGCGCATCAGCATGGCGCCGTGAATACGTTCCCGGGCCTTGTACACACCGCCCGTCACATCACGAAAGTGGATGGTACTAGAAGTCCGCAGGCCGACCGCAAGGGGGCAGCGGCCCAAGGTATGATTCATGATTGGGGTGAAGTCGTAACAAGGTAGCCGTAGGAGAACCTGCGGCTGGATCACCTCCTTTCTAAGAGAGAACGTGGGTGGAGTTCCCTGAGGGGGACAGCCGTTCCACTCCAGGCTCCGGAGTCTCTTGGCGCGAGAGTGGGGAGCGGGATTTAAGGCTCGGGCGTAGCCCGGGCCGCGTCCAACCGGCCTCAAGGATATGAGGGGGGCTGTAGCTCAGCCGGGAGAGCGCCTGATTTGCACTCAGGAGGTCGTCGGTTCGACTCCGATCAGCTCCACCAGGGCGCTAAGCGCGCGGCAGGGCGCCATGCGGCGGAGGGGCGTGCGTGGGGCCGGGGCAAGGGCCTGTAGCTCAGGTGGCTAGAGCGCACCCCTGATAAGGGTGAGGTCGGTAGTTCAACTCTACCCAGGCCCACCAGCAGGAAGAGGTCAGAAGTCAGGATTCAGCCCCAGGGGTGGCGGGGGCTGAGGTTTGACTCCTGGATTCTTCCGGGAAGGTCTTTGACAACAGAATACTGACGGGCAACCAAACAAGTAGCGCACCACGAGCACTCTGTGTTCGGGGTGGATTTTATGGTCAAGCTACTAAGGGCGTGCGTGTGGATGCCTTGGCGCCAGCAGGCGAAGAAGGACGCGGCCAGCTGCGAAAAGCCCCGGGGAGTTGCAAGCAAGCTGTGATCCGGGGATATCCGAATGGGGAAACCCGGCCGGTGCGAACACCGGCCATGGCGGGATGAATCCATAGTTCCGTCAAGCGAACCCGGGGAAGTGAACCATCTCAGTACCCGGAGGAAGAGAAAACAATACGTGATTCCGAGAGTAGTGGCGAGCGAAATCGGAACAGCCCAAACCGTCCGACCCGCGAGGGGAGGGCGGGGTTGGAGGACCGCCAACGAAGGGGACGGCGAGCGCTAGCCGAACGGCCTGGAACGGCCGGCCGCAGGAGGTGAAAGCCCTGTAGGCGAAAGCGCGGACCGCTCCGAGGCGGCACCTGAGTACCGCGGGGCACGAGGAACCCTGCGGGAATCGGCCGGGACCATCCGGCAAGGCTAAATACTCGCTGGCGACCGATAGTGAACTAGTACCGTGAGGGAAAGGTGAAAAGAACCCCTGCTAGGGGAGTGAAATAGTACCTGAAACCGCATGCCTACAAGCAGTCGGAGGGCTATGCCCGCCGGGGCGACCCGGGGGGAAGGCCTGACGTCGTGCCTATTGAATAATGAGCTGGCTAGTTATTCTCGGCGGCGATACGGTTAAGCGGAAGCGAGCCGCAGCGAAAGCGAGTCCGAAAGGGGCGAGAAGTCGCCGGGAATAGACGCGAAGCGGGATGATCTACCCTTGGCCAGGATGAAGTCCGTGTAACAGCGGATGAAGGTCCGAACCAGTGTTGGTTGAAAACAGCTTGGATGAGCTGAGGGTAGGGGTGAAAGGCTAATCAAATTCCGTGATAGCTCGTTCTCTCCGAAATAGCTTTAGGGCTAGCCTCGCGTGGTCCGTCGCGGCGGTAGAGCACTGGATGAACTAGGGGCCTTTCCCGGTTACCGAATTCAACCAAACTCCGAATGCCGCGAACGTCAAGCGCGGGAGTCAGACAGCGGGGGCTAAGCTTCGTTGTCAAAAGGGAAACAGCCCAGACCATCAACTAAGGTCCCCAAGTCCGTGCTAAGTGGGAAAGGAAGTCGAGGGGCTCAGACAGCCAGGAGGTTGGCTTAGAAGCAGCCATCCTTTAAAGAAAGCGTAATAGCTCACTGGTCGAGCGGCTCGGCGCCGACAATCCAACGGGGCTCAAGCGCGGCACCGAAGTTATGGGCCAGAAGCAGCTTGTAGCCTGTAGCATGTAGCGCGTAGCGGCGAGCCGGCGACATGCCACAAGCTACAGGCTGTTTCTGACGGTAGGAGAGCGTTCCGCGCCCGGGAAGGCCGACCGGAAGGACGGCTGGAGGGCGGGGAAGCGACTCTGCCAGCATAAGTAGCGAAAAACCAGGTGAGAACCCTGGTCGCCGAAAGTCTAAGGATTCCTGAGAAAGGTCAATCCGCTCAGGGTTAGTCGGGGCCTAAGGCGAGGCCGAAAGGCGTAGTCGATGGACACACGGTTAACATTCCGTGACTGCCGCAGTCCGCTCAAGACCGAAGGGGGGACGCGACCGGAAGGCCTGGCGGCGCAATGGTTACAAAGCCAGGCTGAAGGAGGCCGGGAGAGGCAAATCCGCCCGGCCGTTCGCCAGGAAAAGCCCCTAAGGAGGGCGGCGGCACCCGTACCACAAACCGACACAGGTGGACGAGATGAGTATTCTAAGGCGCTCGGGTGATGGGTTGTTCAGGAACTAGGCAAATTAGCTCCGTAACTTCGGGAGAAGGAGCGCCCCCGTTTTTATAAAAGGGAGCGGGGGCCGCAGTGAAGAGCCTCAGGCGACTGTTTAACAAAAACACAGGTCTCTGCAAAGTCGAAAACGACGTATAGGGGCTGACGCCTGCCCGGTGCCGGAAGGTTAAAGGGAGAGGTCAGCCGCAAGGCGAAGCTTTGAACTGAAGCCCCGGTGAACGGCGGCCGTAACTATAACGGTCCTAAGGTAGCGAAATTCCTTGTCGGGTAAGTTCCGACCTGCACGAATGGCGTAACGATCTGAGGACTGTCTTAACAACCCGCCCGGCGAACTTGTGGTCCCGGTGAAGACGCCGGGTGCCCGCCACTAGACGGAAAGACCCCGTGCACCTTTACTATACCCTATCAGTGAACTATGGGTCGGTCTGCGCAGGATAGGTGGGAGGCTTTGAACCCGGGCTTTTGGGCTCGGGGGAGCCAGCGGTGAGATACCACCCTGATCGTTCTGTGGTTCTAACCTACTCTCCGAAACGGGGAGAGGGACCCTGATAGGCGGGTAGTTTGACTGGGGCGGTCGCCTCCTAAAACGTAACGGAGGCGCGCGAAGCTCGGTTCACGCTGTTTGGAAATCAGCGGACGAGTGCAAAGGCATAAACCGGGTTGACTGCGAGACTTACAGGTCAAGCAGGTGCGAAAGCAGGCCTTAGTGATCCGGTGGTACCGGATGGAAGGGCCATCGCTCAACGGATAAAAGGTACGCCGGGGATAACAGGCTGATCGGAGTCAAGAGTTCACATCGACGCTCCGGTTTGGCACCTCGATGTCGGCTCATCGCATCCTGGGGGTGTAGAAGCTCCCAAGGGTTAGGCTGTTCGCCTATTAAAGCGGTACGTGAGCTGGGTTCAGAACGTCGCGAGACAGTTCGGTCCCTATCTGTGGTGGGTGCAGGAGATTTGAGGGGAGCTGCCTTTAGTACGAGAGGACCGGGGTGGACGAACCTCTTGTGATCCAGTTGTCGCGCCCGCGGCACGGCTGGGTAGCGAAGTTCGGACCGGATAAGCGCTGAACGCATATAAGCGCGAAGCCGACCCCAAGACGAGATCTCCCAACCCGCAAGGGTAAGAAGGGCGCTGGAAGACGACCAGCTAGATAGGACGGATGTGTAAGCCGGGTAACCGGTTGAGCTAACCGTTACTAATCGCCCGTTCGGCTTGACCATAGGATCCATCCAGGCACAGAGCGCGGATGGAGCGCGAGGCCCGTCAGTGTTCGAATCGGGGGACAGGCAGGCCTGTGCACGTTGGGACAGGGCAGCCTGTCCGGGATTCAGAAGAGCTTTTGGGTGACCATAGCGAGGGGGAGACACCCGTTCCCATCCCGAACACGGCAGTTAAGCCCCTCAGCGCCGATGGTACTGCACGCGCAAGTGTGTGGGAGAGTAGGACGCCGCCCAGAATAGAATGAACGGCCCGGGAGGAATCCCGGGCCGTTTTGCGTTTTGGGGCGCGCGGGAAGGGGGCGAGGGAGGATTTCGGGCAGAGGGCGCAGAGGAGCGGCAAAGGGCGCGGAGGGGAGAAGGCAGCGGACAGAAGGCAAGAGGCAGAGCGGGCCGAGGGCGCGCAAAGGGCGCAAGGGATGTGGAATGGGCGGAGAGGGAGGAGCGGGTGGAATGAGCAGCAGAGGAGGAAGCGGGCAGAAGGAGTGGCACGCGCACAGCAAGGAGGGGGCGCCGGTGGAGGAGTGGCACCGGCTGGTGGAGCACCTGGAGGGGACGGCGCGGCAGGCGGAGGAGTTTGCGGGAGGGTTCTCGCCAGGGTGGGGGAGGCTGGCTGGGCTGTGGCACGACGTGGGGAAGTACCGGGCAGCGTTTCAGGAGATGATCCGTAAGGACCCAGAGGCGCATGTCAGGGGGAAGGTAGATCATGGGAGCGTGGGGGCGGTGCTGGCGGTGGAGAAGAGGGTGCAGCCGCTGGCGCTGGTGATTGCGGGGCACCACGGCGGGCTGGGGGACTTTGAGGGAGTCAGGGCGAGACTGGCCGCTAAACGCGGCCTGCTGGACGAGGCGTGGCGGGAGGGGCTGCCCGAGTGGGTGGGGGCACAAGCTGTGCCGCCAGCACCCGGGTGGATCGGCAGCGACAAGAGGAAGCTGGCGCTGTGGGTGCGGATGGTGTTTTCGGCGCTGGTGGATGCCGATTTCCTGGATACGGAGCGGTTCCATGAAGGGGTGGAACGGGATCTGCCGCGGGCGGAGCTGGGGGTGCTGCTGGAGCGGCTGGAGCGGCACGCCGGGGAGAAGGAAGCGGGGGCGCCGACGACTCAGGTGAACGCCATGCGGGCCCGGATTCGACGGGCCTGTCAGGAGAAGGCGAGGGAGGCGCCCGGGGTCTTCACACTGACGGCGCCGACGGGCGGAGGAAAGACGCTGTCATCGCTCGAGTTCGCTCTGCGGCACGCGGTCGAGCATCAGCTCCGGCGGGTAATCGTGGTGATTCCGTTCACGAGCATCACGGAACAGACCGCCAAGGAGTACCGCCAGGCGCTGGGTGAAGAGAACGTGGTGGAGCACCACAGCGGGTTAGATCCGGACAAAGAGACGAGGAGGAACCGGCTGGCATCGGAGAACTGGGATGCGCCGGTGATCGTGACCACCAGCGTGCAGTTGTTTGAGAGCCTGTACGCCAAGCAGACGTCGCGGTGCCGGAAGCTCCACCGGATTGCGCGGAGCGTAGTGGTGTTCGATGAGGTGCAGACGTTTCCGCCCCGGTTGCTGGCGCCGATCGGGGATGTGCTGGGGAACCTGGTGGCGGACTACGGAGTGAGCCTTGTGTTCTGCACGGCCACGCAGCCAGCACTGGGCCTGAATGGAGCACGGGAGATCGTGCCGGATGTGAAGCAGGAGTTCGGGGTAGTGGAGGGCAGGTGCCAGGTTGAGCTGCCGTCCGGGCGGGCGCCGACGGGGTGGGAGGAACTGGCAGGGGAACTACGTGAGCGGGAGCAGGTGCTGGCGATCGTGAACCGACGGGATGACGCGGAGACACTGGCGCGGCTGGCGGGGGAGGATTGCATGCACCTATCAGCGCGGATGTGCGCGGCGCACCGGAGCGCGGTGCTGGAAGAGGTGAAGCGGCGGCTCAAGGCTGGAGAGCGGTGCCGGGTGGTGGCGACGCAGTTGGTGGAGGCGGGGGTGGATGTGGATTTTCCGGAGGTGTTCCGGGCGTTCGCGGGGGCGGATTCGCTGGCGCAGGCGGCGGGAAGGTGCAATCGGGAGGGACTGCGCGAGACGGGCCGTCTGCGAGTGTTTTTCGCGGAGAAGGAGCCTCCGGCGGGGATACTGCGTACGGCGGCGCAAAGGGCGGAAGGGATGTGGAAGGAAGGCATTCTGGACCTGAGAGCGCCGGGGACGTTTCAGGAGTACTTCCGGCGCCTGTATGCAGTGGTGGAGCAGGACCCGGGAGTATTGGCGGCGGAGCGGGAATTGTGTTTTGAGCAGGCGGCGGAGAAGTTCCGGATGATTGAGGAGAAGGGGGAGGCGGTCGTTGCGCCGTACGGGGACGGGCAGAGGCGGGCCGAAGAGGTCCAGCGGCAGGGGGTCAGCCGCGAGAGGCTGCGGCGGCTTCAGCCATACGTGGTGAACCTGTACCGGCAGGAGATCGGGGAGCTGGAGCGGGCTGGCGCGATCGAGCGGCTGGACGACCGGCTGTGGACGGTGGTCCCGGGGTTTGGGCACGTGTACGACCAGAGGCGGTTCGGGTTTGGGTGGAAGGGGCCGGTGGCGGCGGATCCAGAGGCGCTAATTGCCTGAGATTGTGCGGAGTTGACAGGCACTATGATAGAGGTATGTCCACCCAAGGTGAAGTGTGTGCAGATGCCCGACCGGGCTGCGTAGTCGGGGAGTACAAGGTCCGAATTCGCGGGGAGTACGCCTGTTTCACGCGGCCGGAACTGAAGACGGAGCGGGTGTCGTACGAGGTGATCACGCCGTCGGCGGCGCGGGGGATTCTGGAAGCAATTCTGTGGAAGCCCGCAGTGTGCTGGCGGGTGCGGCGGATTACGCTGCTGGCGCCGGTGAAATTCGTGCAGGTGAAGCGGAATGAGGTAACGAGCCGGTTGTCGGTGGCGAACGCCTTGCGGGGGATGCGCGGGGGAGCGCCGCCGGACTACTTCGCGGAGGAGGACCGGGCCCAGCGGAACACGGTGGCGCTGCGGGAGGTGGATTACGCCGTGGAAGCGGAACTGCGGATGACGGCGCGGCAGGGGCCGGACGACAACGCGAAGAAGTTCGACGAGATGTTCCGGCGGCGGCTGGAGAAGGGACAGTCCCACTACCAACCGTACCTGGGGTGCCGGGAGTTCCCGGCCGTGGTGGAGGCATACACGGGGACGCCACCGCCGGTGGAAGAGACGCGGGACCTGGGGCACATGCTGCACGATATCCGGTACGGGGATGGCCGGAATGAGGCTGTGTTGTTCCGCGCGCAACTGGAGCGGGGGGTGATTGAAGTGCCGGAGTGGGAGGTGGAGTCATGATCTTGAGGAGCCTGCGGGATCTGGCGGTGAGGGAGGGTTTGCTGAAGGAAGGGGCGTATCAGCCGAAGGCGGTGGCGTGGGTGATCACGGTGGGGCGGGAGGGGCGGTTTTTGGGGCTGACGGCCACGGTGGGCGAGGAGGATGCCAGGGGCAGGCGGCGGCCGAAAACGATGCATATACCGCGGAGGAAGGGGCGCACGTCGAAAGCGGAGGCGGACTTCCTGGTGGACAAGTCGGAATACGTGCTGGGTATAGAGCCGGCGGCGAAGCGGAAGGCGGAGGATCTGAAGGCGCGGCGCCTGCTGTTCTTGCAGGAAGTGAGGAAGGCGGCGGAGGCAACGGGAGAAGCGGCGCTGGGAGCGGTGGCGAGGTTTCTGGAAGAGGACGGGGAGAGGGAGCGGTGCGAGGCGGAGGTGGAGCGGGAGGGTTATAAGGGGAACGACCTATTCGCGTTCGAGTACGAGGGACGGCTGGTGCATGAGCTGGCGGGTATTCGCGCTTACTACGCAGGCGAGTGGCAAGGAGGGGGAGAGGGAGAGGCGCAGTGCGTAGTCTGCGGGCGAACGGGGCCAGGGGTAGACAAGCATCCGGGGGTGAAGGCGCCGGGCGGGAGCACTAGCGGGGTAGCGCTGGTGAGCTTCAATGCCGAGGCCTTCGAATCGTATGGGTGGAAGCGGAACGAGAACGCGCCGGTGTGCCGAGAGTGCGCGGACGGGTACACGACGGGGCTGAGCAGGCTGCTGAGCGATAGGTGGCCCGACCCCATAAACAAAGGGCAGGTGCTGGCGCGACGGTATGTGCGGCTATCGCCGGACACGACGGCGGTGTACTGGGCGGAGGAAGAGTCAGCGGCGGTAGATCTGTTCGCGGAGCTGTTCGAGGCGGCTGGGCCGGAGGCGGTGAAGGCGTTGTTGACGGCTCCATGGGCAGGGCGGGCGCCGGCAGGGGGGGCAGCGAGGTTCTATTGTTTGATTCTGTCGGGTGCGGAAGGGCGGGCGGTGCTAAGGGGGATGCATCGAGGGACTGTGGAGGAGGTGGAGGGGAACGTCCGGGAGTACTTCCAGGGAATGGATGGAAGCGGGGAGGCGCCGCTGCCGTTGACGCGGCTGTTGCGTTCGCTGGCGGTGCAAGGCAAGTGGAAGAACATCCCGCCGGGTTTGAGCGGCGAGGTGTTCCTGGCGATTCTGTTCAGGCGGCGTTTTCCGCGGGAGGTGCTATCGGCCGCGGTAGCGAGATGCCGGGCGGAGAGAAGGGTTTCACGGGAGCGCGCGGCGATGTTGCGCGCGCACCTGGCGCGGGAGAAGGGATGGGAGGTTAACGTGAGTCTGGACAAAGACGATAAGCGCGCGGGATACCGTCTGGGGCGGCTGCTGGCCGTGCTGGAGCGGTTGCAGGCTGACGCGCAAGGGAATCCAAACAAGACGATTGTGGACCGCTACTACGGGGCGGCGAGCACGCGGCCGGTGGTGGTGTTTCCAGCGTTGGTGCGGCTGGCCCAGCACCATGCGGCGAAGCTGAGGTCGGCGGGCTACTACCAGGCGCGGCTGGGGGAGATTGTGGAAGGGCTGTCGGAGTTCCCCGCCACGCTGACTCTGGAGGAGCAGGGTTTGTTTGCGCTGGGGTATTACCACCAGCGCCAGGATCTCTACAGGAAGAAGCCGGAGGCGGCCCAGGGAGAGGCCGCGCCGGAGGCGGCAGAGGAGACTGGAGAAGCAGCATGAGCACTTCAGGTGTGATTGAGAAGCGGTATGATTTTGTCCTGCTGTTCGATGTGGCGCACGGGAACCCGAACGGGGATCCGGACGCGGGGAACTCGCCGCGGATTGATCCGGAGACGGGGCACGGCATTGTCACCGACGTGTGTTTGAAGCGGAAGATCCGGAACTTCGTGGCGCAGACGCGAGGATGCCAGCCCCCGTATGAGATTTATGTGAAGGAACGAGGGATCCTGGCGAAGGAACAGAAGCGGGCGTACGAAGCAGTGCAGGCGGAGCCTGGGGACCGCCCGAACGAGCAGGCGCGGGAGTGGATGTGCAAGAACTTCTTCGACGTGCGGACGTTCGGAGCGGTGATGACGACAGGAAAGACAGAGGAGGAGACGGCCGGAGAGGAGAGAAGGGGGAGGGGGGCGAGGAAGATCCAGAAGCTGTGGAACTGCGGGCAAGTGCGGGGGCCGGTGCAGCTTGGTTTCGCACGGTCGATCACGCCGGTGCTGACGCTGGAACATACCATCACGCGCGTGGCGCTGACGAACCCTGGAGACACGGAGCGAGCTTCTGAGGAGGAGGGGGACGAGAAAGCGGCGACGGGGCAGATGGGGCGGAAGTACACGATTCCCTACGGGCTGTACCGGGTGCATGGGTTCGTGTCTCCGTTTCTGGCGCAGAACACGGGGTTCGGGCAGGCTGATTTGGAGATACTGCTCGAGGCGCTGACGCACATGTTCGAGCACGACCGGTCGGCGGCGCGGGGTGAGATGGCGGTCCGCGGGCTGTACGTCTTCGAGCACGAGAGCGCGCTGGGGAACGCACCGGCACACCGGCTGTTCGAGCTGATCCAGGTGGAGGGGCCGGAGCGGCCGCGCTCGTTCCCGGAGCACAGGGTAAAGCTGCCGCCGGAGACGGGGACGGTTCCGGCGGGGGTGACGCTGAAGCGGATTGTGTAGGGGGAGCACTGCTGCTGCGGTGCGCTCCCTGACGGTCGTGCCTCGGCACGGTTTCGGCGAGGCCGCGTTATGGACCGAAGGGCCCGGCGTGCTCCGCGGCAGGCGGAACCGCCTGCCCCACGTGGCATGTGGGGCACTGGGGGAAAGGGAGAGGCGTGTACGAGGAAGAGGAGTTGCTGCTGTTGTCGGGGTTGCAGCATTTGGAGTTCTGTGAGAGGCAGTGGGCGCTGATCCACCTGGAACAGGTGTGGGCCGAGAACCAGCAGACGGCGGAGGGGAGGGTGATGCACGAGCGGGCG
>Ga0194113_10007564_pt1 | contig 13506 bp, 15 predicted proteins | sample TA2MahC200mmetaG_FD_146193 | JGI IMG/M metagenome (GOLD analysis project Ga0194113, IMG submission 146193) | Freshwater microbial communities from Lake Tanganyika, Tanzania - TA2015017 Mahale Deep Cast 200m | ecosystem: Environmental > Aquatic > Freshwater > Lake | place: Tanzania: Lake...
CGCAGCGCGGAGGAGCCATTTCTCTCGAACCTTTTTGAGGGAAGCTGGCCATAACAACGAGTTACACAAAAACCATCCCGCGCGCTCCACGCGCCAACAGGAGTACACAAAATGCGCGAAACTCTAGCTCCCCGGACCCCTCCACCAAAAACTCCTACATTTTTAAGGCACTCCGGCGCCGTTGTTCTGCCCAATGCCATCATTTCTTGAGTGAAACGTGGTGTACATCACCGATCATCGCATCGGTCTAGGAGATGACGATCTCGGGAACAAGCTTATGCGAGAGTTCCTGCGCACTTGGATTGATTCCGAGCCGCTGCCTTGGAGGATGATCTTTCTCAACTCAGGGGGTTATCTGACCACTGTCGATGATGAAGCCACGGAAGCCCTTGCTATGCCGCATGATAGAGGCGTGGACATCCTCTCGTGCGGGACCTGCCTGCAACATTTCCGCCTTCAGGACAAGCTCCAGGTGGGAAGTATCACGAGCATCTACAAAGTGATCGAAACCATGAATACCGCCACAAAGGCTATCTCACCCGGTTGATTGAAGCCTTTTTTCGCGGATCGAATCCATCCTTGGTCTACTCGCGCAGAGGCGAAACCCCTACAACTGAATTTCCAGACCTTCGTAAGCTGCCATAGCCCCAGGGAAGCGCTCCTTGGCCTGCTTTTCCAATTCCTCGATCACGCTGTCCTCGTTGCCGTGGTGGAAGAGCGCGAGCCGCTTCACCTTAGCAGCCTGCGCCAAAGCCACTCCTTGCTCCCAGGTGCTGTGGCCCCACTTGCGCCGCGGCAGCTTGTCCCACAAGCCCAGGTACTGCTCGGGAGCGAACATGCTGTCATACACCAGCAAATCCGCCTTGTAAGCCAGCTTCAGAAGGGCCTCGTCCATCTCATCATCCACATGCTCCGTATCGGTCGCGTAGATCATTACCTTCCCGTTACCCTCGATGCGATAGCCGTAGCTGTCCCCCGGATGACTGAGCTTTGCCACGGTTACGTTGAGGTCGCCCACAGGAAAGGAGTCCCCGGGCTCGATATCATGAAAATGGAGGCTGGCAGCCAGGTGTTCAAGCCGAATGGGGAAGTTCGGCTCGGCCATCTGCCGTTCCAACGTGGTCCTGACATTCGCTTCAAGATTTCTGACGCCATATACGTGGAATTCATTCTCCCTGAGGTAGCAAGGGCGAAAGAAGGCAAAGCCGTGAACGTGGTCCCAGTGGAAATGCGATAGGAGTATGTGTCCTACGATCTTGGTGATACCTCCTGATGCGGCCCGGTGGCGGAGGAGCAGATCCATTCCAAGCTCCACAATGCCCGTGCCTGCGTCGAGAATCAGAAGGGTTCCGTCCGAGCGCACCTCAACGCACGGAGTGTTACCTCCGTATTTCAGGGTCTTGGGTCCGGGACAGGGGAGGCTCCCGTGTACACCCCAGAACTTAACAAACATAACGATGTGTTGTCTTTCGGTCGGCAGTTAGGGGCAACTGTCGGAAGTTGTTCATCGCAATCACCTGAAACCATAGTTTTATTAGCACGTTTTGGCTAAGAAAGTCAAGTTGTTCAGGCCGCGGGCGCCTAGAACAGGGGCTTGACATGCGTAAGGCGATGATTACCTGTTTGGTAAATTTTCCGCACGGCACGCCGGTCATGCCGGGAGGTAAACAACATGCCTAAAACAGTAGGAATAGATCTTGGAACCACCAACTCGGTGGTGGCTGTCATGGAGGGGAAGACCCCGCAGGTCATTATCAATGAGGAGGGCTCCAGGACCACGTCGTCCGTGGTAGCGTTCAGCCACAACGGAGAGCGGCTCGTGGGCCGGGTTGCAAAACGACAGGCCGTAACCAATCCGCAGAGCACGGTTACCTCGGTGAAGCGCCTTATGGGCCGGCGATATGAAGAGGTTCAGAGCGAAAAAGAAGCGCTGTCATATTCTGTAGTTCGCAGTTCCGACGGGAATGCGAGGATAGAAATCCAGGGCAAGGGTTACACGCCGCCGGAAATCTCCGCAATGATCCTGCAAAAGCTCAAGAAGTCAGCGGAGGAGCACCTTGGCGAAAAAGTAACCGACGCGGTTATCACTGTGCCCGCCTATTTCAACGACTCGCAACGACAGGCCACGAAAGACGCGGGCCGAATCGCAGGGCTCAATGTCAAACGGATTATCAACGAGCCCACCGCGGCCGCGCTCGCATACGGACTGGACAAGAAGAAGAACGAGCTTATCGCGGTCTATGACTTCGGTGGAGGCACGTTTGACATCTCGGTCCTGGAAGTGGGCGACGGGGTGGTGGAAGTGAAAGCCACCAACGGAGACACCCATCTGGGAGGCGATGATATCGACCGGCGCGTGATCGAGTGGATGGTGGACGAATTCAAGAAAGACCAGGGCATCGATCTGAGCAAAGACAAAATGGCGCTCCAGCGGCTCAAAGAAGCGGCGGAAAAGGCCAAGATCGAGCTATCTTCCGCGTTGGAAACGGATATCAACCTCCCGTTCATCACCGCGGACGCGTCCGGGCCCAAGCACCTCAATATGAAGCTCAGCAGAGGCAAGTTCGAGGCCCTGATCGGTGATATCGTGGAAAGGACTCTGGAACCGTGTCGCAAGGCGCTCGAAGACGCGGGGGTCAAACCCTCGGATATCAACGAGGTGGTTCTGGTGGGCGGTTCCACTCGTATTCCCGTGGTCGTGAAGCGTGTGCAGGAGCTTTTCGGAAAAGAAGCCAACCGCAGCGTCAACCCGGATGAAGTCGTTGCTCTGGGCGCTGCGATTCAGGGCGCGGTCCTCGCCGGAGATGTGGGCGATGTGCTCCTGCTGGACGTAACTCCACTTTCTCTGGGCGTGGAAACCTTGGGTGGCGTCATGACCAGGCTCGTCGAGCGAAATACTACCATCCCGGCCAGGAAAGCCGAAATTTTCACCACAGCGGCGGACGGCCAGGATACGGTGGAGATCCACGTGCTCCAGGGCGAGCGGGAAATGGCCGAGGGCAATCGCACACTCGGAAGGTTTCATCTTGCGGGAATTCCCCCCGCGCCCCGAGAGGTCCCGCAGATCGAAGTCTCGTTCGACATTGACGCGAACGGGATCGTGAACGTTTCCGCCAAAGACCTGGCTACCGGCAAGGAGCAGAAGATAACGATCACCGCGTCCAGCGGGCTTTCCGAAGACGAGATACAACGGATGGTCCGCGATGCGGAACGCAATGCGGTTGAAGACCGTCACAGACGGGAAGTGGTGGACGCTCGCAACCAGGCGGACGCGCTGGTCTATAATCTGGAGAAGCTGATTCGCGAGAATCGGGACCGGCTGAACTCCGCGGATGTTTCCGCGGTGGAAGCGGCCATCACTCAGGCCAAGCAGGCGATGGAATCCGGTGAGATCGAGAGGATCAGGTCCGCGATAGATATGCTCAACAGCGCGTCTCATCAGATGGCCCAGTCGCTGTACGGCCAAGCTTCCCCAGGCCAAGCCCGTGCCGGTCAGGGCGCTTACCAGGGCGATCAAAGCGCGGGCTGCGCGGGCGGAACCTGCGGCGGACAGACCAGACCGGGACCGGAACAGGACTATGTGGACGCGGAATGGCGCGAAGCCGCGGGTGGCTGAGGGAGATGAAGCCCAGGTCGTGGGCTGCGCTTATCATTAGGAAAACGTGAGACCCTTGAACAGTCGCCTGGGAGGCTCTTTTTGTCCCAAAAGGGCCTCCCTCTGCCCCCCTTTCGCAAAGGGGCGGTGGGAGCTTCCTTCATAAACAAAGTGCATTCTACACATTCTTCCTTTTCTAAAGGGGGATTCAGGGAGTTTTTCCGGACCGGATCGCGGCTTCCGTCGGAATGACGGCAAATGCGGCGCCATGAGGGTATGCCGCTTGCGCCAACCGCCTTACTCGGCCCGGCTACGCAAGCCACAAGATCTCACCGGTGTCTCTTCTGAGCCGGTACAAACGCTCCCGCGTTCTGATGAATACGCTCTGATGTCCGACTTGGGGCGCAGCGGTTATCTCATCTCGCGCGTCAAAACTCCACACCAGTTGACCGTCATGCTTGTCCAGGCGGCACAGGCAGGCGCCTCTTACGAAATAGACGCTGTGATCGGCAATCACCGGCTTGATCGACGAGCTATCCATATGGAGTTCTCCCCTCAATTCCGAACATGACGTTGCCGCCAACGGCTTGAGCAAACTTTTTGATTCGGACTCGTTCGAGCGACGATATAAGCGTGGCAATTTCTTCAGGAATTCTTTCTTTTCGGAGCATTCATCCGTGCCTCGGGCGGCTTCGCGGCAAGGCGGACCCGGTTGAGTCACTCCTCGCCACAGCCCTCAGACCGCGATTCCTCAATACGTTGATCCCCTTCCGGAAATCAATCGTTTTTTGTTGAACTGCCCTAAAGCGTCTGAATCAATGGTGAGCCAGGCAAAGCGGCCACAAGTCAGACTAGCTATCCGCTCAAACTCGCTCGCAATTCATTCGCGGAGGCAGCGGCCTTGCTCCCGGGATGGGCCGTTTGGAGCCAGTTGAGCATGGCGCGAGCCTGCTCTGTGCGACCTCGGTCCCTGTGGAGCGTGGCAATCCCGAGCATGAGTGTGGCTATGAACTCTTCAGGGGGAAGAAACCCCACCGACCGGTAGTGTTCCTTCCCTTCGTCGTCAAGGACGATGATGGTGGGCGTGTATCGGATGCTGAATCGGCGCGCCCATTCCGGCGCGGCATTGGTATGGACGCGCAACGGAATCAAATATTTCTGCACGAAATCAGCCAGCCTGCTGTCAGGATACGAAACTGTATCCATCTGCCTGCACGCGCCTCAGCCGGGGTTGGAGAAATCCAACAGCACCGGTTTCTCCTGCACGCGAGCTATAGAAAGGGCAAGGTCCAAGTCAGATTCCCATTTGATGGCGTCAGTCATCTCTCTCATCCTCTCTACGGACCAAAACTTCTTTTCTTTTGAGATACGTTGGAATGAAAGATGTATCCCCGCGGAATATGTGTCAAGCCCGCATTTGAGTCGGCGTCGGGTGACTTTTTGCTTTGAGTTCAGAGCGCCCTTTGTTGTATCCTTGAATATTATGGAACGCCAATTCCAATGCCCATCCTGCGGCGCCGGGAACGTGGTGACCAATCCCGGAGTGCTGATGAAGATCTGCAATTACTGCAAGACCGCGATCTATTGGGATAAGGAATCAGCGTTGCGAGCAGGCCGAAAATCCATGGACCTGCCGCCTTCTCCTCGATTCCGAGTCGGCGCCACGGGCAAGATCAAGGATCGAGCGTTTACGGTGCTCGGACGGCTCTCGTACGCTCACGAGCAAGGGACCTGGAATGAATGGTTCGTGGAAATGCAGGATGGAACGATCCAGTGGCTCTCTGAAGACGAAGGGGAGATCTTTCTGGAGACTCCTCTTGAGCTGACTTCTCCGGCGCCGCCATTCGACAAACTGGAAGCGGGCATGACCGTTACGCTCAACGACAGGGTCGGCGTGATCGAAGAATTGGGCGAAGCGAAATGTCTCGGGGGAGAAGGCCAGATCCCCTTTGTGGCGGAGATCGGTGAGACGTACCCGTACGCGGATGGGAGCGGCGAAGACGGCGGCTTTGTATTCGGGCTTGAATACGACGCGGAATCGGGCGAGCCCAGAGCATTCGTGGGCTCGGCGCTCTTGCTCAAAGACGCGGCGGTCAAGGCCCATATGCGCGAAGAACCCGCGGCGCGCGCAGCAGAAGCGATCCGTTGCGTTTCATGCGGAAAACCGTACGAAGGACGCCGGGTCGATACCACGAAGATGGTCGTATGCGAAGCGTGCGGCTCCGCGCTGAGCCTGGACCCGGCCGAGACGGTTGTAGTGGGCAGAAATGAAGGAAAGGCCCCACCGTTCACACTAGCCATAGGAACTCCGGTCACACTTGAAAAGATCCCGTACGAAGTGATGGGCCGCCTTTACTACGTGCAGCGAGAGGAAAGCAAAGAATACCGATCATTCGAATACGTGCTCTTCCATCCCGAAAAAGGCTACCTCTGGCTTTCGGAAGAAGACGGCCATTTCACTGCGAGCCAACCTTTCCATGTGAACGTGCGGATCCCCGCCAGCCCGCGTCCTAAAGAAAAGGTGCGGGTCGGACAGGAGGTATTCCAATTTTACGAAGAAGGATCGCTCACCCTTCGGTGGGTGGACGGCGCGATTCCTTGGACAGCAAAGGTGGGTGAGCAAACGCGCTATGCGACCATAATCAAGCCGCCGGAATATGTGGATCGAGAGGTCACGGGGAAGGAACGAGAGCTTTTCCGCGGCCGATACGTGAGCCGTGAAGAGATGGAGGCCGCAGTCCCAGGCGCCGTAAGACTCCCGCGGACCGGCGGGGTGTACATGTGCCAACCCTACGTGACGCCCACATGGCTCAAAGGCATGGCCTTCATTGGCGTCCTCTTCTTTGTGCTCAACCTAGCGCTGCTCTTCTACGCCATGTCCCAAGACAAGAGCGCTGTGGTGCTCCGGGAGCAGATCACCGCGGATGAGTACACCCGGGAGCGCCTGAGCAACCCCTTCGAAGTGAAGCAGCCACTTACCATCATGCGTTTGAAGGGTCACGCTCCGGTGAAGAATTCCTGGCTTTCGCTTGATTTTGGGATCGTGAATGCCCAGGACGAGGTAATCGACGAGTTCTGGAACGAAGCCTCCTTCTATGAAGGAAGGGACGACGAAGGCTACTGGTCCGAGGGGGGCCGGGGTTTCACGTCGTACTTCAAGATGGATACTCCGGGAGCGTACCGACTGCTCGTTCACGGCAAGGGCGGCAGTGACTTGAGCGGGCCTTCAAGAAACGAGCCCTTGTCTTTGACTCTGGAGGCGGGCGCAACCATGCCCTACTATTTTACGCTCCCGATCGTATTGGCCGTAATGGTGGCCCTCTTGGAGGCGTTGGCTCGGCAGCTCTTCAATTTTCGCAGATGGCGGCCGGTAATGCCCAGCAGCGACGATAACGGCGACGATGATGACTAGAAGCGGCATGAAAACGGAGGAACCTTTGGAGGAGTTGCCGGGGAAGACTCTCAAATCCCCTGGCCCTCCTTTAGAAAAGGGGGGGGGTCTGAAACTTCCTCTTTCACAAAGGGGGTCCTCAAACTCCCCCTTTCATAAAGGGGTATACGGGGGCATAGGCGCTAACTTTAGGCTGAGTTTGTTGGCCGAGGCTACCCCCTCACCCTGCCCTCTCCCGCCAGGGGAGAGGGTTTCACAGTCCCCCTCCCTCGATGGGAGGGGGAAGGGGGAGGGTGATAACCGCCTAATATTATTAGGGCAGGTTCCATGAAGTTAACGCCAATGGGATACGGGGGGATTTTTCGGAGGGGCGCAGTCTTGTGCACGCGCTTCCGGCGCTTTCGAGGCCGTACACGAAGGGACGTAACGTGGCTGGTTGGATATTGAAGATACTTATCATTGGCGTGCTGGCGGTCAGTACTATTGGCGCATACGGAGGCGCGTTCTACGGGTGGTTCCTGCCCAAAGCCCTGGACACCCCTGTGAGCTTGAGAGACGGTTCCCCCCGGCCCGGAACACACGGGCGCTATTTCACCGGCGGCCGCAGCCATGTGGGTGGCGGTTACCGAGGCGGCAAGTGAGGCAACCCACTGTTGAATCCGTGATTCCTTTCGAGATCTCCTATGCAGGTTGGCGGCATGATGTGATCCGCTGACGTCTACGTATGGGGAGGCTTGGAGGGGAGATGGGTTTCCCCTCCAAATTATTGCGCAACGATGCGCTGTTGCCGCCGATCTCCGAGGCGAAGCCCCGGAGCGCTCGCCGAAGCCGAGGAGCCTCATGATTCGTTGTGGTTTCTTAGCTATGGAAGGTGGTATACGCGATTAAGCGGCATTTCAAATTGCACAAACTCCGATCAGGTTGACTTGCGTTCATGGTCACTCCGGTCGGCTTCCGGTCATTGGAGGGAGACGTTATGGATTTCGCTTGGCATTATTTGAGGCCCATAACTATTCTGAGTTCGGTCATCTATGCTCTTCTGGGGCTGGCGCTCTTCGCTGTGGCGCTCCTGGTGATAACCAAGGTGACGCCGTTCTCGATCCGGAAAGAGATCGAAGAGGACCAGAACGTCGCCTTGGCCATCATTATCGGGTCGATCTTCATCGCCCTGGCAATCATCATACAGGCCGCGATCACGTGATCTGCCGATTGGTTTATCCGGCGGCCTATCAAGGAACCGGGGCGATGAGCGATCTTCCCTGCAACGCATTCCCGTGTCGGTCACGCTTGCGCTCAAGGCATAATCATGACCGCTGATCGGCTCCCGGGCGTCTTTCTCCTGGTCGCGGTATTCGTCATTGCCGTCTGCGGTCTGATTTACGAGCTTCTTGCCGCGTCCCTCTCAAGTTACCTTCTCGGCGGCCTCATTACCCACTTCTCTATCGTGATAGGCGTGTTCCTGACCGCTATGGGAGTCGGATCTTACCTTACACGTTTCATCCGCGCCCAGTTGGTGGACGCATTCGTCATGATACAAATAGGGATCGGCCTCTCCGGAGGTTTTTCCGCCGCGATCCTCCTCCTGAGCTTCACCGCATTGGACACCTTCCTGCCCGTGCTCCTGACCGTTCTCTCAATTACCGGCGCCCTGGTTGGCATGGAGATCCCGCTGATCATTCGTATCCTCAGGTCTCGTGAGGCGCTCCGCATCACCGTAGCCAATGTGTTGGCCCTGGATTATCTCGGCGCTCTGGCCGCCTCCTGTGCATTTCCTCTGTTTTTTGTGCCGTACCTGGGATTGCTCCGCACAGCCTTTGTGTTCGGGCTGATAAACATCGCAGTCGCTGGGGTGTCGATCCGAATCTTGGGACATATGTTGACGAAAAGACGGCTGCTGACCGTGTCCGCGACGGCTTGCGCCGCAGCGCTCGCGGTCGGCCTTGTCTCCTCGCAGGCGTTCTCGTCTTTCACGGAGAGCCTCCTGTACCAAGATGAAATCCTTCTGACACGGCAGACCAAGCACCAGCGTCTGGTCATCACCCGTTGGCGTGACGATGTCCGCCTCTTTATAGACGGCCACCTCCAGCTCTCCACCGTGGACGAGCATCGATACCACGAAGCGCTCGTTCACCCCGCCATGGCCGCGTCTCCGGGAGCAAAGACCGTGCTCATCCTCGGCGGAGGCGACGGAATGACGGCCAGAGAAGCGCTCAAGCACAAGAGCGTTGAACGAATCGACCTCGTCGATCTTGACGAGGAAATGATACATCTCTTCCGAGACCGACCAATGCTCGCCCGCCTGTCCGAGAACGCCCTTTCCGATCCCAGGGTCAAGGTTCATATCCGCGATGCGGGAAGGTTTCTCGAACAATCGGGCGATTCGTGGGACCTGATCCTTATTGATCTGCCTGACCCCAGCACCCTCTCTATCGCCCGCCTCTATACAAAAAGCTTCTACAAGCTGTGCGCTCGTCGTCTCGCTGTTCATGGAGTCTTGGCCACCCAGGCTACAAGCCCCTTTTACGCACCTGAAGCCTTCTGGTGCATCGTGGAGACACTGAAAGAAACGCCCCTTGGGCCGGGAGAAACAAGGCGGTTCCATGTCCATCCGTACCATGTCCACGTGCCGTCATTCGGTGATTGGGGCTTTGTTATGGCTACCCGACGAGCCATAGAGCCCGGCCGCCTCACTCTGGCCGAGAATATCCCTTTGAGATTCCTGAGCAACCGGGTCCTACCTACCCTCTTCGTATTTCCGCAGGATGTGCTGCCCAAGGAAACAATCCAACCAAACAGACTCGATGACCAGGTCCTGGCCAAATACTACCGCCGAGCATGGCGACGCTACGGACCGTGAACGGGGGACAGGTCGTGAAGATTTTCCGGGAGAAACTTTTTTGATTACAAAAAAGTTTCTCCCGGAAAATCTTCAAAAAACGCCATGCTGCGAGCGTCCACCTGCAACGCTATAGAAGCTCGGCTTCGCAAGCGATCTCTGCGATCACCATGAGCCGACTTCCTTGCTTGCATGGAAGCGGTTGCAAAGCCTGTCGGCATTTGAAGGGCTCGGCACGGAGACCCTTTTGTAGAGACGCATCGGCGCAACTTGACTTCAACAGCAGCTTTCACTAAGTTTATCTAAGATATCAGCGTCAAGGAACCATCTGGAGATCGCATGTCCGAGCAATCCGCAGCCCCTCGAAAAGCCATAGTCGCGACCGGCGAAATGAAACGCCTCATGAGCGATCATTTCCTCTCGCTGGACCAGGCCAAGAAGGAAGGCCGGCCCAAAGTGGCGTGGTGCACGTCTGTCGGACCCGCGGAACTGCTCCACTCCTTGGGGTTCCTTGTTTATTATCCTGAAAACCACGGAGCGCTCCTGGGCGCCACCCGTATGGCCACGGATTTCATACCTGTGGCTAACGCTATTGGATATTCGCCTGATATCTGCTCATATCTCACCGCGGACGTAGGAGCCTACCTCAAGGGTCAGACTCCGCTCACCAACGCTTATGGCCTCGCGACGATCCCCAAAGCGGATGTGCTGGTTTACAACACCAACCAGTGCCGGGACGTGCAGGATTGGTTCGCCTTTTACGCGAGAGAATGGAATGTCCCGCTGGTGGGCGTCCACACGCACCGGAACATCAAGTCCGTGAAAGAGCACCACATCACGGACTTGGCGACCCAGATAAAGCAAATGGTGCCCACGCTGGAAGAGGTCTCCGGCAATAAGTTCGACGTAGACCGCCTGCGGGAAACCGTGCGCCTCTCGCTGGAGTGCACAAAATTGTGGCGACAGGTTCTGGAATGCGGCGCGGCCAAACCTGCGCCTTTCACCTTCTTCGATGCTACCATTTTGATGGCGCCGGCAGTGGTGCTGCGAGGCTTGCCCGAGGCCGTGGAATTCTACAAACGTCTGCTCCAAGAGCTACAAGAACGCATTGAGCAGGGCGTGGCCGCGGTCCAAGGCGAACGACACAGGCTCTATTGGGAAGGGATGCCCATCTGGGGCAAGCTGCGCAACCTCAGTGACCTCTTTTCGTCCCTTCACACAAACATTGTTGCATCCACCTACTGCAACAGTTGGATCTTTGACGCATTCGATCCCAAAGAGCCCTTTGAATCAATGGCGCGGGCATATACCGAGCTTTTCATCGTCCGTGACGAATCATACAAGGAAGCTTACATTCGAGATTGGGCGCGAACATTTGCGATTGACGGTATCATTTTCCACGATGCCAAGACGTGCCCCAACAATTCCAACAGCCGCTACGGCATGCCTCAGAGGATGAGCGAAAGCCTCAATTTGCCGACCTTGGTGATTAACGGCGATCTGAACGATCTGCGCTGCTATTCCGAAGAACAAGCCAAAACCAATATCGAAGCCTTCATCGAGCAACTCGACGAAAGAAGATAGTGATGGTAATGTGCCATGTAGCACTAACGGTTCCGGGAGGCGCCTTTGTCAGAAACGGAAACTTATCCCAGCGCTTCGGGCAAAAACTCAGGAAAGACGCTTTCTTCTCAAACGCCGCCGGATATCACCGGCGCCGAACTAAGGCTGTCTCCGCAGAGAACGGACCTCTTTAAGCGGACACTGGCCATCAGGCAGGCAATCGGAAGGGTGTCGGGAGATTTGACCAAGATGGTGCGCGATATGAGAGAAAAAGGTGACTGAGTTCGTGGTTGATGCCTCGGTGGCTGCGAAGTGGTTTCTCAACGATGAGCGCCACATAGAAGAGGCCACAAGGTATCTTGCTGGAATGCTTTCGGACGAAATCACCTTGCACGCGCCTGTTCTGCTCAAGTACGAATTCGGAAGCATTTTGGTCAAGGCCCAACGCGACGATGGTCGGCCCGTGGGCCGCAATGAGTCCTTGAACGCATTCGAGACTTTCCACGAACTTCCCATTACCTACCACGAATTCGACAAACAAGCTTTGCTCGAAAGCCTGATGCTCGCCAATGGCCAGGATTGCAGCTTTCAGGATTCCTGCTATCTCTGGCTCGCACGAAATCTGAAATGCCGCCTCCTCACTGACGATGTGAAATTCATTCAGCGTCTGCCAGTGGAAGTTGTCCAGGATTCCATTCAGCTCCTGAGGGAACCGACATAGGCAATCACGGCTTGGATGTCTTCTTCACGGAGGGACGGATAGCTTTTCAGAATGTCTTCTCGGCTGACTCCGGCCGCGAGGTTGTCCAGTATGACGGATGCCAATATCCTGGTCCCCTTGATACACGCGCTTCCGTGACACACACCAGGATCTACGGTGATTCTGTCTCGCCAGTTCATGGCTCTGTGCTCCCTTGATGATGCCAGTCTATATTCGCTGCTCGGGTTGCATTGTGAACTGCCATCTTCTTTCGCACAACTTTATAGCTGAAGAAGGCCGCCCCTACAAAAAGATTACCCATGCCCTCACAGCCGCGGTGTAGCCACGGAGGCCAGGGACAACCATGAAAGGCGCGCCACTGCGAAACCGCGACGGAACGATACCGTCACCCCGGACTTGATCCGGGGTCCAGAGGCAGGCAGGATGTGGTCAGCCCGCGGGACGCGTGGGAACCGCATTGGCACCGAAAGAGCAGTGAACCTTGCGATTTGCAGGGCAGCTGACTTCGTTCACCGCATCGTGCGGGCCAATACTTACGTATCCTAAGGTCCCGCGCCCTCCTCGCCTTCGTTGTTGCACGAGCCTTCCCTTTTGGTCGGCTCGACGTCAAACGCCAAGCCGTATCGAAACTCGCCATAACGAATGTCGCTTTTGCCGTACAGCCGGCGAAATACAACCGTAGTCCCGCTCAGGGCATCCGTGGCTCTTAGCGTGAAGGCTAGCCGCGTCGACTCTCCTGAAAGATGTTTGTCGAATTCGTCAGGAATTCGGGCCGCGAAAACCCTTACCGGTGACAGGCCCATAAGGTCTCCAAGATTCCTCTTTGGACCAAGCACTTCCATTGAGGGAGCGACTACGTCCAGTCGCTTGACAACATACGACCTTTCCCCGCCCGGGACATCCCTTTTGGATAATATGGTCGCCCCAGCCTCGATGTCTATGGCTTGGCGATTCGAGGAATTGTACACTTTGAACTTGAGTACCTCCTTGTCCGGGTACCGGTATGATGCGGTCCTCACCACACGATTGCAGATCGCAATCCGGGGCTTGAGCATCAGCAGGTATCGCCAGAAGACCCAGCAGATCAGGAACCCGACTACAAAAGCGACGACATTGGAGATAATGAGCAGCGTCATCCTGCAATGTCCTCCTCAAATAATTGAGTTGTCGGCCCCGCGTAGGCCCGTAATTCGGTTGACCGCGAACTACGGTGCAATTCCGCTAGCAGCCCCCAAAACGGCTTTCTTCCGCCTATTGTGCAGCCCTGTCGCTATACCACGTCTGCCAATCATGCTGTCAAATTCGCCTCACCGCGCCCTCGTGCTTCACGCCGATCTTGTGGAATTCTTCCAGGGTGCTGTAGTAGTCCCGAATCGGCTTGTGGGATGTCTTCAAATCGA
>Ga0194113_10007565_pt1 | contig 13504 bp, 6 predicted proteins | sample TA2MahC200mmetaG_FD_146193 | JGI IMG/M metagenome (GOLD analysis project Ga0194113, IMG submission 146193) | Freshwater microbial communities from Lake Tanganyika, Tanzania - TA2015017 Mahale Deep Cast 200m | ecosystem: Environmental > Aquatic > Freshwater > Lake | place: Tanzania: Lake...
TGGCCCCCGAGTCGAGGTCGAGCTGGAACAGGTTGCGCGCACCGCCCGCCCCCGCCTGTCCCCGGTCGGAGACGAAGACCACGCTCCGGCCGTCCGGGTGGAAGGCGGGCTCCGTGTCGCAGTGGCGGTCGTGCGTCAGGCGCTCCCGCGCGCAGGTGCCGACGTCGAGCAGGTAGATGTCCTGGTGCCCGTCCCGGCTCAGCCCGGAGAAGACGATCCGCTCCCCGGCGGCGTCCCACTGCGGGGAGGTGATCCCCACTAGGTCGGCGAAGCTCCAGCGTCCGGCGACGCGCTCGGCGGCCAGATCGAAGGCGACGAGCTGGTCTCTCTCCCCCTGCTGGGCGGAAAAGACGAGCAGGCCGTCGCGCGAGACGTCGAGCCGGCTGCGGATCGCGTGGAAGGAGAGATACTCCGCGCTGCGCTGGCCCTGGACGAGCGTCCTCGGCCTCGAGCCCGACGCGTCGTGGGCCGCGTGATAGATGCTCAGGTAGCCCGAATGCGGCGAGAGGAAGACGAACTGCCCCTCCAGCCCCGGCAACCCCGGGGGGATCGGCGTCGGCTTCAGCTCCACGTCCCAGGAGCCGAGGCGCCGCGCGCCGATGCCGATCGGCTCGGCGCGCTGGACGTCGGGGTAGTAGCGCTGGCGCAGGTCGTGCGCCCAGGACTCCGAGAGCTCCGCCTCGGTCACGCCGAGGATGCTCGGGAAGAGATCGGCGAAGGCGCGCCCCCTCCAGAGCTCCTGGAAGAAGAGCGCCGGCTTGTCCTCGCCGTGCTGCTCGGCGATGTGGGCGAGCAGCGACTGGCCGAGCTTGTAGAGCGCGTACGTGCCGTCGAAGCGCCACAGCTCCCCGATCGCCGGCAGGCGCCCGTTGAGCACGAGGTCGCGCAGGACGAGATCGGCATCGGCGTCCCAGTCGGCCGACCAGTACTCGGCCGTCCCCTCCGTGAACCAGAGGGGCACCGTCGCCGTCCGCCGCCGCGGCCTCTCGCGATGGAGCCGCTCGGCGAGCGAGAGCTGGAAGACGTGGACGAGCTCGTGGCGGATCGTCTGGCGGAAAGCGTGCAGAGAGCCGTCGAAGGGTAGCAGCACCCGGCCGCGCATCGACTCGGTCAGGCCGGCCACGCCCTCGGGCAGCAGGATCGGGACCACGCGCGTCTGCTGGAAGTCATGGTGGCTGTTGTAGAGGATGATCGGGATCCGCTGCGGCACCTCGTGGAAGAGGCGCTCGCGCAGGTGGCGGTAGCTCTCCTCCGCGGCGGCCAGGGCGATGCGCGCCAGCTCCTCCTCCTCGGCATAGAAGTAGAGGTCGATGTGCTCGCCCTGGAAGAGGACCCAGTCGAACTCCCGGTAGCTGACCTTGTTCTTGCCGAAGCCGATGCTCTGGCCCGCCGCCGGCCGGACGCCGGCGGCCCCGGAGAGGAGCAGCAGAAGCGCCAGGAGCCACGCCGCGGCGCGGGCCGCGGGAAGCGCCGCCGGCGATCGGGTCGGGCGGCCCGGCGGCGCCGTCCCCGGCCGGAGGAGGGCGGCGCGCTCTGCGGCCCGCCGGCTAGAGGATGCGCGTGCCATCGAAGTACGCATCGCGCCACCACTGCAGGCGACGCAACTCCTGCTTGCTGTAGGGGACCTCGCCCGGGCCCGGGCTCTCGACCCAGGCCGGCTGCTCGCGGCGGCCGACCTTGCGCCTCACGGCGACTCCCTCCAGGCTCACGCGCAGGTGAACCCGCAGATCCGCATGCAGGGTCCGCCACCCCGGATCCAGATCGGTCGAGAGCGCGCCGTCGGCACCGCGCCGCAGCGACGCTCGCCAGAGGCTCCAGCGCGCCCGCGGGCGCGTCAAGCGCGCATCCATGCGCTCGCGATCGCCGGCCAGGAACTCCGCCCGGTAGCTCGAGTGCTCGAAGGGGTTCTCGCCGACCGCCGGGCCCAGATAGCCCCCCGAGGACCCCGGGTGGCGGTCTCCGTAGACCCGCACCCAGCCCCCCCCCTCGGCCGCGGCGAGACGCAACTCGATCTCCAGCGTGTCGGCGGCGAGAAGCTCCGCGGGAACGGGCACGGCGACCCAGCGCCGGAAGTAGTCGTAGCCGGGGCTGCGCGCGCCGTGCCGCCGGTCGAGATAGCCGGTCACGAATCGCTCGTAGGTGTCGGCCACTCGCCGATAGCGCGCCTGGTGGTCGTGCGCCTCGGCGTCGAAGAGGAACGCCTCGTACGATCCGCCGAGCGTATCGGCGAAGGTGCTCAGCAGTAACCCCTGCGCCCGCACCTCGAGGCGCATCAAGCCGCGCGCCGAGCGCAGCATGTCGATCTCCAGCCGCGCCTCGCGCAGCCTCTCCGGCTCGCGGCGCAGCTCCGGCGGCAGGCCGATGCGCTGCACGAGCGCCTCGCCCGGACGCGACAGCGTGCAGGCGCAGGCGTCCCAGTCCCGATCGGCGATCCTCCCGCCGGCCGCCGTCAGGGCGAGGATCCCGAGAGCGATCCGGATCCCGAGCGCGATCCGCGGCGTGGCGCCCCGCCGCAGGCGCCGGGCCAGGGCGACCAGGAGCGGCCCGAGCGCCAGCCAGGCGCCGCCCTGGAGCAGCGCCCCCGTCCGCTGGAGCGCCAGCCCCGCGCCGGCGCCGGTCGGCGACGGCGGGGCGGCCAGCAAGCTCGCGGCGAGGAAGGCGCCCAGCGCCGCCAGGCCCCACGCCCAGGGCAGCGTGCGCAGGTCCGCCCGGCGACGGGGATCGAGGCTGCGCAGCGCCGTCGCCGCGAGCACCTTCACGCCGAGCAGCGCGTAGAGCATCCAGATCGGCAGGACCGGAATGTGGTAGCGGGCGACCAGGTGCGTCAGCGCGTGCACGCCCGCCACGCCCAGGGCGAGCGCCGCCGGGGCCCAGAGCGCCGGGCGGCGGCGCACGGTCGCCGCCGCGCCGAGCAGCCCCAGCGGCCAGAGCAGCAGGTGCGCTTCGCGCGGGATCGCGACGGCGCCCGCCGCCCCGCTCAGGTAGGTCTTGACCGAGGGGTAGGACCAGAAGAGGCCGAGCTTCTTCCAGACGAGCGCGGCCCACTCCAGGGGATAGCGGGCGATGGTCAGCCTGAGAGCGATCCCATAGATGTCGTGGCGCAGCTCGAGACCCTGCTCGCTCGGCTGCGTGGCCCGCACGACGCGCCGGTTGGCCTCGTCGAGCTCTGGGCCGACGGCGTCGCCCAGGCCGACGGTCTCCCATCCCTGATCGGGCACGTAGTTGCCCCGGTAGGCCCAGAGCATGTCCTCGCCGGTGCGCCCCAGCGGGTTGACCGGCGCGCCGCCGAGCACCATGAGCAGCATCGCCGCCCCCACGGGCAGCAGCGCTCCGCCCAGGAGGGGCGCCAGACGCGCTCGCCACGCGCGGCGCGAGCGCCACAGCTCGAGCAGCAGCACGACGAGAGCCAGGGCGCGGAAGGTCGTCTTGGCCAGGTAGAGGTGGGACAGGCCGAGACCGAGCCAGAGCGCCGCCACGGGCGTGGGCCGCCGGTGGAAGCGGACGAGCAGCCAGGCGACGAGCAGCGTGGCCGCCATGGAGTGACCTTCGGTGGCGATGCCGAGGGCGTGGTAGAGCAGCGGCAGGTAGGCCAGATAGACGGCGAGAAGGAGCCAGACCAGGCGCCTCCCGAGCAGGCGACGGCCGAGCAGCGCCAGGAACCCGGCCGCGGCGGCGTAGCAGAGCAGCCCGAACGCGCGACCGGCGGCGTGGTTGTTCGGCAACAGCGCGTAGAGCAGCCCCAGAGGCAGGATGTATCCGGGAGCGTGCTGCAGCTCCCAGCGGTCCACGCCGAGCGCCTCGCGCTCCTCGCCGGAGAGGCGCCCGAGGAGCAGGCGCCCCAGCAGCGCCGGCTCGTGGGCCAGGCGCTCTACGCCGCGGGCCAGCTCGTCGTACTTGACGCTGTCCCCGCTGACGGGCGGCAGGCCGGTGCCGGGAACGGCCAGGTGCAGGGCGCCGGCGACAAGCGCCGCCGTGAAGGCGACGGCGAAGAGGGGCATCTCGCCCGTCGGCGGCAGGGAGAGCCACCGGGATCGACGCCCCTGCCCCATGCCCACTCCCCTCGGCGCGTCCCGCGCGGGGCGCAGGGGGCGGCCGGAGCCGGCGGTAAGCCGAGTTCTGTCGGGCCTCGCGGCCCGCGGCGGTCATTGATCTGGGACGCCCGTTGCCGGACGCCTCGTGCGACCTACCCGGGAGTCATGGCGAGACGGGCCGTCTCTCCTCCCCTATTTGGTCTTGCTCCGGGTGGGGTTTGCCTAGCCGCGGGCGTCTCCGCCCGCGCTGGTGAGCTCTTACCTCACCGTTTCACCCTTGCCCCGCCGCCGGGCTCTGCGAGCCGGCACCGGGGCGGTCTGCTCTCTGTTGCACTTTCCTTGGGATCGCTCCCACTGGGGATTACCCAGCACCCTGCCCTGCGGAGCTCGGACTTTCCTCGAGAACCCCTCGGTCCCCGCGACCACCTCGCCGACTCCGACGACGCGCCCTCCTTCCTCTGCCGAGGCCCGGGCAGCCCGCGCCGCGCCTATCGCGGCTCGGACCAGACCAGGATCCGCCCGCAGCCCTCGCACAGCATCATCCGCTCGCCCGCGCGGACTTCGTTCACGGTCTGCGGCGGGAGGCGGTAGTGGCACCCGCCGCAGGCCCCCCCCTCCACCGGCACGATAGCCGTGTCCCCCTTCGACGACCAGAGCCGCTCGTACTTCGCCCTCGCGCCGGCGGGCAGCCGGGCGACGAACTCCGCGCGCCGGGCGAGCAGCCCCTGCTGCTCTTCCCGCGCCGCGGTCAGCTCGCTCTCGAAGCGCCCCGCCTCCTCCGCCGCGGCCTGCTCCTTCTCGCGCAACTCGACGGCGACGGCCGCCCCGGCCCGCCTGGCCGTCTCCTCCTCCTCGAGCGTCCGCAGGATCGCCTCCTCCAGCGCCCGCGTCTTCTCCTCCGCCGCGGCGATCTCCTTGAGCAGCGCCCGGTACTCCTCGTTGGTCTTGACCGCCGAGAGCTTCTTCTCCGAGTCGCGCTTGTGCGCCTGGGCGATCTCGACTTCGCGCGTGGCGTCGCGGCGCCGCTTCTCGGCCGCCGCCAGCCGCTCCTTGTCCCGGGCCAGCGCGCCGGCGACGAGATCGGCCTCCGACCGGCGGCGCTGCTTCTCCGCCGCCTGGGCGTCGACGCGCCGCTTGAGCTCGCGCAGGCGCTCGTCGGCCTCCATCAGCTCTTGCAGGATCGCCACCTGTTCCCGGCGTGCCTCCACCTGGCCCCTCCCCGGCGCCCGCCGCCCGCAGACGCGAAGGGCGCGCAGCCCGGCGCGCCCCTCCCGTTCATCGTTCCCCGGCGTCCCCGTCTCACGGGGTCGCCTCCGTGGGCGGTACAGGACTTGAACCTGTGACCCCCGGCTTGTGATGCCGATGCTCTGCCAACTGAGCTAACCGCCCGATCCCCGCCGCGACCCGACCGGCTTGGGCCCACTTGGATTTGAACCAAGGACCTTCCGGTTATGAGCCGGCGGCTCTAACCCCTGAGCTATGGGCCCGCTCGCGCCTCGGCCAACGTAGCAGAGCGCCCGGAGCGAGGTCAAGATCGCCGGGCCCCCATCCCCGCGCACTTCCGGCCCGCGACGGGCGGCCGCGGGGACGCTCCGGCTACATGACCTCGAGGAACGCCTGCAGCCGGCGCCGCCGGGTCGGGTGGCGCAGCTTGCGCAGCGCCTTGGCCTCGATCTGGCGGATGCGCTCGCGGGTGACGTTGAAGAAGGCGCCCACCTCCTCCAGCGTCCGTGGACAGCCGTCCTCGGTCAGCCCGAAGCGCAGACGGACGACGCGCGCCTCCCTCTTGGTCAGGGTGTCGAGGACGTCGTTGACCTCCTCGCGCAGCATGGCGAAGGTGGCCGAGTGGGAGGGGGAGACGGCGGACGTGTCCTCGATGAAGTCGGCCAGATTGGAGTCGTCGTCCTCCCCGATCGGCCGGTCCAGGCTGATCGGCTCCTGGGCCGCCTTGAGCACGCTCTTGACCTTGTCGGCCGGCAGCTCGAGCTTCGAGCCGATCTCCTCGGGGGAGGGTTCGCGGCCCAGGTCCTGGACCATCTTGCGCGAGGTGCGCACGACCTTGTTGATCGCCTCGATCATGTGCACCGGCACGCGGATCGTCCGCGCCTGGTCGGCGATGGCCCGGGTGATCGCCTGGCGGATCCACCAGGTGGCGTAGGTGGAGAACTTGTAGCCCTTGCGGTAGTCGAACTTGTCGACCGCCCTCATCAGGCCGCTGTTGCCCTCCTGGATGAGGTCGAGGAATTCCAGGCCGCGATTCGTGTAGCGCTTGGCGATCGAGATGACCAGGCGCACGTTGGCCTCGATCATCTCCTTCTTCGCCCGCTCGCGGTCGGCCTCCGCCCTGCGGATCTCGCGCAGCAGGGCGTGCACCTGCTCCGCCTTGACCCCCGCCTCGCCCTCGATGCGCCTCAGCTTGCGCCGCCCGTTGCGCAGCGCGCGCAGCATCTCGCCCTCGCGGACGGCCACCTCCGCCAGGTCCGCTCCCGGCTTGCGCGCGCGCGGCTTGGCGCGCCCACGCCCTCCATCCCCCTTCAGCGCGGAGATCTGGCCGCGCAGCGCCTGCAGCTCCTGGGTCTGCTGCTCGAGCTCGCGCTCGGCCTCGAGAAGCCGCTCCTCCTCGCGCTTCAGCTTGTGGCTGACCCGGTCGATGAGCTTGGGGCTCAGGCCGAGCTTGCGGATCTCCTCGCGCAGCCGCTGGTGGGCCTTCTGCCGCTGGCCTTCGACCTGGAGGCGCTTCTTCTCCGCCAGGCGCTTGCCCAGCTGCTGCTCGGTGCGCATGTACTCGGCGTGGCGCCGCAGCGCGCGCCCGACGCCCTGGATCGCCTTGCGCCGCTCCTTCTTGCTCGAGAAGTCGGCGGTCCAGCTGCCCATGTCGACCTGCACCAGGTCCTCGAGCTTGGCCCGGTTCTCCCGCAGCTTCTCGGCCGTGGACTTCAGTTCGGCGACCGCCCAGGGGAGGAGGAACATCGTGCCCTGGATCTTCTCCTCGGCCGACTCGATGCGCATGGCGATGCGCACCTCGCCCTCGCGGTCGAGCAGCGGGACGCGCCCCATCTCCCGCAGGTACATGCGCACCGGGTCGTCGTAGCGCACCGCCTGCGAGGGCACCGCCTTGGCGGCGGCGCGCTGGTCCTCCTGGGCGCGGGAGCGGCGGATGCGCCGGCGCGCCTCCTCCTCGGACTCGAAGACCTCCAGCCCCAGCTCGCGGGTCAGGGAGAAGGCATCGTCCATCTGCTCGACCTGGGCGGCGACATCGAGAGCGGGGTCGATGCTGCTCAGCACCTGGTCTTCGGTCAGGAAACCCTGTCGCAGCGCCGTCGCCTTCAGGGCGGAGACGGCGCGGCGCTTCGTGGCGTCAGACATGCCCGGATGTTCCTCCCGAGGATATTCGGCGCACGGTACGACAGTTCCACTCGCCTGTCAATCAACCGGCCGGCTCTTCCCACCCCGACCCCGGGGGGGCCGGTTCCCTCAGTTTCGCCAACTCCCTGGCCAGCGACTGCTTGCGCTCGAGCAGCCCCGTCAGGCGAGCGAGCCCCTCCGGCCCCTGCCGCTCGGCTTCGCCCTCGAGCGCCCGGATCCCGTAGCCCAGCCCCTCCAGCTCCATCTCCAGCGCCTGCTGGCGCAACCGCTTGAGCAGGTCCGCCTTCTGCCGTTCTCCCGGCGCCGGGGCCCCGGGATCGATCAGGAAGCGCGCGCTCACCTCGCCTCCCGTCTCCCCCGTCAGTCGGTGGAGCAGCTCGGCCGCGGCCACGCGCCGGCCCTCCGCCTCCTGCGCCGCCACCCACTCGAGCACCTGTCCCACCGCCGGCCCGATCCCCGTGGCCGCCCGGGCCGCCTCGCGCAGTTCGGCCGCCGACTCCGGCAACTCCAGCGCCAGGCGGAGCGCCTCCTCCTCGAGTGGCGTCAACCGGGCGGGAGCCGCCGGCTCCCCCGCCGCCCCCTGCCGCTGCTCGCGCCCGCGTCCCGCCGGCGCCGCCCCCTGGCGCCGGCGGCGCTCGACCTCCCGGCGCAGCACCTTGACCGGCAGCCGGCTGCGCTCGGCCGCCTCGTCGAGCATCATCTCCCGGGCGATGTCGTGCCCGACGGCGGCGATCATCTCGGCGATGCGGTCGATCAGGGCCGGGCCTTGAGCCTCCTCGCGGCCGAGCACCTCCAGCCCGTAGGCCACCGGGCTCAGCGGCTCGGCGAGGCAGCGCTGCAGCGTCTCCACCTCTCCCCTGCGCACGAGGTCGTCCGGATCGAGGCCGGGCGGCAGGAGCGCCAGCGCCACCTCCGTGTGGTGGGGCAGCGTGGAGGCGAGCGACCTCCAGGCGGCCGTGCGCCCCGCCGCGTCGCCGTCGAAGACGAAGACGATGCGCTGCCCGTAGCGGAGCTGGAGCAGGCGCCGGGTGTGCCCTTCCGTCCAGGCCGTGCCGCAGGGGGCGACGGCGTGGAAGATGCCCGCCGCGGCCAGGCTGAGGACATCGAAGTAGCCCTCGACGACGAGCACCGCGCCCTCGCGGCGGATCGCCTGGCGCGCCTGGGGCAGGCCGAAGAGCTCCCCCCGCTTGCGATAGAGGCGCGTCTCCGGCGAGTTCAGGTACTTCGGTTCGACCTCCGCCCTCATCGCCCGCGCGCCGAAGCCGAGCGGCTCGCCGCCGACGCCCAGGATCGGCAGCATGATCCGGTCGCGGAAGCGGTCGCGCAGGGGGCCCTCGTCCCGCTGGCCGGCGAGCCCCGCCTCGATCAGCGCCTCGCGCGAGAACGCCCCCGCGGCGTGCTCCAGGAGCGCCCGCCCCGAGGGAGGAGCGTAGCCGACGTAATACAGGTCGAGGATCCGGCCCGGCAGGCCTCGCCCGCGCAGATACTCGAGCGCCGCCCGCCCCTCCGGCGCGCGCAGCCTGCCGCGATAGAAGCGCACCGCCTCGCGCAGCGCGCCGATCAGCGCCGTCTTGTCGGGTCCCGACCCCTCGGGTCGCGTCTCGGGCAGCTCGATGCCCGCCCGCTGGGCCAGCAGCTTCAGCGCCTCGGGGAACGCCAGGCCGTCGTGCTTCATGACGAAGCTGAAGACATCGCCCCCCGCGCCGCAGCCGAAGCAGTGGAAGACCTGCTTCTCCGGGCTGACCGTGAACGAGGGGGTCTTCTCCTGATGGAAGGGGCAGCGCGCCTTGAAGCTGCGCCCCGCCGGGCGCAGGTCGACATAGGCGCCGATCAGGGCGACGATGTCCGTCGCCTCGCGCACCCGCTCGACCGCTCCTTCCCGGTCGTGGGCTTCCATCACGCCTCGCCCGGCTCGGCGTCGCGCGGCTCCCCGGAAGGGCCGTCGCCGAGCATCGCGATCGTCACGCCCCAGCCCCCCTCGGGGCCCTCGCCGTCGCGGAACGAGCGCACCCCCGTGCACCCTTCCAGGAAGCGGCGCACCTCGCGACGCAGGATCCCCTCGCCCTTGCCGTGAATGATGCGCACGAAGGGGAAACCCGCCAGCAGCGCCCGATCGACGTAGCCCTCGAGCTGCTGCAGGCACGCCTCGGCGCGCATCCCGCGCAGATCGATCTCGCCCCGCAGCTCCTGTTGGGCCGCGTCCTGCGCCTCGAGAAAGGCCTTCACCCCCGCGGCGGGGGCGGGATCCGCGCGCCGCCCCCCGACGCAGCGGCGCAGGTCCCCCGGCGGGAGGGAGATGCGCATGCCGCGATGCTCCACCCAGATCCGGCGCTGCTGAGGCTCCGCCTCCAGGATCTCGACCTCGACGCCGAGGCTGCGGGAGAAGGCGCGGGCCCCGGCGCGGATCTCGTCCGGCGGGAGCGGCCGCCCCGCCTGCGGCGAGGCGCGCCGCGGCACGGGCCGGCGCGTCCGCTCGAGGTCGGCCAGCCGGCGCTCCTGCTCGTGGAACCAGGCCCGCTGCGGCTGCGGCTCCGCCTCGACCGCCGGACGCTCCTCGGTACGGTCCAGCCTGGCGCGCAGTTCCCGGATCAGCTCGTGCAGCTCCCGCAGGCGCCGGTCCTCCTCCAGGGCCCGCTCGAGGCGCACCGCCTCCATCCTCTCCTTGAAGGTCTGCGACAGGCGCCGGAACCTCTCCCGCGCCTCCGTTACCGACTGCTTCTCGCTCTCGAGGGCCTCGCGGGCCTTCTCCAGCTCGGCCCGCAGCAGGTCGATCTGGGCGAGCAGGCTCTCCGCCCGGCGGCCCTCCGGCGAGCGGCGCGCGTCCGCGGCGGCGAGCACCGCCTCGGGCCAGCCTTCGCGGCGGGCCACCTCGAAGGCGTGCGAGCGGCCGGGCTGCCCGACGCGCAGCGCGTAGGTCGGGCTGAGCGTGGCCGGGTCGTAGTCCATGGCCGCGTTGCGGAAGCGCGAGCTGCCTGCGGCGAAGGTCTTGAAGGCGCCATGGTGCGTCGAGACGAGGCAGAAGGCCCCCCGGCCCCCGACCTCCTCGAGCAGCGCCTCGCCCAGCGCGGCGCCCTCCTCCGGATCGGTGCCCGACCCCAACTCGTCGAGCAGCAGCAGACTGCGCGCCCCGGCGCCCGCCAGCATCGCCCGCATCCGCCGCAGCCGCGCCCCGTAGGTGCTCAGATCCGAGGCCAGCGACTGCTCGTCGCCCATGTCGATGAAGATCGCGTCGACGCAGGGGATGATCGTTCCCTCCGCGGCGGGGACGTGGAGCCCGCAGAGGGCCATCAGCACGATCAGCCCGACCGCCTTGAGGACGACGGTCTTGCCGCCCATGTTCGGGCCGCTGATGATCAGTCCCCGCCGGTCCCCCTCCATCGTCAGCTCGAGCGGCACGACCCGCGCGCCGTGGGCGAGGAAGAGCAGCGGGTGGCGGCCGCGGACGATGCGCAGCGCGGCGGCGCTCTCGTCGAGCAGGGGCACGCTCGCCTCCAGGTCGCGCGCCAGCGTCGCCCGCGCATTCCATGCGTCGAGCTCGCCCAGGACTTGCAGCGTCTCCTCCAGGGCGGCCGCATGCTCCCGCACCCAGGCGGTCAGTTCGAGCAGGATGCGGCGCACCTCGCGGCGCTCGTCGGCCTCGATCTCGGCGATCTCGTTGTTCTGCTCGACGACCTCCAGCGGCTCGAGGAAGACCGAGCGCCCGCTGGCGGAGCGATCGTGGACGATCCCCGGCCAGCGGCGCTTCTCGCTCAGCGCGACGCTCAGCACGTAGCGGCCGCCGCGAAGCGTGACCAGGGTCTCCTCGCCCGGCGCGCCGACGCCGCGGCTCAGTCGCTCGAGCCGCGCGGCCAGCTCCTGGCGGCCCGACCTCAGGCGGCGGCGCAGCGCGCGCAGCTCGCGGCTCGCCTCGTCGCGCACCTCGCCCGAGGGGTCGAGCGTGCGCTCGAGCCGCGCGGCGAACTCGCGATCGGCGAAGAGCCGGGCCGCGCGCTCGGCGGCGAGCGGGTGGCGGCCGCGCGCGCCCTCCGCGGCGAAGACCGCGCCCACCTCGGCGGCGACCTCCAGCAGCCGGGCGATCCCCCGCAGCTCCGGCGCCTCGAGCAGCTCGCCCTCGACGCGCGCCCGGCGCAGTTCGGCGCGCAGGTCGGGAAAGGCGAGAGAGGGCCAGCCGCGCGACTCAATCCGCAGGGCGCGGATCTCCGCCGTCGCCCTGGACAGCAGGCGCGCGGCCGCCGGATCGGACAGGGGGGCGAGCGCCCGGGCGCGCTCTTTCCCCGGTTCCGAGGCGGCCCGAGCGGTCAGCAGGTCGCGGATCCGCTCGAACTCGAGCGCCTCAAGGGCGTGGGGACTCACCTGATCCTCCGGCGACGGCGACCGCGCCCCGCCGCCGGGGCGCGGCGGGGGCCGCGACAGGGTCGCGGCTCACCGGTGCGGGATGGAGTGCCGGGCGAGCTGGCTGCCGCCTACTTGGGCCGACTGCGGGACACGGACTTGCGCCGCGAGGTGTTCTCCTTGCGCTTGCGCCGCTCGCTGGGCTTCTCGAAATGCTGGTGCTTGCGCAGGTCGGAGAGAACCCCCGCCTTCTCGCACTTCTTCTTGAAACGCCGGAGAGCGCTCTCGAAAGTCTCGCCCTCCTTCACCCGAATGCCGGGCATGAGTGGATCGCCCCCTTCCAAGGGTGTGAAGACCGCAACACGCGCGCCCCGCTCGCATCCGCGAGCCGGGCGCAGAAGGAACCGAGGGAGTCTAGCCCCCCCCCGCCGTCCGGTCAAGGGCCCACGTTCCCCCCGCGTGGTGGCGTTCCCCCGCGGTCCCCCGACTCCACTCCCGGAACCCTCCGGCGAGCTCGGGGCGTGCCGTCCATTCCGCACCCGGGAGAATGCGAGACGAGGCGGCCCTCGATGCCTGAACGCGGGGATCGAGCTGGAGCCGCCTCGCCTGTCCGCTGGTTGCAGTGAGAGAGAGCAGGCAACCGCGGCTCGAGGGTGCACGGACCGTGCCACACCGGCAGCGACTTCCGCCAGTCTCCCCCGACCGCAGGTCGGCGTACAATCGCCTACAGGAATGACGGTTGCGCGCCAAGGTCGCCTCGTCGCCCCGCTCACCTCGGCGGGCGTCGGCGGCGCGCGCGTCTCACAATTCCATGGGCGCGATCGGATTCCTGAGGGTGTCCCGATCCGCGCGGGTCACCGAGGGCCGGCCGGCGGACCGCTCTCCTGGCGTCGCGGACGCACCTGGCATCATCGTTCGCGGCCCCGCACGCCCTTTCCGCACGCCATTCCCCGGCTTGTCCCCGCGCCGGCCTGATCGTTACCCTTGATGGACGGCGCGGGCGGGGGGATCGGAGGGACCGACCCGATTCCTGTCCGCGCGTTCGCCCCGCGGCCGGGCAAACTGCCAGCGTGCGCGTCCGCCCGCACCTCGAGGAGTCTGAGCGCATGGCTCGCCGCGACCTGCGGATCGTCCTGCTGCTGATCGCTTGCCCCTGCCTGTTCTCGCTCCCCGTACGGGCCGAGCCTGTCGCCGGCCTGGCGGCGCGCCGGATCGCCGCGGCGTTCCTCGAGCGCATCCGCGCCGCAGGGTTCGAAGCGAGCGGCGCGTTCGCGGTGCCGGGAGAGCGCGAGCCCCTCGCCCACGTCGTCACGCTCGATCCCGCCGGGTACGTCGTCGTCGCAGCCGACGACCGGCTTCCGCCGGTGATCGCCTACTCGACGACCGCGGAGTATCCCGGCGGTGAGGAGATCCCCGATCCGCTGCTGGCGCTGCTGCAGGCGGATCTCGAGAGACGGCTGGCCGCGCTGCCGCAGCTCGATGCGCGCGCGGCCGAGGCCCGCTCGCAGGCCTGGTCGGAACTGGCCGCGGGCACATCGCGGCGCGGCGCGCGCTTCGAGCAGTGGCCGCCCGAGGGATCGACGCCGACCGGAGGATGGATCGCCGCCAACTGGGCGCAGGGCGCGCCCTACAACGCGCTCTGTCCCCTCGACCTGGCGCACGGCGGATCACGGAGCCTGGCCGGCTGTCCCGCGGTGGCGATGGCGATGATCCTCAACTACCACGAGACGATCCAGGGCACGGCGTTCGACGGCGGCGACCGCTACTGGCACAAC